>Ga0256831_1000006_pt1 | contig 104411 bp, 128 predicted proteins | sample 132544metaG_FD_189087 | JGI IMG/M metagenome (GOLD analysis project Ga0256831, IMG submission 189087) | Hydrothermal vent microbial communities from Lau Basin, Pacific Ocean - 132-544 | ecosystem: Environmental > Aquatic > Marine > Hydrothermal vents | place: Pacific Ocean: Lau Basin...
GGCGAGTTCATCTGTGATTGCACTGCAACCGCCCTTAACGAGGCCCGGCCCTCCCCACTTCAGAGCGGCCTTGATTTCTCTCGCCAGTTCTCCTGCAGGAACGTCCAAGACACTATCGGCCCAGCCGAGGAAGCTTTTTATGAACAGGTCAACGAACTCGTTGTCACCTATTTTCTCCCTAATCCACTCGCGCCCGCTCATCTCGGCCTCTTCACCCTTTGGGAGTTTTCCGCGCTTCACATCTAGGAGGAGCTTTGTCGCCCTCGCCTTTTCAGTAAAGCTCAGGTACTTCCAGCCTTCCCGGTAGTGGAAGGTTTTGCCCCCGTAGAATATCATGCCCTTCGGGTTTGAGTTCATTATCTGAACGTTTGCACCGAGGAGTTTGAGAAGGTAAGCAAGAGGCCCGTCCTCACCGTGGGGGAGCATGTGGAAAGCGCCGGTTGAAAGCTGAAAGCCATTGTAGGGGAGGTTTGCAAACCTGCCACCGATTCTCGGCGATTTCTCGAGGACAGTAACGTCGTAGTTGTTCTTCGCGAGGAAAGAAGCGGTGAGTAGTCCGCCTATTCCAGAGCCTATGACGATAGCCCTCATTCTATCACCGAGGAAAAAGAACGGGGAGGAATATAAAAGAATATCGAGAAGCAGAACTGCTCAGAGCCTCCACTCAACTCCAAGAATCTCGCTGTAAGCATCTAAAACCCTGCTCAGGTACTCCTTGGCGGTGCCGACTTTGTCAATCTTAAAGCGCTCGGCCCACTTCTTGTTTCCAAACTCCTCGCTTCCTTTAGCGATGAGGTCTATGACTCTCATCGAGTCCCAGAAGGCTGGAGTATAGCCGGCCTTTCTGGCGTACTCTATGAGCCTCTTTATCTGCCTCCTTGCGTGCTCCTCCATGTCTATATTTTCGCCGTAGGCGTCCATAAAGAGGGCCTTCAAGACAGGCTTCATCCATCCGCGGTGGAAGCGACACCAGCCGACGTTGTCGTACCAGAACTCCCAGAGGGCGCTCGCTATTATTTTCTGCGCCAGCTCCTCGGGCTCGAGGAAAATGCCGAACTGATAGAAGGTCCAATATCTTCCTTGAATCGGTAGAGGTATGTAGTTTCCGATGGCCCAGTACATGGTGGGTGTAATCTCACCGTTCTCGCCAAGGGGAGTGAAGACGGCGTAGTCCTTAAAGCTTTCTCCATAGCTCAGCCTGTCCTTAAAGCGCTCGTCGAAGATTACGCTCGCCTTCCTCTTGCCGAGGCCAATTATCCTAGCTATTTCGTTCTCGCCGAACGCTACCCTGTGGGCTAATTCAGCAACCAGTTTGGCGTTAACCTCGCTCGCCTCGACCGGGTGCTCTATCAGGGCCTCCTTCGTGAACTCAGGCTTTCCGCTGATGCCAACCTCCTCCGGCTTGAGAAGTCCGCGGTGGACGAGCTCAAGAACCCAGGCGGCGGTTCCACCGAATTCTATCGCATCGAAGCCCATCGCATCAACGGCATGGACGCTTATATCGCTCGCGCGGAGGCTTATGCTTCCGCTCAGCGGTCCGTTGGCCTCGTAGGGCTCGTACTCGACGTGATGGCCGTTGCGATACTTCTTGCACACAACCGGACAGGGCTCACCGCAGGTCGTCCAGTTCTTTGGCTTTATCGCCTCCTCGTTGAAGGGCTCCCAGTAGTACTTCATTATAGCCTCGTGAATCTTTATTCGGTCTTCCTTTGGGATATAGGGCATCTGCCAGTTTAGAATCGGGACGAAGTCGCCCTCAGCCGGGTAGTTGCCTCCGAAGGTTCCACCGGTGTTGAGCTTTGGATTAAAGCGGTATTTCGTCGTTTTCTCGGCTATTATCTCGTTGTAGGGCTTCTTGTGAACACCCTCAACGATTTCCTTGGCGGTTTTGAAGTTCGAGATGTCCTCACCGGGGAAGTTCCTTTTCCTAGGCTTTCCACCGAAGATTATCCCGACAACGTTGTGGGCCCTGAGCAGAACGCTTCCGGAACCTCCACGGGCGGCCCAGTCTTCGCTACCAACGAGTCTCTTCCCCTTCCTTAGGGCCTGGGAGAATATAGCCCCGTAGTTAGTGTTCAGAGAAGCCGGACCGACAACCGCTATTCTGTACTCGAAGTCAAAGCGCTCGCCGAAGGTGTCAATAAGGTACTGGGTGAGCGCATAAACACCCTCTTCACCTTTGTATCCGCGCCATACATTGATTACCTTTTCGAGCTCAATCTCGTGGAGCTCAACCCTAACGTTGTCCCCATCGTTGTAGAGGAGAACAACAACTGGCTTTTCAGCCCTGCCCTCAAAGGTTACGAAGTCAACGCCAACGTTCTTGAAGGCGTAGGCCGCTCCACCCATGGCCGATGGAAAGAGCGTTCCATAGAGGGGTGACCTGAAGAAGAACATGAGCCTGTGGGCACCAGGAAGAGTCGAGCCGGCGAAGGGTCCCATTCCCATTACAACCACGTTTTTCGGGTCGTACGGGTTTATTGAGTGCGTCTCAAGGTTCTCATGGAGCTCAAGACCGTAGTCTATGATACCGTAGATTCCTGGCCTCTCGATTTCCTCGCTCTCAATCCTGTTCTCGTCAAGCTTGATGTGCATGACCGTGAACTCCATGCTTCTTCACCCCTTTGTATCACTCCAAGTGTTAGGTAGAATGAGGGCATATTTAAGGTTTTCTTGTCGGCTGAATGGCATTGGAAGAATGAACAGAATAGGGGAGAAAGGTCAGGGAATTCACTCGATGTCTTCAAAGCGCTCCTCAAGCCTCTTGAGGACGCCCGGGAGGGTAGTGTACTCCATTTCCTCGAGCGGAAGTCTGTGGGGCTCGAAGGGTCCGTGTCTGCGCATGTACTCAGTAATCTCGAGGGCCTTCTGCCTCGCGTAGTCGAACGCCGGGTCGTCGAAGAGGTCAACTGGACCAACGAGTTTTCCTTCAGGGCTTATCTGCCAGCCGAGAGCGACAACCCTCGGCGGACCGTCAAAGCGCGTTGGGTTGGCGTCGCACATCGAAACGGGCATTATCGGGCCGTTGTGGGAACCGCGCATCCAGCCGCTGACGAGGTGCGGGAATGCGAAGGGCTCGAGAACCTCTCCAAGTGCCGGAAGACCGCTCTGGGCTCTGACTATAGCGACCGGGTCGTCCTTACCGACGTATTCCCCTGCAATCTCGTAGAGCTTCTCAGTACTGACAACAGCCACCGGCTCGTCCTTTGGAATCGGGTGCCCTTCCTTCGGGTAAACGCGCTTGATGACGTACCTGCTCTTCGCTCCGATGAGGGCGAGAAGGTCATAGAGCTCTTCCGGAGTGTTGAGGATTACACGCTTGTGCTTGAGAATGTCCCAGACCTCAAAGCGGAAGCCCATGTGCATCTTGGGGTCAATGACCAAACCAGCGGTGTTGAAGGGGTCGGCGAACATCCTGAATATCGGCAGGTTAAACGCGCCAGGCTCGGTCTTGTCCATGTGGAACGTAACTATAGGCTCGCTCTTCCTCAGCGTTATCTCCATCTCGGCAACTCCCGGCCCCATTCCACGGACGTTTCCGCTGAAGGCATCTTTGAGGAGGTCCTGGCCGGCACCGTAGAGGCCGAGCTCCTTGGCGACCTTGGTGGCCTCCTCAAAGGCTTTCCAGGCGAGCCCGTGTATATCTGGACTGTCAACGCCCTTCTTGTGTGTCATGATGAGCTGAAGGTCATCTCCTGCATAGGCGACGTAGAAGTCTATTATCGTCCCCTCCTCCTTGGCCTTGCTGAGTATCTCTTCGGCCTTCTCTATGAGCTGGGGGTGAACCCTCGAGTGCCCGGGCCAGCCACCTATGTCGGCTTTGATTACGCTAATCGTTATCTTGTCCCCAACTGCCATGGCAACCACCTCCGAAGGAGAATGAGAGTTTTATGCTTATAAAACATTAATATCACCGTAAATGATACGGAGAGCCTAAAAGAGTGAAACATCACTCACAGATATCAGTCCAGCCGAACTGTTCCTTTGCAACCTTTATAAGGTTCTTAAGCTCCTCTTTCTTGAGGTTAACGCTTGAGCTTGCACCAACGAGGGCTATGATACCGTGAACTTCCTCCTGGAGCTGTATGACGTTCTCATCAACCTTGACAACGCGGAGTTCCCTTCTCGCGGTCTCGTCCTCGCCGATTTTGAACTTGTCCTTTCCAATAACTATTGGCTCCTCCATGGCAACCACCCAGTAGATTTTTGTGAGTCAAAGTTAATAAAATTTCCGGGAGCAAAGTTTATAAACCCGGGACCGTTAAGGTTGAGACGGACGGGGGCGTGGTGTAGCCTGGTCCATCATCGCGGGCTCCAGAGGTATGAGGACTTGCGGGTTTGCTGATTGGGGATGAGCCTTTGGAGCTCTGACCCGGAGAAACCCGCGGACCGGGGTTCAAATCCCCGCGCCCCCACCATTACAGCCCTTGCTTGCGCAAGCGCTGGCGGAAGAGTAAGTGCCTTTTTTGAGAATTAGTCGGTTCTGAAATGGGTTTTCATTTACTCGCTCCTTTATGAGTGTTTCACTCCGGAGAAGCGCCCAAAGGGCGCTGATTAAAGTTGAAACTACTTGGAAAGGCTTTGTTTGGTGTTAAAACCCTGTCAAAGTTGTACTTGAGTAATGCACAACTGGTTTTTCGCCAGCCTTTCTTAAAGGCTGAGTGCAAAGTTTCATCAAAGTTTGTAGCTCTTTTTGAAATGCAATTTTCATGTGTGGTTTCTTTTTAATGTGTGCTTGAGTGTTGGGAACTTATGGGATTGCATTGTTTTGTTGGTTTGGCTTTAAAATCGACGCCCTTCGGGCGTCACCGAGAGACAAACCCTCCATTATGGAACTCTTTCTCAACATTCCCCTTTGTAAAATGCGCACTTAGTGCAAAACCATTTCCTCTTGATAACCTCCCATGGACGGAGAGCTACTAACTTTTGGTGAAACTTTTTCCAAAAGTTTCAGTGCTGGCGGAAAGTGAAGTGCCTCTTCTGTAATGTTCAAATTTTGGAATGGGTTTTTTACTCACTTGTCCCCTCGGTGAGTGTTTCTCTCTGGAGAAACGCCCGAAGGGCGCTAATCAGAGTTGAAACTGCTTAGGGGAGTCCAATTAAATGTGTTTAAACCCCCTGACACGCGCTTCTTAAGAGTGGCATGAGGGGCTTTCTGCCAGCTTGATGAAGGGTATTCTTTTCGCCCTCACATCTTCCTCCCGATAAGTATGCCAAGGACTATTAGGACAAGGCCGGCGAGAGTGCCGGGCATTATATCCTCCCCAACAACCAAGGATATAAACACTAGGCTGAGGAAGGGAATGAGGTAAGCCAGATTCGAGGCGAATGCAACATCGTCCTCAACGGCCCTGTACCAGATGAGGAACGTAACGCCCATTTCAAACAGGCCAACGTAGACAGCCCCAACGAGGCCCTTAACCGAGGGTATAGAGAACCCGTCGGCGAAAGCGAGGATCACCGACACGTAGGCAAAGCTAAAGAGGAAGTTCCAGAAGGTCTTCTCGACGGGTGACCTCTTGTCCCTCAGGTTCAACAGCCAGTAGGTGGCCCAGACCACCGCACTCCCGAGACCGAAGATGACCCCTATTGGGTTGGAGAAGTTCAGGCCAGTTAAGTTTCCCGCCGTGGCGACGATGAAGGCACCGAGAAAGCCAATGAAGAGCCCAAAGAGAGCTTTGGCTCTCGGTCTTTTCCCGAGGAGAGGGACAGACAGGAGGACGAGCATCAGGGGCCAGGTGTAGTTCAAAGCCTGGGCCTCCTGGGCAGGAAGCCTCTCGTAGGCCGAAAAGAGGAGGAGGTAGTAGAGGACAATCAGAAAGCCGAGGTAAGCGGAGCGGAGGTTCTCCTTTCGCGGAGAGAACTCGCGTGAGTAGAGAAGGCCGAACACGAAGAGAGATGTCAGGGATGCGTAGAAGAGCAACTGGATTGGACTCATGTAGCGCAGGGAGAGCTTGAAAGCACTCGCGACAGTTGACCAGAGCAATACTGCACCAACGGCGTACTTTTTGGACATGGAGAAAAAGAGAGGTTGAAGTTTTAAAAATTCACTCCTCCCTGAAGGCCCCGTACTTCTTGGGGTCATAGAAAGGTGGAGCAACCGTTACGGCCTTCTTGGGCTTGCCCCTGATTTCCACTTCTATTTCAAGGCCGGGTTTGGCGTACTCCTCTTTAACAAAGGCTATTCCAATGCCAATTCCGAGGAGAGGTGAGAGTGTCCCGCTCGTGACTTCGCCGATGGGCTCACCGTTGGCAAGAACGCGGTAGCCCTCCCTCGGAATGCCCTTCTCGACCATCTTGAAGTGGACGAGCTTTCTTCCCAAACCGCGCTCCCTCTGCTTGAGGAGGGCATCCTTTCCTATGAACTCCTTGTCCCAGAATATGGCGAAGTCAAGGTTTGCCTGGAGAGGTGTAACCTCGTCTATATCTGTACTGAGGAGCTGGAGCTCCTTGGTCTCGTTACCGTAGAGCGTGTAACCGGCTTCAAGCCTGAGTGTATCGCGAGCTCCAAGGCCAGCGGGCTTTATGCCGTACTTCTTGCCAGCTTCAAGGATTCTCTCCCAGACGTGGAGGGCCTTCTCCGGTTTTCCTCTCTTCGATGGGTCTGGATGATAGGGGTTGGCATCTTCGAAGTAGACCTCAAAACCGTTCTCGCCCGTGTAACCGCTCCTTGAGAGGAGCATCTTGATTCCGTCGAGCTCAACTTCCTTCGCCTGGAACCACCAGAGGTCGTTTATGTCTATTCCAAAAAGGTCCTTCGCAAGGTCTCTCGCCTTAGGACCCTGTATCGAGAACATCGCCATGTCGTAGGTCTTGTTCTCAATCTCAAGGTCGAGCTCGCCAAACTTCTCTATCCCGCGCTTTATTGCGTTGAACCAGGCCTCGAGCTTCTCGAATGCATCGCTGTCACACACCATCATGTAGGTGTCGTTTCCAAGGTTAAATACCAGCGTTTCGTCCTTAACCGCTCCGCGCTCGTTAAGAACGAGCGTATAAGTCCCGCTTATTGCAGGGGGCTTGCTTATGTCGTTGGTCGTTACGTACTGGAGGAACTCCAGGGCATCTTTACCTCGGAATATGAACTCGCCCATGTGGGAAACATCGAAGATTCCAACCCCGTTTCTAACCGCTAGATGCTCCTCCTTTATACTGGAGTACCAGATGGGCATTTCCCAGCCGGCGAACTCCTCAACCTTCTTGGCGTGCTCCTTATGCCAGTCGAAGAGGTGAACTCTTTTGACCATAGCCATCACCGTTCAAACTTCTATCTGGACGTTATAACCCTTTTCACTCCACATGCCTTATGGCCTCCGCGGGGTTGAGCTCGGCGGCCTTTTTTGCTGGATATATGCTTGCCAGAAGGCCTATGACCAGGGTCACGCCGAAAGCTACTGCAACGACCCTAAAATCCACCACGGGATTCGGAAGGCCGGGAGTCTTTGTCCTCAATATTCCAACTATGATTTCCGCCAGGAGAACGCCAAAGCCAAACCCAATAATCCCCCCGATAATGGTCATCATGAGGCCCTCAAGCAGTATCATCTCAAGTATGAACCTTTTCTTTGCACCCAGGGCCCTGTACGTCCCGATTTCCCTAGTTCTTTCCATGACTGAAGTCAGGAGCGTGTTGATAACTCCAAGCGCGCCCACGAAGAGGGCTATGCTTCCTATTCCTATCAGAAGGTTGTTGAGCATGGTCTCGATTTCGACGACCACCTTAATGCCCTGGCTCTCGGTTATTACAGTCGAACTGGGAAGAATCTTTTGAACGGCCCTTTTGACGTCGTTTACAAAGGCAACGTCATCAACCCAGAGTTCAACGAAGCTAATCTTCCCCGGCTCGTTGTACATCGTCTGAAGGGTTCCAAGGGGGACGAAGACGCTCGTGTCTATAAAACCTCCGATAACGCTCTGACCGCTCTCCTGAAAGTTCCCGGAAACCTTAAACTCCCACGCCCGGCCGTTTTCGTTATACAGCTTGATTGTCTGACCGGGGAGTATCTGCCAGTTCAGATAACCACCGCCCTCCTTCTGTATCTTGCCGTTTGCGAGGGAATATCCAAGAAGGGCCTTGAAGCGGGCACCTTGGGGTATGAACTGACCCCTCTGGAGCTGTGGCCCGGTTAACGCATAAAACTTCTGGGCATCCCTGGGGACAATGCCCATCACAGTAACGGGTATCTCCCATCCGCGGTATTCCATGACCGTGAACTTAACCAGAACTGGATTAACGGCCTCAACGTGGCTTATCTTCTCAAGCTCTCTGACCACGCTCTGGTTCAGGGTGTTGGTTCCGATGGTCCAGATTGAAGCCCCCATTCCGGGTAGCACTATGACAACGTTACTCGTGCTCTGCAGTGTACTGCTTATCGAGAGCTGAAAACCCTCGGCAATCGAAATCAGGGCAGTTATCGAAGCTATGGCAATGATTATACCGAGCATTGTGAAGAACGTTCTGATTTTTCTCCTGTGAAGGTTCCTGAAGGCTATCTTCAGGATTTCCCTATCCACGCCTCCACCTCCACGCAATGATTCCGAGAAGCACTATTATTGCCCCGGCCCCGTAGTAGTACTCGTATTTTCTCCTTGACGAGATGTTGGAGGGAAGCTGAAGGCTTATTGTCTGGTTGAAGCTCTTAAAGCTCCCGTTTGCGGTCATGTATGTAACCCTGACAACAACCGGATACCTTCCCGCCCGTATCGTGGAGTTCAGAACCTCAAAGTTAACGCTGTCGTAGTCCATCGGCTCAACGGTGCCGACGTAATGTTCTCCAAGGGGGAACAGGCTGAGGACAGGGGAACTTATCGAGACTGTAACACCCCTCGCGGGTGCTTTTCCGTCGTTTGCAACATCAACCTCAAAGTTGTATTTTCCGTCGCTTATCCAGACGTTGCCTATGTAAACTTTGAGCCTTGGCCTGCCCTCCACCTGGACACCAAAGGTTGCCTCCTCCTTGTAGGAAACACCGTTTCCATCCTCGTACGTTATAACCGCGTAGAGCGGATAAACGCCCGCTGAAACGTCCTTAACGGCGAACTCCAGCGTGCCATTACCGCTTCCGTTCACGGGGAGTTCGTCAAAATAAAGGGAGCTCTGCCTGAGAATCGGATATATATTGGCCTGCTCGTTTGTTTCTCCCCCCGTGGGGAACAGGGAGTAGGTCTGCTGTTCCTCCTTGGGCTTCGTTGGGAGAAGCTCAACCCTAACGTGATAAGCTGGGGCGTTTCCCGTGTTTTTCACATTAACCACGACAGTAAAGTTAGACGCGGGTTCAACGGGATTCGGTCTGGTTGTAAAGCTCTCTATCACAACCTTTGGCCTGTAAACGTCGTTCACAGGTATTCCGACTTCAAATTGCTCCGTCTTAATTACGCCGTTTTCGTCGCTGTATTCAAGGCTTACGTAGAGCGGATAGACATCGGGTCTAAGGGCCTTTGAAGCAATGAGCTGAAAGTGTAGTGTTTTTTCATGTCCCGGAGGAAGCAGTCCGGTATACTGAACCGGGCCCTGACGGTAGGAAGCAAATGGAATTTCGCTTTCAAAGGAAGGAATGCTGACGGTCGGCAGGAGGACTTTTTGAGCGGTCTCTTGCTCCTGAACCAGTGGCTTGGAGTAGAGGTAAACCCTGACGTATCTGGCGGTCATGCTCCCTATGTTTTTCAGAGTAACGTTCAGCTGGAATGTCCCACCGACCTCAACGGGGGAGAAACTAACGTTGGTCACAACGATTATTGTACCCTCAACAACCGAGTAAGCCACGTATTTCGGCACGAGAATTTTCATAAGGGCAGTGTCGTTGGAAATCCGGTAAATGACAACGTAAGTATCATAGAAGACATGCGTCCCAACTCCAAAGTAGGCATAGTCCGTTGTGTCGTTTTTATGGTAGCGCATGAGAACGCTTCCGTTCTTTATATCGAGAACCGAAAGCTGAAGCGGGCCGTACGTGAAGTTCATTCCGGGATAGGCAACACCGTAAAAGACGGTGGCCGGTTTAGAATAAACTTCAATAAGGGCCTGGGGGTTATCGGAAAGGGGGTTCTTGATGTAAACCAGAGACACGTTTATGTCGTTGTAGGAATAGCTCTGGCCCGGAGAAAGGGTAAACGTCTTGGTCTGGAAGTTGCGGTTGTCCCTCAGCTTGAAAAGCACCAGAGGTGGCCACGTGTTCTGGTTGTAGAGAAAGTTAACGACCGTTATCGTGTAGTTGCCTATTATCACGGACTCTCCCACGCTAAGGTAGCCTTCAAACGTCCTCATGTATTTTGGCTCCCCCGGGGTTGCCCCGTGAACATAGGGAATAACCATGAGGGCAATCAGCAGGACAACTGCAAGTTTCTTCAAAGTTCTCTCACCTCGTAGAGCTTTCCGTCCCTTATCCTCAAAACTCTATCGGCCTTTCTGGCAACGTCCATATCGTGGGTAACGACGACAAAGGCAGTCCCCTTTTCTCTGTTCAACCTTTTCATCAGGCTGACAACTTCTTCTGAGGCCTTGGTATCGAGGTTTCCAGTTGGCTCGTCCGCGAGAACTATCTTGGGCTCGTTGGCAAGGGCCCTCGCTATTGCAACCCTCTGTTGCTGTCCACCGCTCATCTCGGTCGGTTTATGCTCCTCAAGGTGTGGAATCCCCACCATCCTGAGGAGCTCCCTTGCTCTTTCAATCCGTTTCTTCAGGGGGACTCCAGCTAGAATCATGGGCAGTTCCACGTTCTCAAGTGCCGTGAGTATTGGAATGAGGTTGTAGTGCTGAAAGACAAACCCTATCTTCCTCAGCCTTATCTCGGACAGCTCATCGTCGTCAAGACCCCTAACCGAAATTCCGTCAATAACCACCTCTCCAGAGTCAGGGACGTCAAGAAGACCGAGGATGTTGAGGAGAGTGGTCTTTCCGCTCCCACTCGGCCCTATAATGGCCAGAAATTCGCCCTCATAGACCTCTATACTCGCTCCCCTCAGAGCGGGCACGGAAATCTTGCCCGTTCGGTAGGTCTTATAGAGGTTCTCTGCTTTCAGCACTATCCCCTTCATTTTTACCGATAGAACCTGTTCACAGAACCAATATATAGTTTCCTGCCCAATAATAAACGGTGGAGTCCATGTTTGAGAGGATCCTATACCCAACCGACTTTTCGGAAGTTTCACTTCACGCTTTAAGACACTGCATTCCCGAGCTCTTCAAACTCGGCGCGAAGGAACTCTATCTTCTCCACGTCATAGACATAACCGTTGCGGAAATCGAGGCCTTTGAGCTCGAGAAGGTCTACAGAAAAAAGCTTGAGGAGCTGGCCAAAGAAATGAAGGAGAAAGGAATAAACGCGAAGGCTGAGGTAAGGGTCGGGATTCCTTCATTGGAGATAGCCGAGGCGAGTGAAAAAGCAAACGTTGACCTAATAGTCACCCCAAGCGTTGGTGAAAACGTCTGGAGGCAGATGTTCATGGGAAGCACCGCGTCGAACCTTGCAAGGGCCACTAAAAGACCTGTTCTCCTCCTAAAGTACAGGAAGAAGGACGACTCCTTCGAGCTGGCCGTGGATTGTTCGGAACTTTTCAAAAGGCCACTTGTGGCACTTGATTTCTCCAAATGCTCGGTTAAGATTGTTCAGATGGTTAAAAAGTTTGAGGAACTCATTGAACACGGAATTCTACTGCACTCCGTTGATTACGGTAAGATTGAGGAGCTCGAGCATAACATTGCGATAGCAAAGAAAAACCTCGAAAAGAGCTCAAAAGACCTCTCGGCGGAGTTCGAGCTTGAGGTAATGGTCGGAACGGCGAGCCAGGCCATAATAGGAACCGCCCTTGCAAAGGGCGCAACTCTCATAGTCCTCGGCAAGAAAGGGAGGAGCATCCTCAAGGACCTAATCCTTGGAAGCACGGCCGAGAGGGTAATGAGGGACTCAAAACTTCCCGTGCTCCTCGTTCCGTGTGAATGACCTCAGACTGGAACGGCTTCATCATGGCTCAGTAGCTACCCTGTTGCCATCATCGGTCGTTTTTCTTCTTTTTGACCCGCTTATAAACCTACTCCCTCTTGCTTTCTCCCGTCATGAAGGCGCTCGCCATGATGTGGGCCAGCCTCAAAGGTTCGGGAATCAAGCCCGTCTTTGTGGTGACGCGGACTATTTGAAAGGCCGTCTCAACCGGAAGGCCAAGTGCCTGAACGTACAGCTTTCCCGGAATCATCTCAAAGAGGGGAGGCGCCTTCCTGAGCAGTTCAACTCTCTCGAGCCAGTCCGGAAAGTGTTTTTTCAGGGCCAGCTCCATCGCTTTCAAATCGGGCCTCTTTCTGACCACGACGATTACGGGAAGACCCGTCTCGCGGTGAAGTGCATCGAGGTCAACAACGTTGAAGCCACCGTAGGTTATCCCCTTCAGCATTATAACCCTCAGGTCCTTGAAGCGGGAGTTAACGACGGCGTCGATTAATTTCTCGGTGACATCGGTTCCGTCAACGGTTATCCACCGAGAAACGGCCCCAACAACCTCCTTTGAGCCCTTCATGACGACCCCGAACAGAACCGTCTTCCGCCTCTCGGCTTTGAAAGAAAAGGAAAACGTCCCGTCGTCGAAACCGACCACGCGAATCTCGGGCTTTACCTTTCGAATCATCCGAAGAGCACCCTAGCCATCCATTCGGAGTACTCCCTGTTGAGCTTGTCGAGGTCAATTCTCGCTATCATCGGTATCTCGTATGGGTGAAGTTCCCTGAGGGCGTCTCTAAGGGCCTTCCACCTGCTCACCTCGGTCTTGAGGATAGCCCCAACCTCCTTTCCTTCCTCGATTTTCCCCTCCCACCAGTACATTGCCTCATGTTCCCTGAGGTTGGCACAGACGATGAGCTTTCTCTCAAGGAGTTCCCTGACGACTCTCTTTGCACTCTCCCAGTCCGGGAAGGTGGTATAAACGAGTATCGCCTCCATAGGACATCCCAGAGAAAATACCCAAGTAAAGCTTAAATCCCTTGTGGAGAAATCGAAACGGGATGGTGTATGAGGAAAGTCAGGGCGCACCTTAGGATATACGGGCGTGTTCAGGGAGTTGGGTTCCGCTGGAGCATGCAGAGGGAAGCGAGAAAACTCGGAGTGGCAGGCTGGGTGAGAAACCTCCCGGATGGAAGCGTGGAGGCTGTTGTCGAAGGCGACGAGGAGAGGGTTGAAGCCCTGATAGGCTGGGCCCATCAGGGGCCACCGCTGGCGAGGGTCACAAGGGTGGAAGTTGAGTGGGAAGAACCGGAGGGACTGGAGGGCTTTAAAGTCGTTGGCTGATGGCCTCAAGGAGAACCCTCTTGGGGCAGTACTTGACCTCACAGTAGTTGCAGACGAGCCTTTCCTTCTCCTTCTCCGGCGTGTGGAGTATGAGCCTCTGGAAGCCGTGGATATCCTTTATTTTTGCAAACGTCTCAACCGGAAGGGTCCCATCAATGACGATGAATATTTTGCTGGTCTCCTCGCGTAGGTTCCTCCCAAAGACCTCCATGACGGGAACTCCGTTTTCAGCGAGGATTCTCATTACCTCAGCAAAGGCGCTCTGGTAGTTTTCCTTCTCCACGTCAATCTCAAGGACTTCCCAGCCCATCAGAGGGGCCACGTCAATGAGGCTCGGCAAGGGATTTAGGCGCTCGAAGATGAGCTTGAGAGGGTACGTTTTCTCGATGTATTCAATCGTGTGGTAGATGATTTTCCGATTGACACCAATGGCCCTTGCCAGCTCGCTTATTGGAATTTCAACGTTTTTGAGGTAGATTTTACCGTTCTTTACGCTCAGACCGTTCTCAAAGAGGAACTCAGCGACCTTCCTCCTTGCGGGATAGTTCTTGAAGTAAGCCTCCAGTATGAGCATCATCTTTGTTCACCTCTTACCCATAGATGAGTAGAAATGGATATTTAAATCTTTCTCCGGTAAGGGTTATAACGTCCACCACCGTAGTCCAAAAAGAGGTGAAGAAAAATGTTCGACGTAATAGGGATGGGCAACCTGAACTACGACATAATTTTCATCCTCGACCGCTTTCCGGAGTTCCACGAAAAGGTGGTCTCCAGAGAAGCCCACTTTGGCCTCGGCGGTGCCGCTGGAAATACGATAAGCTGGCTCGCGACCTTTGGACTTAAGACTGGTTTCATTGGTGCAGTCGGGAGGGACGAGATAGGGGAGGCCCACCTCAGATACTTCAAGAACCTTGGCGTCGATACTTCCGGGATAGACGTCGTTGACGTTCCCTCAGGAGTTGCCGTTGCAATGGTCCATGGGGACGACAAGAGGATAGTCAAGCACCTCGGGGCGAACGCGCTCAGAAGGTTCAAACCCGAGTACGCAAAGAATGCGAGACTGCTACACCTCTCATCAAACCCGCCGGAGCTCATTGAGGAAGCCGTTCGCTTTGCCAACGAAAACGGAATACTGATTTCGGTGGACATAGGCGAGGCTACCATTCCAAGGGACGTGGAGGGAATGATTGACTACCTCTTGATGAACGAGGACGAATACAAAAGAAAATACGGCTCGCTCGATACCTCCCTCAGCAACGCCAAGAACCTGATAATAACGCTAAACGGGGGAGGGGCGATTGTTAGGGAAGGCAACGAGACCTTCGAGGTTCGCGGACTGAGTGCCAAGGTTATCGACAGCACGGGGGCAGGAGACTCCTTCGATGCCGGAGTAATCTATGGAATCCTCAACGGCTGGTCGCTCAGGGATTCGGCAAAGCTGGGCATGTTGCTAGCCTACCTCACCGTTCAAAAGGTTGGGGCGAGAAGTGCCATAGTCCCCCTTGAGGAAATTATCAGAATGTCAAAGGAGCTTAAACTGGATTTACCGTGGTAACGAAGACGTTTAACTTTTGGAAAACCTTAAAAATTGGGAGCTCAAAAAAGAGTAGAAAAGCCAGAAGAGCGGAGGTGGGCCCTTTGGAAATAGTGATTGACAACTTCAAACCAAAGATAACAAGGCCGTTCAAGAGGAAAAACGAGTACTGGGTCAAGCTCATTCTTCCAAATGGCGAGGAGTACATAATGAAATTCAAAAGTCCCCTCGAGGCTGAGGATGCGATTTACGGCATGCTTGATGACTTACAGGTTTATGGAGGAAAAGTAAAACTTAAACTGCGGGAAGGAAACGTTATAGAGGACATTGAGGTTCTCGAGCTGTACAAACCCTCCGCAAAGGAACTTCTCAATGAATATTTCAACGACTAACGTCCTTTTCTGTTCATTGTAGTTGTCATTTTGACAGGAAACTTATATATATCCCCGAGTCGAATACTTCTATTGGGGTCTATCCGTTCAGGTAAGGAATTAAATAATGTGGAGGTTGTCTCGGTGGCGAGACGAAAGAACAAGGAGCTCCTTGAAATCGCGAGAGACATAGGTGGAGAGGAAGCTGTAGAAGTTGTCAAAGCCCTTGAGAAAATGAAAGAAGCTACCGATGAAGAGCTCGCAGAAAAAACTGGAATCAGAGTTAACACCGTCAGAAGAATTCTATACAAACTAAACGATCACGGACTTGCCGACTTCAAGAGAATCCGCGACCCTGAGACTGGATGGTATTACTACTATTGGCGCCTCGAGACCAAGCGACTGCCCGAGATAATAAAGGCCAGAAAGATGGCCGAGCTGAAGAGACTGAAGGAAATGCTCGAAGAGGAAACTAGCGAGATATACTATTGGTGTGGTGAAGAAGGTCATCCAAGACTTACCTTTGACGAGGCAATGGAGTACGAGTTCCAGTGTCCTATATGCGGGAAAATGCTCATGCAGTATGACAACAGTCGAATTGTTGAGGAGCTAAAAAAGAGAATTGAAGAACTTGAAATCGAGCTCGGGCTTAAGAAAAAACCGAAAAAGAAAAAGAAGGCCTAACCGGTAGAATGGCCCCAATGAACTTCGGGGATGGTGAATATGGAAGAAGTGGTTATTCTTGAGAAGGTTTACGGTGACAGGAGCGGTTTTGAAAAGCTTCACAGGAAGCTCCGCTCCCTTTTAGGCGATTTGGAAGTTGAGTGGAAGCTCTCTGCGACAACCAAAAACTGGGTGAAGGTAAGCCTCAAAGGGGAAGACGAGGAGATAAGCGCCAACCTCGTTAGGGAGGAGTTCGGCGAGGTTCCCTACAGCCTGAAGAACGTTGAGGTAGGGAAAACCTACAGGGGGAGATTCATAGACCTTGGGAAAGTTGGTTACGGTGCCTACGTTGACATCGGCATATTCAGGCCAAAACCCAAGGACGCTCTGATTCCTCTCTATTATCTGAAGAGAACCTTTGGAGACAGGCCAGTGAGGCAGATGATACGGGAGTTCGGCTGGGTTGACAACCTGCCCGTCGAGGTTGAGGTGACAAACGTTGAATTTGGAGCAAGGGAAGTCGAGCTGGCCTTCAGCGATAAACAGTTGAAGACGATTAAGAACTGGCTGAGCGACGGTTACGACAAGCTCTTCATAACCGGAACGATAAGCGAGAGAGTTGAAGAAGCGCTCATCAAGACGGGCCACGGCAGGGACGTCAAGAGAATGGAGGAGCTGGGTTTGATGGAGACCCTCCTCGTTCTGAAGAAGGGAACTCAGGCACCGGGAATAATAAAGGCCATTGGGCCCCACCTGAAGGGCGCGGTTTTCGGTGCAATCAAGTTTGAATGACCGAATGAACCAGCCTGACGGCGAGTATGGACACGAGAGTCAGAACGTAGGGGAAGAAACCGCTCACGAAGGGGGCAACTACAAGAAAGGCCAGCGTCGAGAGCGTTATGAAGGCCGTCGGGCCCCTCCACCTTATTCTTCTCAAACCAGTTGAAAGGGCGTAGGCAACCACGACTAGCCCGAGGAGGGACTGGAGGAGTAGGCTACCAATGAAGTCCCTGTGGAGCTGGAAGTCCATCCATCTGGAGAGCCAACCGAACCCGTAAACCCTGCAGAGGAGCAGGAAGCCGAGCCACACGAGGAAGAGATAAGAGGAGTTCCTGAGCCTTCTCCCTGGGTACGTGAGCGCGAAGAACAGGGAAAACAGAAGAAGGTACGGATTGAACAGGGATGCGAGGAGAGTAGCGCCGGCCAGCACCAGTATCTCGGCAGTTCTTCCCAAACCCGGGACGAATGACGAATTCGTGGCTATTGCTATCGCGAGTAGCATCAGAACGAGGCCCGGCAGCGCTGTTCCAACGGTTGCAACCTGCGAGCGAAAGATTGGCGAGGAGAACACAAGTCCGAATGCGAGGAATCCAAGGGCCCTCTCGCGCCTCGGGGCGACGTAGAAGAAAAGCCCGGTCATTGTGAGGAGGAAAAGCCAGTGGGCCAGCCACAGAACTTCATCCGTCGGAGGTAGGAGCGAAAAAACGTTTCCCACGAGAGCAAGAAGGGGAGATGATGGTATTTCGCCGGCGGAGACAGCTAGAGCCCTGAAGAAGAACTTCAAAAAACCACCGGGAAGAACGGGCCTCTCAGAGAGTGTAAACCAGACGAAGATTAAGGAAGCACCGAGCAGGAAAAACCTTGCGGAGTAACTCCTGTCCCTCCTCAAAAGGAGCCCGAAGAGAAGGACTATAACGAACGCAAGGAACGCGAAGACGGCAAGCTCCTTCCCGGGAGGTGACCAGACCCCGGCAAAGGCCTCGTGGGTGAGGTAGATGTTGTCCTCGCTTCCCGTGATAAAAACCGTGCCGTTGAGGACGATTATCATCGGCGAGAGGGAGGCTTTCTCCGGAAGGCCCGTCCTGTTCCAGAGTCTCTTCATCTCGGGGTTCTCGTAGACATTTCCCACAAGGACGAGGGTTCCGTTACCGTGCTGAAGAACCTCCCCAAGTTTTGCATCCACGTATCTCGCCCAGCCCTTCGCCCAGTAGTCCCTGCCAGGGACGACGCGATAGGTGGTTTTTGAGTTTAGAAACCTCAAAAAACTCCCCTTGTCGGGATAATAGCTAACCTGACCGGCAGAAACGAGCGGTGAAACGAGCAGGAGGAGCAAAAGCACCGCCAATGCTTTCCTCATTTTATCCCCGAGTAAAGTTGAGGCCAGAGTTAAAAAGCTTAACGTAGCCTGGTCCAGCGCGACCTCATCGCAACGGCTTCCGCCGGCCTGGGTCGCGCCCGGAGGAAATTAAAGGAAAGAAGTTAAAAATCACTCGGTCTTCTCTTCGCCCTTCTCTCCCTTGAGTTCCTCAAGCTTCTTCACGAGCTTTTCAGCCAGCTCCATGAAGGCTTTTGCCGCCGGAGTGTCACCGTAGAGGACTATCGGAATTCCTGCGTCACTCGCTTCCCTGGCCTTGAGGTCTATGGGTATCTCCCCAAGGAACTCGACGCCCTCCTTCTCGGCGAGCTTCTTGCCTCCACCTCTGCCGAAGAGGTCAATCTCGTTTCCACAGTGCGGGCAGATGAGATAGCTCATGTTCTCGACGACCGCTATGTAGGGGACCTCCATCTTCTTCATCATGTTGACGGCCTTTCCGGTGTCGAGTAGCGCTACCTCCTGGGGAGTTGTGACTATCACGGCCGCGTCGAGCTGGACGTTCTGCACAACGGTGAGAATCTCGTCGCCGGTTCCGGGCGGGAAGTCGATTATCATGAAGTCCAGCTCGCCCCACTTAACGTCTCCAAGGAGCTGTTTGATTGCCTTGGTGACTAGAGCACCACGCCAGATTATAGGCTGGTCTTCAGGAACGAGAAAGCCCATGCTCATGACCTTAATCGGCGTTATCTGGCCCATGAAGTCAGCCATCGGGGGCAACATCTCGAAGCGTCCATCCTCCATCCTCTCCGCTAGAACGTCAGCTTTGTCAACGCCGAGCATCTTGGCGACGTTCGGCCCGTGTATATCGGCGTCGAGGAGTCCAACGTAGTAGCCCTTCTTCGCCAAAGCCGCCGCCAGGTTAACCGCTACCGTGCTCTTTCCGACGCCACCCTTACCGCTTAGAACCGCCACCTTGTACTTCCACTTCTTCTGCTTCTCCTTTATCCTCTCCGTGAGCGGGTCAGCGCCCAGGCCACCTATGTTGAGTGTCGGAGCCTTAATCGTCATTTCCACCACCGACGAAAATAGTTCGGCAAACTTAAAAACCTTTGTCCCAAAACTTAACAGAATTACCCAAGAATGGGTAGAAAAGGGAAAGGTTCACTCCTCCGGCTTGGGGAGTGTAACATCGACACCGAGAACCTTCCACATAGCCTTTATCTGCTCGCGGAGGGTGTCTATTGCTTCGGGTCTCTTGAAGAGGTGCTTGAACCTGCCCTGCAACTTAAGGTACTCCTCGATGGGCTTCTTGAACTCGATGGCAACAACCCTGCCTCCCTCGCGCTTCACCTTGGCTCCTCCTCCGGGGCTCTGTATCTTGATGTTGTGGAAGTCACCGTTCTCAATCTCGAAGAGGGGCCAGACGCCGGTCTCAATAGCTAAGCGGGCTATCTCAACGCCCTTCTCGAGGGGGCTCTTCCATCCAGTTGGACAGGTACAGTGAACCTGAACGAACGCTGGACCGTCGACTTTCGCTGCTTTCTTCATCTTCCTGACGAAGTCGAAGGGGTTGCCTATGCTTGCTGTAGCAACGTATGGTATCTGGTGGGCGGCCGCTATTAGGGCAACCCACTTCTTGGGCTTGTCCTCACCGATTGAGTACTTACCCGGCGGGCTTGTGGTTGTCCAGGCTCCGTAGGGGGTTGAGCTCGAACGCTGAATTCCAGTGTTCATGTAAGCCTCGTTGTCGTACATCAAATAAACCACGTTGTGCCAGCGCTCCAGCATACCGCTGAGGGCCTGCATACCTATATCAGCGGTTCCACCGTCACCGCCTATGGCCAGTATCTTGCCCTTGAGACCCTTCTTCTTCCATGCGCCGTCAATACCGCTCGCAACAGCAGCAGCGTTCTCAAAGGCCACGTGCACCCATGGAACTTTCCATGCTGTGTATGGAAAGACCGCCGAAACGACTTCCATACAGCCAGTTGCCTGGGCTATGGCAAAGGCGTTGGGATCGCCGTATTTTTCTTCCATGGCCTCGCTGAAGGCCTTGGTGGCCAACTTAAGGGCTGTTGCACAGCCACATCCGGCACAGGCTGCATGTCCGGGTGCCCAATACTCGCGAGTTGTGATAGGGGGCTTCCTAACGGCCATCTTCATCACCTCACAGAATCTCCTTCCTAAGGCCTATCCAGTTGACTTCACTAAACTCCTCCCCGTTGAGGGCCTTCTGTGCTATAGCCAAAGCCTTGTCGAGGTCCTTGAAGGTTACATCCCTGCCACCGAGTCCGAGGATGAAGTCCACTATGATTGGCTTCTCCTTTTCGTTAATCAAGGCTCTGCTGAAGTCCTGGAAGAGGGCTCCGCCAACGCTGAAGGTAACGTTCTTCTCGAGGAGCGCGAGAACCTTCGCCTTCTTCGCCAACTTCCTGACATCTTCAATCGGGAACGGTCTATAAACGGTCATCTTGGCTGCTCCAGCTTTGATACCCTTCTCCCTGAGGTTGTCAACGTACTCCTTGACTGTTCCGGCTAATGAGCCCATCGTAACAAAGATTATCTCAGCATCGTCAGTTCTGTATTCCTCAACTTTCTGGTACTTTCTGCCAAACTTCTTCTCAAACTCCTCAAAGACTTCATCGATGACCTTCTTAGCGTTCTCGTTGGCTTCCCAGATACCGTAGCGAGCCTCCATGTAGTGAGCCGGGAACGCTAAAGTACCCTGAGTTATCGGTCTAGCGGGATCGAGGTAAGCGTGCTTCGGCTCGTACTCGCCAAGGAACTCGTCAACTACCTCCTGGTCTGGGATCTCGACGGGCTCAACCGTGTGCGTTAGGATGAATGCGTCGAAGCCGACCATAGCCGGCAATAGAACCCTCTCGTCCTCCGCAACCTTGTAGGCTATGAGTATCAAATCGAGCGCTTCCTGGTTGTTCTCAGCGTAGAACTGGAGCCAGCCGGTGTCGCGCTGGCTTATGCTGTCCTGCCAGTCGTTCCAGATGTTTATTGGCGCGGAGAGGGCGCGGTTTCCAATGGCCATCACTATGGGAAGGCGCATTCCAGCGGCTATGAAGAGGACCTCGTGCATCAGAGCCAGACCTTGGGAAGCAGTAGCGGTGAAGGTTCTGACGCCCGCCGCGGAAGCACCGACACAGGCAGAGATAGCGGAGTGCTCGCTCTCAACCTTTATGAACTCCGCATCGAGTTCACCGTTGGCCACGAACTCGCTTATCTTCTCGGGAACGAGCGTTGAGGGAGTAATTGGGAAGGCCGCTATGACCTTCGGCTTGGCCAGCTTGGCCGCCCACGCGGCGGCTTCGTTAGCCTTCATAACGGTTCTAATCGGCATCTTCACCACCTCACTTGCTCTCCCTAACCATAACTATAGCATCGGTCGGGCACTCGTTCGCGCAGATACCACAACCCTTACAATAGTCGTAGTCAAAGACCGGATAGTTCTCTTCGTCGAGGTATATGGCCGGCTCTGGACAGTAGATGTAGCATAGGTAACAGCGGACGCACTTGTCCCTGTTGAATTCTGGCATGAAAACTCTCCAAGAACCGGTCTTGTTGACTACGCTACTCCCGGGGAGATAAACTATTGCTCCCGGTGTCATTTTTTCGCTATACTCCTTCTGAACCCTCTCGATGTCGGCCTTAAACGGGCTCTCAGCCATCTATATCACCCCTAGTGATTTATCAAATGGAAACTTAAACCTTATGGGAAAATGAAAAGGTCATCCGAAGACCTCGGCGAGCTTCTTGAGCTTCTCCCACTCGTGGAGGACCCAGGCCTGGAGGTTCTCGATGTCCTCCTTGGTCATGTACTTGAAGCGACCCTGCAGTTTGAGGAACTCCTCAATCGGCTTGGGCTCCTTCTTCGGGCTGGGCATGTTTATCTTGTACTTGCCGTTCTCGTACTCGAAGAGCGGGAAGTAGGCCGTCTGAACCGCTAAGCGGGCTATCTCAATGCTCTTGTCCGTTGGTGAGCGCCAGCCCGTCGGACACGGCGCAAAGAGCTGTATGAAGCTCGGACCCGGTATCTTCCTGGCCTTCTTGAGTTTCCTTATGAAGTCCTCTGGGAAAGCGACGCTGGCAGTTGCCGCGTAGGGAATCTCGTGGGCAATGACGATGTCAATGACCTTCTTCTTGTGCCTCTTTTCCAAGAAGTGCCTCTTTCCTCCGGGAGTGTTCGTCGTCCAAGCTCCGTAGGGGGTTGAGCTCGAACGCTGAATTCCAGTGTTCATGTAAGCCTCGTTGTCGTACATGATGTAAACCGCGTCGTGGCCCCTCTCAAGGAAGCCTGAAAGGGCCTGAAGGCCGATATCAGCGGTTCCACCGTCTCCAGCCCAGCCGACGACCATGACTCCATCTTCGCCCTTGACCTTTATTCCCCTTGCCTTGAGGGCCGCCTCGATACCGCTTATAACGGCACCGGTGGTTTCAAAGGCCGTGTGGAAGAGGTTAGCGTCCAGGGCAGTGTAGGGCCAGGGGCCGGCTATGATTGTCGAACAGCACGCGGGAATAACGAAGATTGTCTTCCTGCCGTAGGCCTTGAGGACGTAACGAATTCCGAGTGAGGCGCCACAGCCCTGACAGGCGGTGTGACCCGCAAAGAAGTGCTCCTCAGCGGGGATGCTCAACCTCTTCTTAACGTTCTCGGGAATTTCCATCGTTCTCACCTCTTGAGGTGGTACCACTCAACCTCTCTATCGAACTTGCCACTCTCTATTATCGCCTTCATGTTGTCCGCTATTGCCTTAACGTCCAGAACGGTGAAGTCCCTGCCACCAAGACCAACGATGTAATTCTTGATTATCGGCCTGGCATCGGTGTTGTAGAGAACGCCCTTGGCCTCGTTGAATAGTATTCCCTCCTGACCAAAGGAGAAGTTCCTGTCGAGGACCGCTATTCCCTTAACGCTCTCGGCTATCTCCCTGAGCTCCTCCTTCGGGAAGGGCCTGAACCAGCGAACCTTTGCGTAACCGACCTTGTAGCCCTCCTTCCTGAGCAGGTCAACGGCTTCCTTGACGGTTCCCATGAGGGAACCCATTCCCATGAACACGAAGTCAGCGTCCTCTATGTAGCCTTTTTCAATCATGTCACTGTAGTCCCTGCCAAAGCGCTCGCCGAACTCCTTGCCAACGTCTTTGATAACTTTCTTAGCTTCTTCATGCGCCTTGGCAAGCTTGTAGCGGAACTCATAGTAATCGTTGGGCGTGGCAAGTGCTCCAACCGAGAACGGTCTGCTGAAGTCAGCCAAGTCATAGAGCGGTTTCCTTGGTGGAAGGAACTCATCAACGAGCTCCTGCGGAATCATCTCGACGACGTCATAGGTGTGACTGAGGATGAACGCGCTCTCGACTACCATTATTGGGACGTTTACTGTTTCGGCAACCTTAAAGGACATAAGAACTCCGTCGTAAACTTCCTGGTTGTTTTCAGCGTAGAACTGCATCCAGCCGGTGTCCCTCTGGGCAAGCGAATCGGTCTGGTCGTCCCAGACGCTCCACGGCGGGGCCATTGCCCTGTTAACGTCAACCATAACTATCGGCAACCTCGCTCCGCTCGCCCAGTGAAGCATCTCGTGCATTAAAGCGAGACCCTGGGCGGCTGTTGCCGTAAAGGCTCTCGCACCCGCGGCAGAAGCACCTATGGTCGCGGCCATGGCCGAGTGCTCGCTCTCAACGGGAACGTACTGGATATCTGCCTCGCCGTTGGCTATGAACTCGGCTATCTTCTCAATAATGCTTGTCTGAGGAGTTATCGGATAAGCGGCAACGACCTGAACGCGGGCATGCTTAACAGCGTAAGCGGCGGCATAGTTACCGCTCACAACCTTCCTAATGGGCTTGTACTCCGCCATATCACTTCTCCTCCTTCTCCATTGTTATAGCGTTTGTCGGGCACTCGTTCGCGCAGATACCACAACCCTTACAATAGTCGTAGTCTATGCCGACGTAGCCGTCTTCCCTGATGTAAATTGCCGGCTCGGGACAGAACTTCCAGCAGATGTAGCACTTGACGCACTTGTCATCGTTTACAACGGGAATAAAAGTTCTCCAGTCGCCTGTGAAGTTGCTAAGGGTTGTTCCTAAGGTTATTGGAGCCTCAGGATACTGCTCCACGGAGGTGAACACGAGCTTTTCAGCCCGGGCTTTCTTTTCTCCAAACAAAGTGTTCAACTTTACCACCACCCCGAGCTTAAGGAAGGGAAGAGAAGATTAAAGCTCATAAACTACGGTCTTGTTGAACGCTTCCTCAGCAGCCTTGGCGTTCTTCTCGCCAAGGGTTCCTGAGAAGGTCTCCTTGATTGCTTCCTGAACGTATTTGAGGTCAACGATACCGGTGGCCTTGGCAACGGCACCGAGAATAGCGGTGTTGGTAATCGGAAGGCCGAGTATGTCGAGGGCTATGGTTGTAGCGTCAACGAGGGCAAGCTTGGCAGGCTTCTTCTTGAGCTTCTCAAGGACTTCCTCCTTGCTCTTTTCAGTGTTTACTATGACAGTTCCATTGTCCTTAAGGCCAGCGGTGACGTCAACGGTGTCAAGAAGGCTCGGGTCGAGAACGACAACAATGTCTGGCTCGTAAATCTGGGTCTTAATCCTTATCGGCTTATCGTCAATTCTGGTGAAAGCAGTAACAGGCGCTCCACGCCTCTCAACGCCAAAGAAGGGAAACGCCTGGACGTATTTGCCCTGTTTGAATGCTGCAGAGGCTAGAATGTTGGCGGCCGTAACGGCACCCTGTCCACCCCTACCGTGAAAACGTATCTCAATCATCTTCCCTGCCTCCTTTTGGTTTTTCACCCTCAGTTAGTCCGAAAGGTTTATTTAGGTTTCGGTATTGTGTTAAGGAACCCTAAACGGGATTTTCTGGGTAAAGGTGAACTTTAAATTCCCCCAATGGTTTTTTCCGCTCATCGTTTCTCGAAAACTTTTTTAATTGCCTATATAGACTATATAGCAAGTGGTGGATATGGAGGGACTTGCAATAGCTATAATCGCAGTGGCGTTCTACATAGCGTGGAACATAGGATCAAATGATTCTGCCAATGCGATGGGCACCGCTGTAGGTTCGGGAATCCTGAGTTTCAGACAGGCAACGCTGACGATAGCGATATTCGTTGTTCTGGGGGCATATTTAAAGGGCTACAAGGTCATGAAAACCGTTGGCAAGGGCATAGTGCCCGAGGGCTTCCTAACCATGAAGATGGCACTGCTGGCACTACTGGCCGCGGGAATCTGGGTGACGATAGCAACGGTCAAGGGGTTACCGGTTTCAACAACGCAGTCAATAGTCGGTGGCGTCATCGGCGTCGGTTTAGCAATGAAAGCACCTGTAAATTGGTTCACAATGGGTAAAATAGCGGCCGCATGGGTTATATCTCCAATCTTATCCGGAATTCTCGCAATGGTTCTCTACAAGTTTTATTCAAAGGTAATCTCTGGCATAAAAAGTGTCTCAACTATTGAAGCACTCTACAAGGCCCTTGCAATACTCGGGGGTTCTTACATGGCCTTCAACTTCGGAACCAATGAAGTCGCAAACGCTTCCGGTCCGATAGTTGGAGCGGGCTTTATGGAACCAAAGACAGCGGGCGTTCTCGTGGCAATAAGCCTCGCGATAGGCTCGCTAACCTTCAGCTACGCCGTCATGCACACAGTCGGCAAGAAGATAACGGCCCTCGGGCCTATTTCTGCCTTCGCGGCACAGTTTGGCTCGGCGATATCGGTAAGTCTGGCCAACTTCCTCGGACTTCCGGTAAGTTCAAGCCAGTCCATAGTCGGTGGCGTCGTCGGGGTGGGCCTTTTAATGGGACAGGGAGTCGAGAAGAAAGTGGTCAGGGACATACTGTTCGGCTGGGTCGCAACGCCCTTAACCGCCATAGGGATTTCCTTCCTTCTGGTCAAGCTTTTCAGTTTTGCAGGGATGCTTTAACTCACAGCCTCTCTATTTTTACACCCATTTTTGTCAGTTCCTTCAGCATTCCAGTCTGGACGTAGGCCCGAATCCTCGTAACGTCCCCATAATCAACCGATAGAACCTCGCCAACAGAGCTCAGGAGGGCCATCACGGATGGGACTTTCGCAGGGTTTTCAATGACGACCTCAAAGGCTCCGTATTTTGGAAGCCTGAGGATTGTCCTCTCAAGGATTTCATAGAGTTCATCGAGTTTTCTCTCCTTTGCAGAGACCCGGGCAACGCCCTCTATTGAGAGCCCAACCCTCTCGCTGAGCTCCTTCAAAAGCCTCGCCTTTTCCTCGGCGTCGTCCCGTTCAATCAAATCCACCTTGTTGAGAACCACGATTATTGGTTTGTCGAGAGCCTTGAGCTCCCTCAAAACGTCCACTGAGGCCCTGAACTTCCGTGCTATCTCGCGCCACGGTTCGCTTGAGTCAAGAACGAGGAGAACTATGTCCGCCTTGACAATCTCCTCCAGCGTTGAATGGAAGGCCTCAACTATGAAGGGTGGAAGCCCGTCTATGAAACCCACGGTGTCCGTGACGAGAACCCTCTTTCCCGAGAGCTTGAAGCGCCTCGTTGTTGTGTCAAGGGTGGTGAACATCTGGTTTCTGGCCTCAACGTTTTCTCCGGCCAAAGCATTGAGGAGCGTTGATTTGCCGGCGTTTGTATAGCCGGCCAGAGACACGAGGATAAAGCCGAACTCCTCCCTCTTCTTTCTCCGCACTTCACGCTCGGCCTTAACCTTCTCAAGCTCTTTCCGTATCTTCCCCATTCTGTAGCGGATGTGCTTGAGGTACTGCTGGGTCTGATACTCACCCATTCCCTTGAAACCGGCCCTGTCGCCGAGCTTGATTCTCCTTATCGCTTCCTTCACGAGGGGAATCTCGTACTGGAGAGAAGCTAACTCGACCTGAAGCTTGGCCTCCTTTGAGTGCGCCCTCTTTTCGAAAATCTCGAGGACGAGTTGCCACCTGTCCATTACCTCTACCCTGAGCTCCTTCCAGAGGTTGTAGGCCTGACTAGGGGTTAAGCGGTTGGCGAAGATAACCCTGTCGGGCTTGAGCTCCCTGACGAGCTCCTTAAGTTCCTCCAGCTTTCCCCTTCCGATGTTGTAGCGCGGATGCTCCTCCCTGTTCTGTTCAAGGATTGAGAGAACCTCGTAACCGGCACTCCTGAGGAGCTCCTCGAACTCCGCTTTGCTTAACCTATCCCTCCGCGAGTACCTTATGACGCCGATAGCTTTCATCGTTGGCCCATGGAGATGGTACCTTAATAACCCTTTGGGCTAAGCTTAAATCCTAACACGCCGTAATACATATGGGGAAAGCTATGCTGGGTTTGACGCTTCTTGCCGTACTGAAAGGTGGCGATATAATAATCGACAAAGGGGGTATCAGAAAAGACCTACTTGCCTGGCACCTAAAAGATGTTAAGGCCCTTGCAGAGCAGTACGACAAGGCCTTTAGGATACTCCTTGAGCTCCTGAGGGATGAAAATCCCCACGTAAGGACAAACGTTATTCAAGTTCTAGTCGATATGCTCTCCGAGGGAAAACTTGAAGGAGAGAGAAAAAAGCTCGCCCTAGAAGGTGTGCTCGAGCTTGTGAAGGACGACGATGAGAGAGTAGCGCTAAAGGCCCTCGAATTCATAAACGCCCTCCTCGAAACAGGCGGACTAAGCGATGAAGAATATGATAGGGTAACAGACGCTCTAAAGGACGTCGTCAAGTCTGGAGTACCCATACTGGGCGAATACGCGGCCGAAGGACTTGGAAAACTCGGTGCAAAGGTTGTAAAGATAGCCTACAAGATAATTCACTGGCTGTTCTCCCTTATTGGCTCAAGCAAGAAGAGGGAAGTTCAGGGTGCCGCGATAACGGCTTTGACGGAGATGGCGATGAAAACTGAAGACAGAAAAGTTCTAAACGAAATCTTTGAGGGTGTCGCAGACCTTTTAGCTCATCCCGATCCCTACGTGGTTGAAAGGGCCCTTTACTCAATCGAGAGAATGCTCTCACGCGAGAAAGAGATAAGCACAAGGAACAAGCTGAAGGCAATAACGCGTATAAAAGAGCTGAAAGGAGACGTTAAGCTCGGCCTTAAAGCCTCTCAGGTTCTCGAGAAGCTGGAGAAAAGTGCTGTGGCCAGCGAGGAGTTCATCAGTGAAACGGAAGCCAGAAAAAAACTTGAAGTAACACAGTACAGCATAGATGACGTTGAGAGACTGTTAGATGCCGGAAAAACGGAGATAGTTGCTGAGATGGCAAAGCTTGATCCAGAGGTTATGGACAAAGTCCTAAACATGCTTGAAAGCGAGGACTACAGCAGAAGGCTCGACGCCCTCTGGATTGTGGCAAGAATTACAAGCCATCTAACACCCAGCGATGCCTATCGGATTTTGCCAGTCCTAGGAGACTTTCTGAAAAGCAAAAATCCTTGGGCAAGGGAGACAGCCGCAAGGGTTTTAGCTGACATCTACGCCCTCTATCCCGGCACCTCGAAGTTCTTCAGCAGTTTACTTGAAACGTTGCTCAAATCAGGAAAGGAAAGAGACGTTGAAGGGGCCATTGAATTAATGGCAAGGCTTTCCGACAAGATATCCTCAAGAGAAATGCTATCGGGGATGTTTAAGCTTATTTTGAAGCTCCTAGATGATAAGAAAACAAGGGGAGTTACCCTGAAGGCTATTGCAAGGGAAGCGCAGAAACTTCTCGACCTAGATACCGAGAGCCTTTTTGAACTCAAAGATAAACTAAAAGAACTGTACGGAACAGAAGGTGGTAAGTACGACGAAATAATAGCCGGACTGATAGACGTGATAGACGATATCCTCAAGATGCGCAGGCAGGGGATAGTGCCAACGAGTGGTTAAAAACTACCGGTTCAGGAAAACCTTAAGGACTTCCCTCATTCATATTGTTTCGGTGATTTCCGTGGAGTACTCGGAGGTTGAAGTCAAGCTTAAGGAGATTGAAGAACTTCTAGACAAACTTGGGAAGGAGCACCCAAAGGAGATTGCCGCTTTCTCGAGGTTCCTCCGCGAGACCCTCGACAACAAGGCACTAACAACGCGCGAGAAGGAACTAATTGCCCTGGCCCTCGGCATAGCCCAGGGCTGTGAGTGGTGCATTTACCTACACACCAAGAAGGCACTTGAAGCTGGAGCAAAGCCAGAGGAGCTCATAGAGGCAGGCCTTGTCGCGGTTCTCATGGCAGGCGGTCCTGCATTAATGCACTTAATCCCCCTTGTGAAAGCAATAGAGAAGTTCAAGAAGGAGTAATTACTCCTCTGTCAGCTTGAGTATGGCCTCCGCTATGTCCCCTTTCGTTTCTTTCAAGGCTTTGAGAGCGGTTTCCCTATCAACACCGGCCTGCTCCATGACGAGCTGAACGTCTTCCTCCGGAATCTCAAGAACCTCCCTGACCTCCTCGCTTCCCGGAACAATCTGATAGGTCTTCTCACCCTGAACCACCATGACCGTGACGACGGGGTCTTTGAGAACTATCTCCTTGCCCTCAAGCCTCAAAACTACCTCCTTAACACCCTCAAGCTCCTCCATTTTTATGCCAAGCTGTCTCATGAGCTTCTTCATCTGCCTCGGGTTCATTCCCATCATCCCTACCACCTGCTCTGGTTTGTTACCACTCTTAAAAAGGTTGGCGGAAACTTTACAACGAATGCCACTAAAATTTAATGGGGGATAAAAATGCCAATGCCCGAACCCCAACCGGAGGGAGGAGTGATAACGTCAAAGAACCTCATTTTTGGGTTTATAGCGATTGTTATCGCGATGGCCTTCGTTTACCTGTTCACTGTCTACTTTGAGCGCTATGTCGAAAGGAAGGAGAAGGAAATAGAGGAGGAGCTTAAAGAGCTCGAGGACGAGGGAGATGTCTTCTAGTCCCGAAAGGCCAGCTTGAGGAGAGGTGGGGTAACGAGGGTGCTGAGGAATATCATGAGGACTATCACGAGGTATGCATCGCTTCCAACTATGCCGGCCTTCATCGCTATCGCCAGCATGGCCAGTTCAACTCCCATCCTCGGAATCATTCCAACACCAACCCGAAGGGCTTCCCTAGCGTTCATGCCACCAATCAGTGCCCCGAGTCCACACCCTATTACCTTGCTCACTATTGCCACCAGTGCAAACAGCAGGGCAAAGAGGCCAGCACTCCTCAAATCCTTCACGGGAATGTTCATACCCACATCGACGAAGAACAGCGGAACGAAAACGGAGTGAGCTATTATTCTCGAGTGCTCGAAAATCGGCTTCCTAAACTCCGTCTCGCTGAGTGCAAGACCGAGGAGGTAGGCACCGAGTATCGAGGCGAGGTTCATGTGCTCGGCGAGGTATGCAAAGCCGAAGAGGGCCGCCATAGAGAGTGTAACGGTAGAGTCGGCAAAGCCTATTCTGACAACCTTCCTGAGGGCATAGTCAAGAACCCTCGGCATAGCGAAGACCATGACAGCTATGAAAACCCCGACCTTAACGAGGATTTCAACGAGACTGAGAACGCTAACCCCACCGGAGACGAGCGATGATATGACGACCGTTAGAACGATTATGCCGAGTATGTCATCAACTATCGCAGCAGTTAGAATAGTCGTCCCCTCCCTGCTCTTCAGCCTGTCCATTTCCATGAGGACCCTGACGGTTAGGCTAACACTCGTTGGTGTGGTGAGTGCACCGTAAAGCAGGGCCTGGTCAAAACCTTTGAAGGGATAAGTCACCGCAAAGCCCATGGCAAAGGCAATGACGACGCCAACAAAGGCCACGGAGAAACCACTCTTCCCCGCCTGCCTCAGCTCCTCCACACTGCTCTCAAGGCCCGCTAGGAAAAGGAGCATGAGAACGCCTATCATGGAGATGTCCTTCACTTCCTCCGTGGGCGGGAAGGCCAGCCCGAGCAGTATTCCCCCAACTATCTGGCCGAGAACAACCGGCTGTCCGATTCTCGAAAAGAGCCAGCCAAAGGTTTCCGCCGTGAGCAACATGAGTGCGAGGTAAAGTATCAGTTCAATCAACTTTCCTCACCGTGCGAAAACCCTAAGGAGCCTTATAACGCTCTGGGCGGAGAACGTTCCAACGACCTTTTTCCTCTCAACGACGGGGAACTGTCTTACACCGGTCTCAAGCATCATTCCCAGGGCATAGCCGAGCGTGTCATTGGGAGAAAGCGTTATTGGCCTCGGGTTCATTATCTCCCTGACCGGTCGGTCCCAGTCAAAATGAGCCTCTTTAAGGGCTTCAAGCCCAACGAGAACGTAATCTGAAGGAGGCAAGAGGAGGTTTATGATTTCGTCAACGGAGATAAAGCCCAGCAACTTTCCGGATTCGTCCGTTACAACAGCACAGGTTCTGTGTTCAAGGCCCTTTATCAGGTCCTCAATCCTGTCCTCGGGTCTTAGACGTAAGAACTTCTCCTCCATAGCCAGCCTTATGGGCATCTTGGACAGCTTTGCGATGTTGAGTTTTGGCCTTTCCTCATTCTCGCTGGTCACTGGGGACACCTCCAATCAAATTAAATCGAAGCCAGAGGTTTAAAATCTTTGAGGAAAGACAATGCATACTGAGAAAATTTTGCCAAAAACTATTTATTTTCCAAAATCTAAGTATTTACCATGCCCGTGGAAATTGCAAGGCTCGATGACAATGGAAGACTCTACCTTCCCGCCAGCATTAGAAAGAAGCTCCGCTCCAAGGAGTTCTACATCGAGGAGAGAAATGGAGAGATAATCCTCGTTCCAATAAGAAAGAAGATAGAAAAGTACTGGGGCATCTTTAAAGGGGAGGACTTAACCGCCGAGGAGATTGACAAGATAGTTGAAGAAGAAACTGAAAAGCTCTTGAGGGATGAGCTTTGAGGGTTTACGTTGACGTCAATGTTGTCTACTACATCCTAACTGCAAATGAAGAGTTCGGGATTAGAGCTAAGGAGCTTATTGAGGAGTACTACGGCAGGATGATTACCTCTGCACTCACCGTTTGGCAACTCCACATTCTCCTTCGAAGAAAAGGGAAGGGCAATAAAAAACCAGAGCTGACGGGCATACTCCCCGAGCTTGGAATAAAAATCGTCCCCCTAACTCCCGAGATTCTGTCAGAAGCCGAGAAGTGCAAGCGACTTGACTTCGATGACGCCATTCATTATGCAACGATGAAAGCTCACAGAATAGACACAATCCTATCAAACGACCGCGACTTTGACAAAATTAGTGAAATAAAAAGAACATTTTAGCCCACTTCTCAATCCGGAAAGTGCGATGTCTCCTCGTTGGCCTTCATAATCCTCTGCCTGTACTCCTCGTACTTCTTTCTGGCCTCCTCTGCCTTCTCCTTCTCGCCGAGGTACTCGTATGCCTCTGCCACGTGCTTCCACCACATCGGGTCCTTCTCGGCTTCCTTCAGGCAGTACTCGAGGAACTTCCTGTAGGCTTCCCTCGCGAGTTCTTCCATGCCAAGTTTCCTCGCTATGTTTCCAACGTCCTCCCAGAAGACGCCTTCCTCCTCGGCCTCCTTTTTGTAATACTCAAGAGCCTTTTCCCACGCTTCTCTAGCTTTTTCCTCGTTTCCGAGTTCCTCGTAGAGCTTGGCAACGTCCTCCCAGAACCAGGGCTCTTCCTCGGCGTACTTCTCGAGGGCTTTCGCCGCTTTCTCCATGTTTCCAGCTTTCTTCCAGTACTCGTGGGCCTCCTTTAGGTAGTAGGTGTCCTTCTCCTTCTCGTAAAGTTTCTCGTAGAGCTCAGCGGCCTTCTCGTATTTGCCGGCCTTCTCGTAGGCCCACGCCGCGCTCTCAAGCCATCCGAGCTTCAGGTACATCTCTGCAGCTTTAACGTAGTTCCCGGCCTTTTCGTATTTCCTCGCGGCCTGCCTGTACCTGCCCATCTTCTCAAGCTTCTCAGCCGAGCGGAAGCGGTCCGCTATGCTCAAATCGGGCTCACTTATGTACCAGATTCCAAAGGCGAAGAGGAAGATGAAGAAGGCTATTATTCCCCCAACCACCTTGAGGTTCTGCCAGGTTAAAACAAGGTACGAACCATAGCCCGCAATAGCGGTCAGAACGGCGAGGATTACTCCATACTTCCAGCTCTCAGCGTAGAGTGTCAGAGCCGTGAAAAAGAGGAGCAGGAGGGTAAACCCAACGAATCCGATTGCCAGAATCACTTGGAGGAGCTTTATCCAGCCCCACCTGTAGACTATGAACCCGGCGATAGCCAAGATTGTGATAAGGAAACCGATTAGATACGCCTTCAGCTTGTCCATTCTTTCACCCCCTCAAGTTCGAGCAGGAACCTCTTCTCTTCGATTCCAGAGCTGTAGTAGCCGATACCGTCGCTGGCCACGACCCTGTGACAGGGAACGACTATGGGATACGGGTTCCTTTTCATCGCCCCGCCGATTGCCCTTGGCGACGTCTCCAGAGCCCTGGCAAGGTTACCATAGGTTATAACGGCCCCTCTTTTAACGTTTTTCGTGAGCCATTCGTAAACTCTCCTCTCGAAGGGCGTTACCCCCTCAAAGGAAATCTCCTTCAGAGCCTCTTCGTTGTCTATGTCGCCGACCATAACTCGGTAAACCAGCTCCGTGTAGTTGCTCGGCTGGACGTCGAGGGAAAGGCTTACCCCCCTCTTCCGGAGGAACTCCGCTAGATTACTGACTCTCTCCAGCAGTTCCCCCCTCGTGAAGGCGAAGCTTATCCCCTGAATTCTCCCGTGAAAGATTACACCAACCCAGACGTTACGGCCGTTGACCCTAAACTTCTCAATGGCGAGCATTCAACATTCCTCCAGCCTTTTAACGGCCCTTCTAAGGGGCCCGATTAGGGTGTGAACTTCCCTTCCATAGAGGAAAGCCCTGCCCACAGCCTTCCTAAAGACCTTGATAAAGACCTCCCTCCTCTCCCTGTCTTTAGGATAGTTGAGGACATCCAACAACCTCGCCCAGATTTTAACCAGCTCCTCCTTTTCGCGGGCTGTGGCGGGTTCAAGGGAAAGCTCTCTCGTAGGTGTTTCCTTAGACACCTCGTAGAGGATTATTGCAACGGCCTGGGCCAGGTTCATGACTGGATAATCTTCGCTCGTTGGTATAGTAACGACCAAATCCATTGACTCCAGTTCCTCGTTCTTCAGGCCGATGCTCTCCCTCCCAAAGAAGAGCCCTACATTACCGGGATAGCTATTAAGGATTTCTCTAAGCTCCCACGGATATATGGGAGCGCGGTAGGGTATGAAGCTCCTGCCCGGCTTTCCTGTCGTTCCAACGGTTAAATCGAAGAGCTCAAGCGCTTCCTCAAAGCTCTTAAGTATGAGAGCATTTTCAAGAACGTCCCTCGCATGAACCGCGTACAGGTAACTTTCCTCCGTTACATTCGGGTTTATCAGGACTAGCCTCGAAAGGCCGAAGTTCTTCATCGTCCTTGCCACCATGCCCACGTTGGCCGGCCCTTCCGGTTCAACGAGAACGACCGAGAGCATCGGTATGCATTTAAGGTGGACTCTTTAAACGCTTGCGGTGGGAGCATGTACGGACTCGCTTACGTTCCCCTGATAATCCCGGCGATAAAAAAGAGGGCAAGGCCCTTTTCGGCCGGAGCCCTGCTCGCGTTTTCAGCGACGTATCCACTGGAAGAAAGGGTCAGATACGGCTTGGCTCTGGCTTCCCTTCTCATACTGGCACTCGGCTGGCCCTACGAGAAACAGCCCGTCAAGTTCTGGGAACGCTTTCTCAACGCGATACTCGGTGGGACCGGGCTTGCGATTGCCCTCGGCCTTTACAACCTCGGGAGATGGGAGGCAATCCTCGGGGTCGCCGTTCCATTCCTCCTAGTGAGGAACAGGGTTCTATCTTCCTTCGGCCTTTTGCCGGTATCGGCACTCTACCTCATCGGAGCTTACCGGGTTCCTGAGAACATCAAGCTGGCGCTCTTCGTTGGGGTTTACATTTACTCGCTCAACCACCTTAGAAAGCTCCTGAGGTGAGATGATGAGGATTTACGTGCTCGGAGCCGGAAGCATAGGTTCCCTTCTCGGCGGTCTTTTGGCCAGAGCTGGAAACGACGTCCTCCTTATCGGCCGGGAGGAGCAGGTAAGGGCCATAAACGAGAGAGGACTCAGGGTCACGGGCGTTGAGGAATTCACGGTCAATGTCAAAGCCTCGCTGTACGCTCCAAACGAGCCACCGGACTTGCTGATTCTCTCGACCAAATCATACTCAACGAAAAGCGCCCTTGAGTGCGCGAGAAACTGCATTGGCGATGGAACGTGGATTCTGAGCGTTCAAAACGGTCTCGGCAACGAGGAGCTGGCGATGAGGTATACCGAGAGGGTAATAGGCGGAATAACAACCAACGGGGCCATGCTTGAGGAGTGGGGTGTGGTCAGGTGGACGGGAAGGGGAATAACTGTCATTGGGAAGTACCCGACGGGGAGGGACGATTTCGTTGAAGAGGTAGCCGGGGTATTCAAGGGCGCAGGGATAGAGACCAAAGTCACGGAAAACGCAATCGGCTGGAAGTGGGCGAAGGTCATCGTTAACTCGGTCATAAACGGTCTTGGAACCGTTCTGGAAGTCAAGAACGGAACCTTGAGGGAAATCCCGGAACTTGAGGGAATCTCAGTGGAGATAGCAAGGGAAGGCTGTATTGTTGCCCAGCAACTTGGGATAGAGTTCGAGGTTCACCCCCTTGAACTGCTCTGGGACACGATAGATAGAACCAGGAACAACTACAACTCGACCTTGCAGGACATATGGCGTGGCAGGAAAACCGAGGTGGACTACATACACGGCAAAATCGTTGAGTACGCAAACGCCGTTGGCCTTGAAGCTCCGAGGAACGAACTCCTCTGGGCACTCATCAGGGCAAAGGAAAACCTAAATAGGGGTTCAGCCAATCCATAGGCGGGGTGTGGAAATGGCCATCTTCGGGGGTAAGGAAAGCAACGTGTTTGAAGCAATAGACAGGCACCTGGAAGTTGTTCACAAAACCGTTAAGACATTTGAAAAGCTAATCGAAGAGTACCTTAACGGGAACCTTGGCGAAGCGAAAAAACTCGAGGAGGAAGTAACAAAGCTCGAAAGTGAAGCAGACAAGCTGAGAAGAACTATAGAACTCATGCTCTATGAGGGAGCGTTTTTGCCGGCAAGCAGAGGTGATTACGTCAGGCTGAGCGAGCTAATAGATCAGGTTGCTGATGCCGCCGAGAGTGCTGCACACACTCTTATTCTGGCCAAGCCGATGGTTCCTAGAGAATTGAAAGAAGAAATAATGGCCCTTGTTGAGGAGGCTGTAAAAACCTACGAGAAGCTTATGGAGGCGGTAAAAGCTCTCAACGAAGATGTAGATAAGGCCTTGGAACTTGCCAAGGAGACCGAGGACATGGAGGAAAATGCCGACAGAGTAGAGTACCGGCTCAAGGCGATGGTCTTCGATAGCGAGAGCATAACAACCTATGCAAAACTGATATGGAATCAGGCCATTACAAAGATCGGTGATATTGCCGACCGCGCAGAAGACGCTTCCGACCAAGTCATGCTGATGGCGATCAAGAGGAGGGGATAAATATGAAGGTTCTCGTCGCTGCTCCACTCCATCAAAAGGCCATTGAAGTTTTGAAGCAAGCTGGTTTTGATATCATCTACGAGGAATATCCAGATGAAGATAGGCTTGTTGAACTTGTTAAGGACGTTGATGCAATAATTGTGAGGAGCAAACCGAAGGTAACGAGAAGGGTAATAGAGAACGCCCCCAAGCTCAAGGTCATCGGAAGGGCCGGCGTCGGCCTCGACAACATAGACCTCGAAGCGGCTAAAGAAAGGGGAATTAAGGTCGTCAACAGCCCAGGTGCCTCAAGCAGAAGCGTTGCCGAGCTAGTCTTCGGCCTGCTCTTTGCGGTTGCCAGAAAGATAGCCTTCGCTGACAGGAAGATGAGGGAAGGCGTCTGGGCCAAGAAGCAGTGCCTCGGCATAGAGCTTGAGGGTAAGACAATTGGAATAATAGGCTTCGGCAGAATAGGTTATCAAGTTGCGAGAATAGCCAAGGCCTTTGGAATGAACGTCCTTCTCTATGACCCTAAGCCCAATGAGGAGAGGGCAAAGGAGGTAAACGGAAGGTTCGTATCGCTTGAGGAGCTCCTGAAGGAGAGCGACGTCGTTACCCTCCACGTCCCGCTTATAGAAGCTACCTACCACCTCATAAACGAGGAGAGGCTCAGGCTTATGAAGCCAACGGCCATACTTATCAACGCAGCAAGAGGTGCGGTCGTTGACACCGATGCCCTAGTCAGAGCCCTGAATGAGGGCTGGATTTACGGAGCTGGATTGGACGTCTACGAGGAGGAGCCACTTCCGAAGGACCACCCGCTCACAAAGCTCGACAACGTTGTCCTCACTCCCCACATAGGTGCCTCAACGGAAGAGGCACAAATGCGCGCTGGAGTTCAAGTGGCGGAGCAGATTGTAAAGATTTTAAGGGGGTGAACCTCTTCTTCCCCCTTTTTAAAAAACAAACAAAGCGGTCAGGGGCCGATTAGCTCATCACGACTCAGCCACCTACCCTCACATCATCCCAGGCCAAGATACGTGCGAATCCAAAGGGGAATAAGACCTATTTTGGGGAACACGAGTTCGGCTTTAGCCTCCACAGCATAGGCAGGAACACAGCCAGATATGTAGCCATCTGGAAGGCGGACCTCGAGCAGGCCTTCGGGGGTTGGATACGGCGGGTCGGGAACCGGGTTGTTGTCCCCCCAAGTTACGAAGCACGTCTCGGGCTTTCCGTCTATTTTAACGGTGTAGATGTAGCGAACGCGATGGATTATTGGATACTCGTAGCCAGGACGCTTGTAAACCACGACGTCACCAACTTTAACCTGATTCGGGCTTGTAACCCCCTTGAGGAGCACCACGTCCCCGCGGTAAAAGACCGGCTCCATAGAACCGCTGACGACTATAACCAGTGGCGAATCCGTGTGAAGGGCCACCCTGAGGCCGGCCTGGATTCCGAATACCACCACTATGGCCACCAAAAACCAAGCTACCTCCTTCTTCCACTCCTCCATGCCAAGGCCTCCATATACGTTGCGATTCTAACAGCTATCGCACCTATAGCCGTGCACGTTTCAAGACTAACCCTCTTCCCCGTGACGTCCATATGATAGCGCGCCAACTTAAAGGTTTCCTTCGGGAGGCCGTGCCTCCCAAGCCCGATGAGGAGGAGAAAACGCTCGCCCTTGAGGGCCCTCTCGGCCAGTTCAAGGGGTGTTATTTCCTTTTCAGGAGAAGGCTTCCTTGTCGTTGCAACGGAGACTCCAAACTGCGGGGGGAACCCTTTTCTCGGAAAATCGAGCAGATGGAAGCGGTTCGTTCTGGCGAGCTCGAGGAGGTACTTTCCGCCCTCACCTATCGTCGTTGACTCACTCACCTCCTCGGCAATCTCGATTGGCTTTCCCTCAAGCGGAAACCCCACGAGGGCGAGGTGAAAACCGTAGGCGTACGCTATGGGCGCGGAGCGGGCTATGGCCCTGATGTGAGCCTCGTGGAGTTTTCTAACGTCGTAGGTGTTGTAAAGGGCCAAGGTTAGCATCGGCATGATTGGAAAAAACCTGAGAAGGTTTATAAGGGTTTGGAAACTAACTAAAGGTTGCCATGACGGATTTAGATAGTATTAGAGCCCTAGCCGAAAGGGGTCAGTTCGAAGAAGCTCTCGAGAGGGTGTGGGGGCTAGATGATGAGCTTGAACAAATTGAAGCTCTTGTGAGTGTTGCCCTCACAATAAGACGTAAAGGTGGGCCAGAGGATTGGATTCCGGGCATCTTAGAAGATGCAGAATACATAGCCGACCGCTCAAAAGATCCATATCTAAAGGCCGTGGGATACTCCATAGTCGCATTTGCATTTCACACCCTTGGGTACTACCAAGAAGCTTCTGATGTCTTTACAACTGCCATAGAAGAAGCGGGAAAAATTAAAGACCCCCTTCTTAAGGGTGAAGCCCTTGCAACCATAGCCTACTATGTTGCCACAACTGGAGACGCTAAAACAGCAATGGGGCTCTTTGATGTTGCCTTCGAGGTTATAGCAAGGGCAGAGGTCTCATATAGGAACAAGGTTGACGGTCTTCTGAGGATAGCAGAACTCATAGAGAGCGCAGGTGATGAGTTGTTATCAAAAAAGGCTATTGGCTTCTACAGAACGGCCTTCGACATTTTCGACAAGCTTCACGTAAACCAGAGGGCTGGAGTTACCGAGAAAAAACTCCAGTTGGCGGAGATAATGAGCGAAACAGGGTTACCCGAGATAAGGCATGCACTACTTGAGGGACGCTACCGCTATGCCTTGGCCCTGATAAGGAAGAAGTTCAAAGGAGTATCTAGACTGATCGGAGAACTTGAAGTGGCCCTCTGGATGAAGAGAGTGAACGAACCGACGTACGTCGATGTCGTAAGGGATGCCCTGAGGGAAGCTGAGAACGTTGAGCTTTCACCGGCAAGCGCCCAGAGGGTTGCCATGCTCCTGACCCAGCTTGGAAGTCTCAAAGATGCACTTACGTTTGCTATGAAAATAAATGACCTAGGAAGGAAGAGCAGTGCGCTCAGGGGGATAGCAATGGCATTGGCCGAAAGGGAGGAATACGAGGAGGCAAGAAAAGTCGCGGAATCAATACCCCTGCCGGAGGTCAGGGCGGAAACCTTAAGGGACATCGAGACCATGTCCCTTGGGTGAGCCCATGATTTTCGATGCGCACTCGGACTTGCCGACCTTCATCTACGACGAGAGAAAAGCCGGAAAAACGCGCGTCCTCGAGGACAACTACGGGAAATTCTTCAACGGCTGGGTTAGTTCGAGGGTTATGGCAATATGGACGAGGCCCGATAAGAGAAAGGAGGCAACCGTTTACGGGCTGGAGGTCCTCAACGCTTTTCTAAGGGATTTGGAGGAAAGTGAGCGCTTCGAGCTCGTGAGGAACGTTGAGGAGATGAAAAAGGTAATTGAAAATGGCAGGGTTGCCCTATGGCTCGGCCTTGAGGGAGGAGAGCCCATAGGCGAGAGCCTCGACCTTCTGGAGGTCTTTTACAGGCTCGGCCTGAGGGTTCTAACCCTGACGTGGAGCCTGAGAAATGCCATAGGCGACGGCGTCTTCGAGAGAACCAACGGCGGGCTTACGAACTTCGGCGTCGAAGTCGTTGGAAAGGCTGAAGAACTCGGGATAGTCGTGGACTTAAGCCACATCAACGAAGCCGGCTTCTGGGACGCACTCGATGTTACATCCTTCCCAGTCATAGCATCGCACTCCAACGCGAGGAAGCTCTGCGACAACAGGAGGAACCTGACGGACGAGCAGTTGAAGGCAATAGCCGAGAGGGACGGCGTCGTTGGGGCCGTTGCGATACCGGGCTTCGTGGACAAAGAGAAGCCAACGCTCGAGAAGTACGTGGAGCACATCACTTACATGGCCGACCTTATTGGCTACCGCCACGTTGGTCTCGGCTTCGACTTCGTCTACTACCTCAAGGGCTGGAGCGGAAGGAGCGTTGAAGGCTTTGAGAACGAGTCAAGGATTCCCACGCTGGTTGAAAAGCTTAGGGAAAACTTCAGCGAGAAAGAGGTTAAGGCAATAGCCTTCAAGAACTTCGAGAGGGTTTTTGAAAGAATAACCTAAGGCCTCCTGAGGAAGGAAGGCAACCTCAAATGGCTCCTGCTGTTTGAAAATTTCACGAAGCCTAGGAATCTGGTTTCACCGGTCAGTTTAACGGAGAGCATTCCAAGAAGCCTCGAACGCTCGAATGTTGAGCGGAATGACTCCGTGCTCAGTTCGGCCTCAAGGACTGGAGGCCTGTATATACCAAGCATTATGTCCAGTTCCCTGTCAGAGGCCCCTTCGGCCCGACCCTTTTTGAATGCTTTAAATGCCTGGGGGAAAACGTTTCCCCTTTCTGCATCCCTGAAAACGTGCTCTTTAAGTTCCCTCGACCAGCCACTCCATGCCAAATGCCCGGCATATCCAAAGAAGTATCCGAGGAGATAGGCCTTTCTAACGGGATTCTTCTCCGATAGTATTTCGGCCAGCGTTACAGGTTTCCTTCGGAAGCGTCTCCTCATATAAGTGGCCCCCTAACGGAAAGTCCTCTCGAGCCAAACTCGATGCGATACATCCTCGTCTCGTGATTTGTTCTGCGCATCTTGAGAACCTGGATAGCCCTAACCATTTTAACGCCGTCGAGATAGTAGTGAAGCATTATGACGCCATCAACGAGGTAGTGCTCCTCGGTGTAGCGGTCGAGTTCCGTAAGTTCTGCAACGAGAATGCTCGTTATGCCAAGGCTCTCAATCGTCCTCAAAAACGTTGCCAGTTCCGCCCTCTTCTCGGCAGGGTCGGTCGTCGGAAAGTCTATGGCAGTCAGCGGGTCTATAGCGAGGCGCGAAATCTTGGCTTCCCTTGCCAAATCTTTTATCCTGAACATGACGCTACTCCACTGAGGTGGCTTGGCGGTCGAGCCCCAAAGTTCTTTTCCAAGGTCATAGAGAATGAGGTTTCCCTGTGCAACATAGTCTTTAACTTCAGGCTCGAAACGCTCGAAGTCCTTGATGACCTCTTCAGGATTGTGCACGAGAGAGATGTAGGCAACCTTTTCCCCGTTCTTTGCACCCTCCACAAGGAACTGCATAGCGAAAGTTGTCTTCCCGCTTCCAGGAGGTCCAGTGACAAGGTAAGCTTTTCCTGCGATAAAACCGCCCTCAATAAGTTCATCAAAGCCAGGAACACCAGTGCGAACTCGCTCATCGAACTTCATATTACCTCTCCTCCCACTTATTAATAAGTGAGGTAAACCTATATAAAAAGATGTCCCATCTCGGAGGAGGGAATGGTTATGGAAGCATATTTCATAACTGCCAAGGATGCAAGAAAACTTTTACTATCAAAGGGTCCTGTAAAGCTCAACCTCGACCTCAGGAAGACCAACAGAACGTGGACAATAGAGAGGGAGGGAGACGAGTTCGTATTCCCCGACGGCACGAGGGTCTTGAAGGAGGTAATCGAAAAAATAGCGAGGGACGATAAGAGCGTGTACTTCATCAAAAACGGGGGAGTTTACAAGGCGGCGATAGCAGGTGAAGGCTTCTACAAGCTCGTCCCGACGATTCCACCTACGATAGAGATAAACGGCATAAGGATGCATCGCACGAAAGAAGTAAACCCCCTTCAGGACACGAGGAACAAGGTGAACGCGGTGAAGCCGAAGGAGGGCGAAACGGTTCTGGACACCTGCATGGGACTAGGCTACACTGCTATAGAGGCCTCAAAGAGGGGGGCCTATGTTATAACGATTGAAAAGGACCCCAACGTGATTGAACTCGCGAGAATAAACCCGTGGAGCAGGGAGCTCTTCACAGGCGGGAGAATACAGGTCATTCAGGGAGATTCCTTCGAGGTTGTAAAGAGGTTCAACGACGAGAGCTTTGACGTGGTAATCCACGACCCACCGCGCTTCTCTTTAGCAGGTCAGCTCTACTCGGAGGAGTTTTACCGCGAGCTCTACAGGATTCTCAAACCGGGCGGAAGGCTCTTCCACTACGTCGGCAACCCCGGGAAGAGATACAGGAGGAAAGACCTGCAAAAAGGCGTTATGGAACGCCTCAGGAAAGCCGGTTTCGTTGGAGTTAAGCGCGTTGAGGAGGCCCTCGGCGTTGTGGCGAGGAAACCTTCCATCACACGAGGACAAAGCCCCTGAAGGCAACCCGGGTTCCGGGCGTTAGTTCCTCCGAAAACATCACATCGGAGCGAACTTCCCGTCTGATTGCGTAGACACTCGACGACTCAAGCTCAACCGAGCCAACTCTGAGGGCCAAGACTTTAAGGGACTCATCCGGGAGGGTGGCCAGAAAACCGGAGTACCTTTCGCCGGTTTCGACGTCCTCAAAAGTGCCGAGATATGTTTTTGGTTCCCCATAGGCCAGACCAATGACGTCAAGCCCTCCGAAGACTTCCTCAGCAACGGTTCTAAGAGATGCGAGCTCTTCCAACCTGTTCCAGGGTTTCCCAACCGTGAACTCAAAAACACCCGGGCTTATCCTGGAGTCAACCTCCACGCTCCTCTCAAAGACCAAGTCGTTTCCTACGCTAAAAACCCTAAACCTCGCGACCATGGACGATAAAACATCTCAGCTTTTATAAATTTTTCGATAAACATCGGTAAATTTAAAAGAATTTTCGAAAAAAAGCTGTGAAAATGGAAATCATTTTAGAACCTTTTCAACGTCGAAGCCCTCTTCATGCTTCTTCAGTTTCCTCTCAAAGAACTCAACGAAGAGCTTGTAGCGCTTTGAGCGGTGCTTCGGACTTCCTCTTATGCTGTGCCCGTGTGCACCGCGCTTGAAGACGGCTATGTAGGCCTCCTTGCCCATGTCCCTGAGCACGTTGTAGAACATCAGGCTCTGGTCGAAGGGACAGCGATAATCTTCCAGCGAGTGAATCAGCAGGATTGGGGCCTTAACGTTCTTCGCGTAGAAGAGCGGGCTCAGCTTCCTGTAGTTATCGTTTTCGAGCGGGTTGGGGCCTATCACTTCCACGTCGTACCAGAGGCCTATGTCCGAGAAGGCATAACTGGTCAGCCAGTAGCTTATGCCGTTTTCACTGATGCCTGCCTTGAACAGGTCGCTCTGCGTTAGGGCCCAGTTCGTCATGAATCCACCGTAGCTTATGCCGGTTATTCCAACGCGCTCCTTATCCGCTTGTGGCTCGAGCTTGAAGAACTCCTCGACGCCGTTGAGAATGTCCTGGAAGTCCTCAAGACCTGTTCTCTCAAGAACCCTAAGCGCGAAGTCCTCGTTATAGCCATCGCTACCGCGCGGGTTGACAAAAACCACGTAATAGCCTTTGCTCGCCATCAGCTGCATCTCGTAGACGAAGCGGTGGCCGTACATTCCCTTCGGCCCGCCGTGGACGAAAACGATGACGGGAGCCTTCCCCCCTTCCTTGAGCTCGGGTTTAAGGTACCAGCCGTCTATCTCCAGGTCTTTGCTCTTAAACCTGAAGTGCCTCGGCTCAAAGGTCTTAAGCCTCCCGAATATCGGCCCGTTGTAGTCGGTTATCTGCTTCAGCTCGCCGTCGTAGAGGTAGAGCTCACCTATCCTCGTTGCAGTCATTATGAGGAGTAGGGCCTTTCCGTTGCTGGCATCCAGGCCGTAAATCCAGTGGTTTCCAACGACGACCCTCTCGGCCCTGCCGTCCCAGAGCCAGAGGTGAACGCTACCGGCATCGGGGGTCAGGAAGTAAACCTTCTCGTCGGTCAGCTTCGCGCCCCAAACGTCAAGCGGGCCCTCGTAGACCGGCTTGAGCTCGCCGTCGTAGATGTAAAGCCACTCGTGCTCGCTGATGAACCTCTTTTCCTTTTTACCCCTCAGGAGAATCGCCTTCCCGTCGGAATCGATGGCCTCAAAGGAAACCCTCTCGAAGAGCTTCTCCTCTTCCCCGTCCTTCCAGAGGTAGATGTCGTAGAACTTGAATAGGGCCGGCTTCGAGCCCTCGCGGTGCGGGACGTTGATGACAACACCATCGCCGTGCCAGAGACCGCTGGAAAAGCGGGGCTTCTCGAACTCCTCGATGATTTCCTCGCTCTCCGTGTCGAGAATCCAGAACGTTGTCTTCTCCCCGTCAAGGAATCCCATGCCGTCGAACCAGAAGGGAACCTCACTGTCGAAAACGAAGTCGTCATCATCATGCCTCTTGAAGCCAACTATGAGGAGCCTCCTCGAGTCGGCGTTCCACTGGATTGAGCGGACGTTCTTGGCCGAGAGAACCTTCTTGGAGCTCATAGTTTCGAGCTCGGCAACCCAGACCTCGGTTTCCTTCTTCTCCTCGTTCTGCCTTGTGAAGGCGAGCTTCTTTCCATCCGGAGAAATCCTGGGCATCGAGGCGTTCTCGACGAAGCGCCTTGAGCCCCTCTCGATGTCCTCAACGACGACAGTGCTCTCGTATTTGTTTTCCTTCATGTTCACCTTCGTCAGTGTGTAGGCTATCTTATCCCCCTCAATCCTCGGGTCGTTCAGGTAGGCAAAGCGAGAAAAGGTCTTCTCGTCCCATTCGATATTTTTCATAACGTTATCACCAAACTATGAGGAACACTCCAGTATATAAGGTTAACTTGAGTGAGCAGAAGAGAGCACTAAGAACCTTTAAAAGGAAACGCGCGATAAGTCGAACAGGTGTTGAAAAATGAGAGAAACTACGGCCATCGCAATAATCTTGGCAATTGGTATCGCTGTATCCTTGATTTTGAGGGATTACATTGGAATAACCATAGCCGCATTGGGAATACCCGCTTACTTAGCCTACACAGCGAGGGAACAGAACATTCTCGCCAAATCAAGGCTCTACGACAGAGACCTGTTTCTCATGATTGGAATCTCGGTGGTGGTAATACTGGTCTTCAACTACTTCCTCGATCCGAGGGTTGGGCTTATAGCACTTGCAATAGTCGTTCCGCTTCTAGCTCTCTATGCAGACAGGTTAAAGGCTGGAAAGAAGGCCCAGAAGGCGTGAAAGGTTTCCACTCCTTTTATACTCCCTGAGGGCTTCCTTCACTTCCTCCCTGAAGTTTTCATCGAGACCGAACTTCCTATAGAGCCTCTCGGATATGGCGTTTCTGCCGACGAAGAGCATGGAAAACGCCGACGTCAGGTTGTTGGGCTTCCTCCAGCCGGCCTTTTCAAAATCAATGATGTAAACTCCGTCGCCAACTATTATGTGCTTTCCACCCTGCATCTGACCGTGGTCGAGGCCAAGCCTGTCGAGTAAAGCCGTCTTTTCGGCTATCTGAAAGAGGTGGCCCTTCTCCATATCCCCATATAGCACAGGTTCGCCCTCAGCGAATTCCCTGACGATGTAGGGAAGTCCCTCAAAGGTTCCCGTGAAGAGTAGCGGAGGCGTAATGCCGAAGGGCTCTATTGCCTTCAGTATTTTAGCTTCCCTCTCCAGGTTGTTCCTCGGAGAATCCGGCCTCTGGAGCTTCACTATGGCCCTTTTTCCCCCAAGTTCGCCGAGGAAGACAAGGCTCGTAGTCCCCTTGGAGTATGGCCTTACTCTCTCGAATCCGAGTTCTTCAAGGTGGTTCAAAAAGCGTTCTAGTCTTTTCCTTCCAAGAACGTCTTCGAACATCATCTCGATAATCTTTAAATAGTGCCTCGGTTAAATACTTTTGGTGATAGCCCATGGTGACGGCTTTTATTTTGATGGTTACGGCCGCTGGAAAGGAAAGGGAAGTTATGGAGAAGCTTCTTGCCATGCCTGAGGTTAAAGAGGCCTACGTTGTTTACGGAGAGTACGACCTCGTTGTAAAGGTTGAGACCGACACTCTCAAAGACCTTGACCAGTTCATAACTGAAAAGATAAGGCGCATGCCCGAGATCCAGATGACCTCTACGATGATAGCTATCTGACCCTTTCTATTCTTCCTACTAAAAGAAAGAAAAATCACTTGTTCATCATGAGCCTTATTCTCTCGGCGGAATCCTTGGCCTTGTCGGAGATGTTACTTAGCGTTCTTGCCACGTTTAGGATGTAGAAGCCCGTGCTCCAGTCAAACCTATCGGCGTTCTCGAAGACGAGTCTCATAAGCTCCGTGTCCAGCTCGTCTATCGCTTTCTCAACGTCTTCAATTGCCTTTATTAGCTCGTACTCCCTCTCGATTTCCTTCTCGGCAAACCCGCTCTCTATGACCCTGTCCATCTGGACTATGGCCTCGTGAACGAGCTTCGCCGCCTTTATGCTCTCGGTTCCCATCTTCAGGATAACGTCCTTAACTTCCTTGGGAATGCCATCGGGCCTTCCAACGAGGAGCCATTTGGCCGTGTCCTCAGCCGAGTCGGCCACCTTGTCCTGCATGTGAAGGTATATGAGGACGTCCTCGCGCGATACTGCCATCATAAGCCTTGAGCTTAGGGAATCACGTATCTCCTCTTTTATCCTGTCGGCTATGTCCTCAAGTCTGTCAACTTCCACAGCCAAATCCCTCATTTCATCGTAGTTCCCATGATACCAAGCGTTTAGAGCTTTCTCAAGTGTCTTAACCGTCTCCAGAACAACTTCTGCATGTTTTATCAGGGGCTTGAAGGGACTCTTTGCAAAGAGCTTCATCCAGACCTGCATGATATCACCCCACGAGCAGGAGGATCTTGAATATAACGGCACTTATCAAACCCGCAACAGGAACCGTGACGAACCACGAAATGATTATATCCCTCAAGATTGAAGTGTTTATCGCCTTAACTCCCCTTGCAAGGCCAACTCCAACTACGGCCCCGACGACGGTATGCGTTGTGGAAATCGGCATTCCCAGCCAGCTGGCAACGAGTATAACCGTGGCGGCAGAGAAGTCTATGGAAAAACCCCTCGTGTTAGTGAGCTCAGTGATCTTCTTCCCCACAGTCTCCATGACCTTGTAACCGTACATGAAAATTCCAATAGCTATGCCAAGGCCACCGAGGGCCAGTATCCACCTCGGAACGGGAACTTTCATGCCACTCAACCCAACTGTCAGAACAGCATAGGCGGCCGCTATGGGCCCAACGGCGTTGGCAACATCGTTGGAACCGTGGGCAAGGGCAACGTAGCCGGAGGTAACGACCTGAACCTTCCGGAATATGCTCTCAACCCCAATGTAAGGGTCACTTGGCTTGAATTTAACCCTTATGAGCGCGTATGTAAGGAGGAACACGACGAATCCTGTTGGGATACCGTAGAAGATGACGCCCTTAGCTAAATCAGAGCCGTGCAGAACCTTGATGTAAAACATCGTTCCGATAACTATAAAAGCCAGACCGGTCCAGAAGGGCGCCCAGTGTCTGGCGCTTCTTAGAGGGTCGTCCCTTGCAAGAATCGTCCCCCTTATCGCCTTGAACACGAAGAAAGCTACGATTGCTCCAAATATCGGAGACAGAATCCAGCTGAGAACCACCTGGCCAAGCTTCCCCCAGTCCACTATACCACTCCCCGCGTAAACGAGACCGTAACCCACTATCCCCCCGATTATGGAGTGAGTTGTAGAAACCGGCAGTCCGTTGTATGTCGCAAATATTAACCAAATGCTAGCCGCCAAAAGGGCGGAAAGAGAACCGTAGACTATAACCATTGGGTCATGAATCATGTTCACATTGAGTATCCCCTTCCTAATGGTATCGGCGACGCTTTTCCCGAAGAAATAGGCACCGAGGAAGTTCATTGTCCCCGCTATAATAGCTGCCTGTTTTGGTGTTATTGCCCTAGCCCCGACAGCCGTTCCCATGGAGTTCGCCACGTCGTTGGCACCGATGTTCCACGCCATAGCAAAACCGAGAATCACCGTTACCAGCAACAGCGGATCCATAAATTCTCACCGGACGTGGGTGAATGAGTCAAAAATAAATACTTTGTCGCAATAGAATATATCTTACTAACAATCTCTATATAGACACAAATAGAATAAAGAGAAAGGTTCAGGAAGATACTTTAACCACCTTTATGTTAATCTTGCCTCCGCTTTCCATCGTAAGGACAACGTAGTGATAGAAACCGCCTTCATTTGGTGGGGCATATAGGGGAGCCCCTCCACCGCCCGTTATGATGAAGTGAACCCCGTCGTAGGTTCCGTTCCAGTAGATGTGAATGTGGCTGAAGATTCCAAAGGCATTGTATTCCTTCATCAGCTTGAGGAGTTTTTGGGCACTGGACTCGCTCATGGCATGGTCGTCTCCTCCGGGCCTCGGGTCGTAGGGAGGAGCGTGCATAACTATGACTGGCCTCTCACCGCGCTTTTTGGCCAGTTCAAGCTGTTCCTTAATCCATGCAAACTGCTCATCGGTGAGGCTGTAGTCGTTGCTTATGTCGTTGGCAAAGATGTAGCGGTAGTTTCCAAGGCTGAAGGCGTAGTCGGTTGGTCCGAAGTAGTAGTGGAAGATACTAACCCCCTCACCCTGGTACTCGTGGTTTCCAACGGCTATGAAAATCGGCTTGTTCCAGTGCCAGACCTCCATGAGGTTGGCCCACTGGTAGATTGTGCCCGAGTAGACGAGGTCACCGCCGTCTATGACGAAGGCGCCCTTCTCCCCGTTTATATCCTTCATTATCTGGAGGAACACAGCCGGTGGTTTGTCACCGCTCGCAGGCCTGTGGTCACCGAAAGCGAGAACGGTGTAGTTGCTCACGTTCTTTGCCACTACCGAGAAGCTCGCCTTATCTGTGGTGAACTCAACGGTCGTGTTGTCGAGAACCTTGGCGTTCTCCGGGAGGACCATCAGCTCTGGATTTACGTTCTCCAGAACGTACGTTATCGGAACGTTCTTTGAGTTCTTGACATTAACGGTAACGTTGAAGCCGAGGGCCCTTATGTAGACAGTAGTGCCGTTGACGAGCCTTATGAAGCCCCCGCTGACTGTGATGTTCTCGCCTTTAACAACGCGCCAGTAGTAGTTGAAGGGCTCATCGTAGAGGAGCTGGTAGAGTTCGTAGTGCTCGTCCTCATCGGGAATACCGTTGAAGTTGACGTCGCCTATTTCCTTCAGAACGATTCCCTCAAAGGAACCCGAGCGGACGATGGAATTCGGGTCAACGCTGAGCTTTCCGTCCTTGAGTCCCCTGAGGAAGTAGAGGGAAGCTCCAACACCGGCCTTACTGGTTCCGCTTACGACCATGACTGGACCCCTGTCCGAGTCCATTATCGCTATTACCCCCAGCCACGGCCCCGGAAGGTGTGTTCCGTACTTGTAGGCTATGTAACCGAATGGTTCAAGCTCCTGAACCTGAACCGGTTTCCCAAAGAGCACCTTTGACTTAACCTCGTCCTCCGGCGAGAGGACAACTATACCGCTTCCCTTAAACTCGGAGAACGGCTTAACCTTTGCCTCCGGGAAGTAGTGCTTGACCAGACTTTCATAGCCCTCGCTGACGTAGAAGGTCTCGTTAAAGAGCTTCCACCAGCTTCCAATTACTTTCCCCGTAGGATACTTGGAGAAATTAATCCCGGTTGTTGTGGTGGACGTCTGTCCGTTTGATGTGCTCGATGTCTGGGTCGAGCCTATGCACCCACCGGCCAGGACAACGAGTACCAGAACGATTCCAAGCAGGCGCTTCATACAACCACCCCCTGAAACTCTATGTCTACCTTAAAAGTGTGAAGGTTTAAATACAAAACCCATTAAGAACCGACGGTGGTAGTATGTTCGTGGGATATTACAAAGATGTTCCGGAGAAGGACACCGGATTTGAGGGCGTAACCATCAGGTGGCTCGTTTCTCCAAAGCTTGGAGCCAAGAACTTCGCCATGCGCTATTTTGTCATGAAGAAAGGAGCCGAAATTCCGATTCACCAGCACGACTGGGAACACGAGATTTTCATCGTCAAGGGCGAGGGGATAATAACCAACGGAAAGGATGAACACCACGTTAAAGCCGGGAACTTCCTATACGTCCCGCCAAACGAGCCCCACGGATACAAAGCTCTGAGCGACACCTTCGAGTTCCTCTGCATAATTCCGGCCAAAAAGGAGGCAATTCCAGAGGAGGAGTGGGCCTAACGCCTGTAATACCTTTTCAACTTTTTCCTTTTGATGGCAAGAAGGGAAGGTTTTGACCACTTGGGTTTGGGCGGTTCCTCCTCGAGCAGAATGAGAGCTATCTCATAGGCTATAGTCCCTATTATGAACAGAAATATCAGAAGAACGATAAGAGGCGTGTAATACCATATCATGCCAACCTTTGGAATGACCAGAATCACTTTTCCTATAACCTGCTCAGGGTAGACGCGCCAAGGATCCGTATACTTCCTGTTGTCACCCTTTGTTATAAAATAAATTCTCCCACTGTTATCTGTCCTAATGGCAACTATTCTGTGGACTATTCTATATGTTGAGTTTCCAATGTGAATTTCATAGAGTATAACATCGCCAACATGGAGCTCCGAGGGGGAAACGGGTTTTGTTACAACCAAGTCGCCGGGGTTTATGTGGGGTTTCATTGAGTCCGTCAGGATAACAACGTACTGAAAACCGAAAACAAAGTGGAGAATGAGAATTAGAACAGTGAAAGTAATGAATACATAAGATAGAACAACGGAAAACTGAAGTTTAGTCATTAAGCACCACCTGATTTACAAAGACCTGATTAGAGAAGCTTAAAAATTAAACGTTAGAAATAAACAAAAGCTACATCACGGTCCCTGATAGATTACATAAACCTCAGCAACTTTAGTCAAGGGGATATTTGGGTCAAACGTTACAGTGCCACTCGTGCTGTTGGTCAGTGTGGTTGTGTTGTATGCAACAAGAGCTCCAGTGCTATCATAGAGCTTTATGTATATTGTCCCGGTAACATTTGTATCCAAGGTAAAACTCACACCCGCAATATAGTCCGGATTAGTAGAGCTAAGTATCCATGTCACGTTTGCAGCCTTGACATCACTTGTAATAACGCTCGAACCAGCTCCCAGCTGTTGAACGTTGACTGTAATGAGGGGAACGGCCAAGGCTGCACCTACTACTGTAACAACAAGTGCAAAGACTAGAGGCAATAGCTTCTTTCTAGTGCTACTCCTCATTCAACCCACCTCCGTTTAACCTCTATTTCCACTGGAAAAGCAAGTATAAATAGTTTTCTAAAATGAACCACAAGGATTCGATTTCTGTGTTAAATTGAACACAATTAAAACCCAAAGTTATTGAAGAATCCCCAAAATTAAAAGATTGAAGCCCAGCCTCAAACAACAACTCCCCGGAGATACGTGGAACCGGCCCAAGTAACTCTAGCCCTTGTGATTTCGCCGGATTTCCCTGAGTCGAGGATTATCTCCTTGTAGTTGAAGGTCCTCCCCTCGATTCCGCCCTTCTTTCCGGGGCCGTGGACGAGAACTTCAACCGTCTTTCCAGTGTAGGCTTTGTTAATCTCGTAGGCTATCTGAAGGCGAAGCCTGTGGAGAAGCCTTGAGCGCTCCTTTACGAGCCAGCCCGGCAACTGTTTCCATTTAGCGGCTATGGTTCCGGGCCTCGCCGAGTAGCGGGAGACGTTAACCTTGTCCGGCCTTATTCTCTTTACCAGCTCGACAGTGTTTTGGAACGCTTCATCGCTCTCCCCCGGAAAGCCAACTATGATGTCCGTGTTGAGGTTTAAGTTAGGGATTTTTCGCCGGAAGACCCTCACTATCTCCTCGAACTCTTCAACGGTGTAGTTCCTACCCATTCTCCTGAGGATTTCATTGTCCCCGCTCTGGACCGGCAGGTGGAGAAAACGGTAGACCTTATCATTCAGGTAAGCCTCAACCAGCTCATCGAGGATTTTTATAGCGTGATTTGGGTTCATCATGCCTACTCTAACCCGGAAGTCACCTTCAATGGCCGTTATCTCGTCGAGAAGTTTTGCCAAGTTCGTTCCGATGTCGAAGCCGTAGCAACCGGTGTCCTCGCTTGAGAGAATAATCTCCTTATAGCCCCTCGCGAGCGCTTCCTTCACCCATTTAAGGATAAGCTCGGGTTTGTAGCTCTTCAGAACGCCCCTCGCGAAGCGCGTCGCGCAGTAAGTGCAAGCGTTCAGACAGCCCTCTCCTATCGGAATCACGAAGGAAACGCCCGGCTTCCACAGCCTGGGAAGTTCGAGCTTGTCAATGTTCCTCTCTCGCCAGCCCTCGACGCTTATAAGCTTCCCCCCACGCTCGGCCACGCTTATCGCTTCGGCGATTCTGTCTATGCTCTTAACCCCGAGGATTCCGGAAACGCGGGGGTCTATGGCTTTAGGATTCACGTGGACGAGACAGCCCGTTGCTATGACCCTCTTCCCCGAATCTATGAGCTCCCTTATTCGCCTCGCCATCTTGAGCTCCGTTGGGTCTTTGACGGCGCAGGTGTTTACAACAACGTAGTCCGCTTTCTCCGGACTCTCAGCCAGCTCATAGCCGGCTCTAAGCAGAATGGCTTCCATAATCTCGCCATCGGCCCTGTTCCTTGAACAGCCGTAGCTCTCGACGTAAACCCTGACCATCGGAGCGGGCTGATGGAAGGGGTTTAAAAAAGTTTAGAAAAACTAACGGGTATTAACACTAAGAACAAGAACGTTGCTCTGTTCGTTGATAAAACGAAGATTTACATTTTCAATATCTGGAGGATAGTCCAATGGCTCATATGGGTAAGCAAAATACAGAAGAACTAATCGGTGTGTACTATCTGCTGGCAATCTCAAGGTTATTGGAACTGAAACAATTTCATTCTTGTGTAAATATCCAAAGTACACAGTTCTATTTCCTATAGGGATCTGCTTGTAATCCAAGAATTGAACGAGAGCAAAGGTTTGAAGGTTATCCTCTGTATTGCCTATTACCGCGAAATATTTTAACGTTGAAGATTGATTTACAGAAACTTTATACCAAATAGTATTACCACAAGCTTTTTTTGTTAATAAGAGATATGCATCCAACTCCGTGTTGTTTTTTGTGCACAATAAAGGACGCTCAAAAAAGGGAAGTCTCAAGATTGGTTCACCTGCGATAAGTTGAAGTCTAAAACCGTAGAGAATGTGGGAGTCCTGTTCCTCAGTTGAGTATGGACTCGGGAAGACGCCCACAAATACGTCATGCCATCCATCTGACACATTTGGGATTTTAAATCTAAAAAACCTATATTCCATATTCCCTAAAGTTACATAGTGAGTAAGATTGAGCTTGCCATCGAGGTAAAAAGGAATTTCCTTATAATCAAGGAGCACGAAAACGAGATAATCATTCTTTTTTGCATTTGCAAGAAAAACATAACCAGAGAAAGAACTATTAACATGATACACCGCTCTTTTAAAAATTCCATCAGGATAACTTGGTTTAGAGTAGAGACCAAAGCCAAAGTAATTAGGTCGAGATCTCATTAGTTCATTAAGAGAATAATTGCCCACAGTAAGGTTCTCACTTAAGGAAGACTGTGATGAGACCATATTAAAAGAGGAAGCTTTAGAGCCCTTCTCTGGAAGGGTACTAGTTTTTTCGTAATACAAATTGTAGACAATTAAGCTACATATCAATATACTCAAAAAAAATAGTAACAAAAAGGGCACGTTTCATAAAACTCACCTCGAGACGCTTACGGTTAACTCAGGATACCAGTTCTGAAATCTGGCATCTTCAAACCAGTAATTAGTCGTTGCAAGATACCTTTCGTAATGTGCCCTATCACTCCAAACATCACTTGCATACCAGCCATTCCATTCATCATGCCTGCCCCGATGAACAATATGCCATTCTAAGTCATAATAGGCTTTTACAGTACTCTCAAGACCTATGTGATCAATATTAAAAGGATTGCCTTTATCAGTCCTAGATTCAGCGTTTGAAGAGAAATAAACAGTTTTCCTGAAAATTCCTTTAATGTATATTGTAGCACTAGCCCTCCAGATAACTGTTGTAGAAGCTGAAAGAATACTTGCATCTTTAGTCCACTTGGCCCACGAGTGTACATTTGCAATACTTTGGGTATTAGCCATGGCAAAGCCACTGCTTAGCACTACAAAAAAACAAAACCAACAAATATGTATTTTGAGGTCATCTTAGACCACCAATATCAAGAAGAGACATCATACTATTTAAGATTTTTTTCTTTGAATTTTAAAAGAAAATGAACTAAAAGAGTACCAACACACCGAGACATCACTCGATGACTGAAGCGAAAGCGAACTTCCTCTTGACGGAGTTAATCACAATCTCGACTTCGTCCCCGACCTGAGTGTTCGGGACGAACACAACGAAGCCCTGAATCTTGGCGATTCCATCTCCACCCTTGCCAAGGCTCTCAATCTTAACGGTGTAGCGCTCTCCAACCTTAACAGGGGCCTCGTTTCCATAGTTTCTTCCATATCCATATCTATCTCCGTACATACACAACACAACCTACAGACTTCTGGAACTCTCTCACCCTGAGAAGAGTCCCACTGGGCGGTCGGGTCGAGAGTATATAAAGCTTTGGGTTTCTTCGCCGGGAAACAAAAACGTCGTGATTAAAACCTTTCGTTAGAAACGGATAACTCAAAAAAGCGTTTAAACATTCTTTTCCTAAATTTAAAGTGGGGAGGAGAATTCAAAACGAACACAGGAGCGGGGGTGGTAACTTGAGGGTCCCCGTCGTTTGTCCGTACTGCGGGGTTGGGTGCAGGCTCTACATCGAAAAAACTCCCGAAGGTTACAGGCTGGATTACGCTGACGATATACCGGGCATTCCGAACGAGAACGGAAGCCTCTGCCCGAAGGGGAACGCCGTTCTCGATTTGCTCTCAAAGGACAGGCTGAAAAAACCTCTCAAGGCAAAGGAAGAGGGAAAGTTCGTCGAGGTAAGCTGGAGCGATGCTATTAAAGAGGTCGCCGAGAGACTAAGGGAAATAGCCAGAGACGACCCCAACCAGCTCATGTTCTTCGGCTCGGCCAAAACATACAACGAGCCCAACTACCTGATTCAAAAGCTGGCCAGAATGCTCGGAACCAACAACATCGACCACTGCGCGAGGCTCTGCCACTCCTCGACGGTTGCGGGCCTGAAGGCCGTCTTCGGTGCCGGAGCCATGACCAACACCTACCGCGACATCGAGATGGCGGACGTGATAGTGATTTGGGGTCACAACTACGCTGAAACCCACCCGGTCGGCTTCCGCTACGTCCTCAAGGCCAAGGAGAGGGGAGCAAAAGTCATCGTCGTTGACCCGCGCTATACAAGAACCGCCTGGTTCTCGGACATGTTCCTCCAGCTTTATCCCGGAACAGACATAGCCCTCGCCAACGGCATGATGCACGTTATAATAAAACACGGCCTCTACGACAAGGATTTCGTTGAAAAAAGAACCGTTGGCTTCTCAGAGCTGAAGAAGACCGTAGAGAAGTACCCCCTCAAGAGGGTGGAGGAGATAACCAGCGTCCCTGCAGAGCTGATAGAGGAAGCCGCGGTAACGTTCGCCAGGGCCGAAAACGCTGTCATAACGTGGGCAATGGGATTAACACAGTCGGTTCACGGCTACGACAACGTCAGGGCCGTTGCGACGCTCATAGCGATAACCGGGCACATAGGAAAGCCCGGAAACGGTGCATCACCCATGCGTGGCCAGAACAACGTTCAGGGTGCCTGTGACCTGGGTGTTCTTCCAAACGTCTTTCCCGGCTACCGGCCGGTAACGGACCCCGAAGAGAGGAAAGCCTTCGAAAAATTCTGGGGGGTTCAGCTCAGCGGTGATGTGGGCCTTACAACGGTCGAGGCGACCCATGAAGCGCTGAGGGGCAGGCTTAGGGCCTACTACATAATGGGTGAAAATCCCGTCATAAGCGAGGCCAACTCAAGGAACGTCCTCAGGGCCCTTAGAAAGCTCGAATTCCTCGTCGTGCAGGACATCTTCCCCACAGAGACAACGAGATTGGCGGACATCGTTCTGCCCGCAACCTCGATGCTCGAAAACGAGGGTTCCCTCACCAACACGGAGAGGCGCGTGCAGTGGAGTTTCAAGGCCATAGAACCGCCGGGGGAAGCGAGGCCAGACTGGTGGATAGTGAGCGAGATAGGAAAGGCGGTTGGCTTCACGGAAAGTGGAGCGAAGGGCTTCAACTACACCTCCCCGGAGGAGATACTGAGGGAGATAAACGCAATCGTTCCCCAGTACAGGGGGATAACGCCCGAGAGACTCAAGAAAAACCTCGCCGGAATCCACTGGCCGTGTCCGAGCGAAGACCACCCGGGAACGAGGGTTCTCTACACCGAGAGGTTCTTAACACCCGACGGGAAGGCCCATCTGGCTTCCGTTGAGCACAGACCACCCGCGGAAACGCCTGACGAAGAATACCCGCTGATTCTGACGACGATGCGATACGTCGGGCACTTCCACACGCTGACCATGACCGGGAGGAGCGAGCTCCTGAGGAAGCGCTGGAGGGAGCCTTTCCTCGAGGTTCACCCGAATGATGCGGAGCGCTTTGAGCTAAAAGACGGGGAATGGGCGCTCATCGAGACCAGACGTGGCAGGTACGTGGCGAGGGTGAAAGTGACGAAGGCGGTGAAGCCCGGCGTGGTTGCTATTCCATGGCACTGGGGGGCCAACGTCCTGACGAACGATGCCCTCGACCCGGTTTCAAAAATCCCGGACACCAAGGCATGCGCCTCTCGAGTCAAGGCCATTAGCGATGCCGAGGCGAAGCGTATTTTGGAGGAGCTCAGGAACGAGGGGGTGGTAGCGTGACCGGAATCCTGATTGACCCCGGCAAGTGCATAGCATGCAGGGCCTGCGAAGTTGCCTGTGAGAGGGAACACGGGAGGAGCTTCATCACGGTCTTTGAGTTCGAAGGCTCGGCAGTACCCCTCAACTGTCGCCACTGCGAGAAGGCGCCGTGCATAGAGGCCTGCCCAACTGGAGCGCTTTTCAGGGATAAAGACGGGGCTGTGATGGTAGACGTCAAGAAGTGCATAGGGTGCGATATGTGTCTCCTGGCGTGTCCCTTTGGAATACCTGAAATGGCTGGAAAAATCATGGTAAAGTGCGACCTCTGTCCTGAAAGAAGGGCCGAGGGGAAGCTCCCCCTCTGCGTCCAGACCTGTCCAACGAGAGCGCTAACCTACGAAGAGCCCAACGAGTTCTCCGTAAGGAGGAGAAAGTCCTACGCCGAGAGAATCGCCCTCAGGAGGGCCCATGATGTTCCCCAACTTTGACTGGGAAAAATGCATAGGCTGTATTGCCTGCGTAAGAACCTGCAGAGGCGGGGCTTTGAGCTACACCGACAGAGAGGGAATCAGGACGATAACCTTTGAGCCCGGGCTCTGCGACGGTGATTTGCTCTGCCTCGAGGTCTGTCCGGTTGGAGCGATAGAGCCCTCCCCCAAATCCAGTGGTGACTCGGCAACGTTTCCCCTAGCCCGGTGTGAAAACTGCGGTAAACTGACAGATTTCACGGTTAAAGAGGTCGAATGGGGGAAGGAGAGGGGTCTTTTCGATGTTTTCCTGTGTCCGGAATGTAGAAGGGTCGAATCGGCAAAGAGGATAGGGGAGGGATTTGAATGAACGGCATAAACTTCGCCTTTCACTGCCTTGAGAGGCCGGAGCCGAGCGGAAAAAGGGTCGCGATAATAGGGTCAGGACCCGCGGGACTTTCCGCGGCCGGCTATCTGGCCTGCAAGGGACATGAAGTCCACGTTTACGACAAACTGCCCGAACCGGGTGGACTTATGCTCTTCGCCATTCCAGAGTTCAGGATTTCTGTTGAGAGAGTCAGGCTCGGCTACAGGGATTTGATGGAACGAATGGGGGTGAAGTTCCACACGGGTGTCAAGGTTATCTCGGGCGAAAGAAGGGACGAGGGAGACGAGTTCGTTGAGAAAACGATTGATTTCGAGGAGCTTGTAGAGAGCTTCGACGCGGTTCTCATTGCAACGGGAACATGGAAGTCATGGGTTGCAGACATCCCCGGAATCGAGCTTGAGGGAGTCTTCAAGGCCCTTGAGTACCTATTCAAAATAAAGAGCGCCAAACTCGGCCACATGGGCTGGAGCAAAGTCCCGGAGATAAAAGGCAAGCGCGTGATGGTTGTCGGGGCAGGGCATACGGCCTGCGACGTTGCAATGGAGAGCCTTCTTCTTGGAGCAGAGAAGGTCTACATGAGCTACCGCAGGACGATAAGGGAAGCCCCTGCAGGAAGCTACGAGATAAACCTTCTCCGCGAAAAGGGCGTTGAGTGGCTCGAACTGACGATGCCGAAGAGAATCCTCGGAGAGAACGGAAGGGTGAAGGCCGTTGAGCTCGTCAGAACAAAACTCAGCGAGCCCGATGAGACCGGAAGGAGAAGACCAGTACCGATAGAGGGGAGCGAGTTCACGGTTGAGGTTGACTACGTGGTCTGTGCCATGGGACAGATTCCAACACCGCCCTTTGGGGAGAACGTCGGAATAGCGACAGATAGAAAGGGCAGAATCGTCGTTGATTCCCGGCACATGACGAGCAGGGAAGGTGTCTTCGCGGCCGGGGACGTTGTTCTCGGCCCTTCGCTTGTTGGTAGGGCAACGAGGGACGGCCTATACGCGGCGCGCGATATTCATCTCTGGCTTACGGGGGTGAGAGCATGAAGCTCCTCGTCGATTTCAACGCCTGCATAGGTTGCGAAACCTGCGAAGCGGTGTGCGACTTCATCCACGACGGAAGGCCTAACATAAGGGTCGTCTTCGCGAGCAACGGTGTTGGCGTTCCGATTAACTGTCGCCACTGTGAGGAAGCGCCCTGTATGGCCGTCTGTCCCGTGAACGCGATTACCCGCGATAAAGACGGGGCCGTGATAATAAACCAAGAGACGTGCATAGGATGTCTCATGTGCCTCTCAGTGTGCCCTTTTGGAGCGATAAGCTACGAGCCCGTCGTTAAGGTCGTCTACAAGTGCGATATGTGCGCCGAGAGAAGGGCCAAAGGACTGAAGCCGGCCTGCCACGAGATGTGTCCCGCTAACGCTATCTACTACGGACCCGGAGATGGGGAGGAGAAGAGGATAAAAGTCGCAGAGATAATCGCACGGAACCTCTGAATTTCCAGACATATCCACCGAAAACCGTTAAAGTTCGTTAGTGCTTACAATAAAACATGAAAGCTCCTAAACCTTTGGTTTACAACAAGGTGTTTCCTACCTTTTTTTACCAAACTGAGCTTTAAAAAAGCGTTTTAAGTCAGAAAGAGAAGTTTCAAATCGAGAGTAAAGGAAAGCGTTAATGCGGAGGTGGTAGCTTGCCGTTCATAGTCGCGTTCGTCTTTGCATACCTCATCTGGCTCGTTTTAACTGCCGGGACGAAGGGACTACTATGGGACACCCAGGAGCTTATAGCCGGCCTGATATTCGCGCTCATAGTCGGCTACGCCACGAGAGACGTTGTTGGGGATAAATCAGCCCGCTTCCTGAACCCCCTGAAGTGGATTGAATGGATTGCCTACGTACCCGTACTCTTCTGGGGGATGGTTAAGGCCAACCTCCACGTTGCTTATCTCGTCATAACGGGAAAGATAAGGCCGGGAATCGTCAGGGTTCCGGTGGAACTTGAGAACGATGCCCAGTACACGATTCTCGCCAATTCCATTACCCTAACCCCGGGAACGCTGACAATAGACGCCTGTCCGGACGAAAAGGCACTCTACGTCCACTGGATTGACATTCCTCCCGGCTTAGAAAGGCCAGAAAACTCGGAACCGGTTTCTGGACCCTTTGAAAAATGGGCGAGGAGGCTGGGAAGATGATTGACCCGGTGTTCTTCTACGCAACCCTGCTCGTCTCGATAGCATCGTTTCTAACGATACTGAGGATTATGCTGGGCCCGAGCATTCCGGACAGGGTCGTCGGAGTGGACACCCTGAACACACTGGTCGTTGCGACGATGGTTCTTCTTGGAGCGGCCTACGACAGGACGATTTACATTGACATAGCCATAGTTTACGCCCTGCTGAGCTACATCGGAACCCTTGTCATAGCCCGCTACCTGCAGGGGGGATTGCAATGATTGAGTACCTGATTTACGCCTTCCTTTCGATAGCGATAACCTTCAACATTCTGGGGAGCATAGCCCTGCACCGTTTCCCCGACGTTTACACCCGCCTTCACGGAGCTACGAAGTGCACAACCTTCGGAACGATATTCGCCGTTCTGGCCGTTGTTACCCACGCCCTCAACCAGCTCCAGATTACCGGCGACCCGAAGTACCTCCAGATGGCCCTCCACAGTTTGGTTGCACTCGTTGCTTTACTCCTCACGAACCCTGTCAGTGCCCATGCAATAGCCAAAGCGGCACATCTGAGCGGATACAAGCCAGCTAAAGCGGTTGTTGACGCCTATGAGGAGAAGCTCGGGGGTGAGGCGGAATGAAGGCACTAACGATTGACATGACGATTCAGGCGATAATACTCATCGGCGTCCTAATAACCGCTTATCTGACTATTCGCTTCAAGGATTTACTTGCCGCCGCGCTGATGTCGGCCGCGATGAGCCTGCTCCTCAGCCTTGAGTTCTACATGCTCCACGCACCTGACGTGGCTATAGCAGAGGCGGCCGTTGGTGCCGGAGTAGTTACCGCCGTGATAGTTTACGGCATAGCCAAGACGGACAGGTGGGAGGTGGAACCATGAAAAGAACGCTCGCTTACCTCTCACTGTTCTTCATTCTCGGAGTTCTCCTCTACATAGCGAACCCCAACTACGGGCTCGTCTTTGGTCCCGGCGGGAAGGAGTGGCTTTCGCTCCGCTATACGGACAACTACTACATTACCCACGGTCTAAAAGAGGTAGGCGGTATGAACATCGTCACGGACATAGTATTTGATTACAGGGGTTACGATACGATTGGAGAAGCCACGGTTCTCTTCACGGCCATAGCCGGTGCCATAGCGCTTCTAAGGCCCTGGAGGGGGGACGAGTCATGACGTGCAGGCCAAGATGCGGTAGCGACATGGGGCTCATCGTCAAGACCTCTGCGAGGGCTATAATCCCCCTCATAGGCATCTTTGGAGCCTACATAGTCATGCACGGTCATCTAACGCCGGGAGGTGGCTTCCAGGGTGGTGCCACCATAGCGGGAGCAGGGATACTCTTCCTCGTCTCCTTCGGCCTCGACGAGATGAAGAAGCACTACAACAAGAGCCTTTACTCGGCTCTGGAAGGGATAGGAGGCCTTGTCTTCCTCGGCGCGGCGATGCTGGGAATGGGTGTAGCCTTCTTCTACAACATCCTCTGGCACAACGGGCCCTTCTTCAACGGAAAACCGGGAACGCTACTCTCGGCCGGATTTCTGCCCATAATGAACTTAGCGGTAGGATTGAAGGTTTTCACGGGATTGATTAGCGCCCTCACCGCGATAGCCCTCTACCGGAGGTGGAAGTCATGATTCAGTTCCAGTTCATCACCGCGTTCCTGCTCATAGTCCTCGGAATCTACGCCTTTCTGGCAAAGAGGAACCTAATCAAGCTAATTTTAGCGCTTGACATAATAGACTCCGGAATCCATCTCCTCCTAATCAGCCTCGGCTACCGCATAGAGCTGAACGAGGTACCAACCGCTCCAATTTATACGGGTTATGAAACGCTGAAGAGCCCGATGGTCGGGCCTTTGCCCCAGGCCCTGGTTCTAACGAGCATAGTCATCGGCGTCTGTGTGCTTTCCCTCGCAATAGCCCTGACGATAAACGCCTACCGCCACTACGGGACCCTTGACGTGAGAGCTCTAAGGAGGTTGAGGGGATGAACGGCGAGGCAATACTTCCCTACCTCATAATCATTCCCCTCTTTGGAGCGTTCTCGATGCCAATAGTGAGCCTGGCTGGAAGGAAGGCAAGGGAAGCGTGGGCCGTTATTATAAGCGGTGCTACATTAGCACTGGGTTCGGCGCTCTTTTACTACGTCTGGGAGAGCGGAAAAATAGTCCTCTACACCCTTGGAGCGAAGAGTCCACTTGGCCAAGGCGTTAACTTCCCGATAAGGATAGTCTGGGAGGTCGACACCTTCGGTGCCCTCATGGTGCTTATGGTGACCTTCGTATCTTTCATGGCGGTGATTTACTCCCTCGGTTACATGAAGCACGATACCGGCCTCGACAAGTACTACACACTCATCATAATCCTAGAGCTCGGAATGCTCGGCATAGCGATAACCGGAGACCTCTTCAACTTCTACGTCTTCCTTGAGATAATGAGCATAGCCAGCTACGCCCTGGTTGCCTTCAGGAACGACACCTGGGAGGGCATTGAGGCAGGCATCAAATACATGTTCGTCGGCTCGATAGCGAGTTCCCTGATTTTGCTCGGCATAGCCCTTCTCTACGGTCAGTATGGAACGCTGACGATGGGATATCTGGCCTTAAAGCTCTCCCAGAATCCCACGGTCGTTGGAAAGGTTGCGCTGGCGCTCTTCATAGCGGGGCTTCTCTTCAAGAGCGGTGCTTCCCCGGTTCACATGTGGCTTGCCGATGCACATCCCGCCGCTCCAAGCTCGATTTCGGCTATGCTTTCAGGTCTGGTCATCAAGATAGGAGGAATCTACGCCCTAACAAGGATTCTATTCAGCATCTACGGAACCAGCATTAGCACGAAGACGGTGGGCTGGGTCATCATCGTCTTCGCCTGTATAACGCTGATAGTCGGCAACGCCATGGCCGTAATCCAGACGGACATGAAGAGGCTCCTGGCTTACTCCTCGGTCGGGCAGATAGGCTACATTCTCCTTGGGATTGGAATCGGCTTGACAGCTTATGGAAGCCAGACAGGGGAGATAGCTTTGGCTGGAGCAATCTACCACACCTTCAACCATGCCCTCATGAAAGCCTTGCTCTTCCTGATTGCAGGCGTTGTAATCCACCAGCTCGGGACGAGGAACTTGAACGAGCTGAGCGGATTGGCCAAAACCATGCCCAAGACAACCTTTGCCTTCCTCATTGGTGCGGCCGCGATAATAGGAATGCCCCCCCTCAACGGCTTCGCAAGCAAGTGGCTCATCTATGAGAGCTCAGCTATATTCAACCCGCTCCTGGGCGCGATAGCAATAATCGGAACGGCCTTCTGTACAGCAGCATACGTGAGGGTTCTCTACACCTTCTTCGGAAGGCCGAGTGAGAAGGTTATGAAGGCCAAAGACCCAGAGGGGACGATGCTCTGGCCGATACTAATACTTACAATCGCCATAATCGTCATGGGCCTCTTCCCGTGGCAGATAAGCGACAAGATAATGATTCCGGCTGTAAAGACCTTGGAGAACCAGCTGGCCTACGTGAGCACTCTCCTGGGGGGTGCGTGAAATGTTCGGCTATTGGGATGCCCTCTACTTCGTCCTCGTTTTCATCGTTGGCCTAATCCTTGCCTACCTCCTCGACCTTTGGGCGAGGAAGAGAGGAATGGGAACCAGGGAAACGGGAGATGGAACAAAGATATTCATCAGCGGTGAGGACCCGGAAAAGGTTATCCCGGGCTTTGAGCATCTTGAGGGCTACTATACAGGAAAGAACGTCATGTGGGGCCTAACTTACGCCCTAAAGCGCTTCTTTACGGTACTCAAGGCCGACCATACGGGTCTCCTCACAGACTACGTGAGCTACCTCGTCATAGTCACGGCCTTCGTCATGGGAGTTCTCCTAATCTGGGGGTGAACATGGATGAAGCAGACCTATGAGGTTCGCTCTCACTTCCCGCCCGAAGGGCGGACTAAACGCGCGAACAGTGAAAACAGAGCCGGTAGAGGTTACCCCAACTGGAAAAAAGACCGTTTTAAGTATGAAAATGCTTTTCCGCGATCCGTCAAGGACGTTCGAACGATAGTGAGAACGGCGCTTGCGGAGCAAAGGGCTCTGGGGGTGAGAGAGTGAGCATAAAAGTTCCTGCTAAAAGTAGTTCAAACTCATCGGAACGCGAGAGGCTTGAGAAGAGAATCGCCCAGCTGTGCCGTTACATAGGCAAATCCCCCTGGGTTTTCCACGTTAACACCGGCTCGTGCAACGGCTGTGATATAGAGATTATAGCGGCTTTAACGCCCCGCTACGATGCCGAGCGCTTCGGTGTAAAGCTCGTTGGCAGTCCGAGGCACGCTGATATACTCCTCGTCACCGGGCCGGTAACCAACCAGAGCCTTGAGAGGCTTAAACTGGTCTACGAGCAAACACCGGAGCCAAAGATAGTCATAGCCGTCGGCTCATGTCCCACCGGTGGAAGCGTCTTCTATGAAAGTCCATTCACCAACGCACCTCTTGATAACGTCATTCCGGTTGACGTTTACGTCCCCGGCTGTCCCCCGAGACCAGAGGCGATACTCCACGGGGTCGTTTTGGCACTGGAGAAGCTGGCTAAAATCCTGAAGGGCAATGCCCCGGAGGTGAGTGAGAAATGAATGATAATCCCGCTAACGAGGTAAGTGGAGTTAAAGAACCCACCAAGGCAGAAAAGGTTGCGAGGGCCATAGCGGAGCGCTTTCCAGAGGCGGAAGTTCAGGTAAAGACCAACAAGTGGGGAAGACAGCGGGTCTGGGTGAGGATTCCCAGGGAAAAGTACCGCGAGCTGATGAGATTCATCAAAGAACTCGACGGCGAGGCCCACTACTCGATAGGCATCGAGCAGGACTGGGGAGATGAGCTGGGCTTCCTCAGTCACGTTGTGATTTACTACGACGATTCACCGGCGGTTTCCCTGCTCGTTGATGTACATGCGCCGAAGGACGACCCGGTAATTCCGGACATCAGCGAGGTCTTTCCGATAGCCCTCCAGTTTGAGAGAGAAGGAATGGAGATGGTCGGCATAGACTTTGAAAACGCTCCAGACAAGAGGAGGCTCTTTTTACCGGACGACTTCCCGGAGGGAATCTATCCTCTCCGCTTAGACGACAAGGGTGTTCCAGAGGAGATGGTTCACAACGCGGGGCACCCTTACTATCTGAAGGGAGGTGCGAAGAAATGACCAAAGTCGAGTACTGGGTGAAGATACCCTTCGGTCCCATTCACCCTGGTTTGGAGGAGCCCGAGAAGTTCATACTCACCCTTGACGGCGAGAGGATAGTTGACGTTGACGTCAAGCTCGGTTACAACCTTCGTGGAATCCAGTGGATAGCTCTCAGGAGGAACTACGTCCAGATAATGTATCTGGCAGAGAGAATGTGTGGAATCTGCAGTTTTTCGCACAACCACACCTACACGAGGGCCGTTGAAGAGGCGGGAGGAATAGAGGTCCCGGAGAGGGCCGAGTATATTCGAGTCATCATCGGCGAGCTGGAGAGAATCCACTCGCACCTCCTCAACCTCGGTGTTCTGGCTCATGACATAGGCTACGACACACTGCTCCACCTTACATGGCTGGCCAGAGAAAAGGTAATGGACACGCTTGAAGCGGTTGCAGGAAACCGCGTCAACTACTCGATGGTGACCATTGGGGGCGTCAGGAGGGACATAGACGAGAAGCGGAAGAGAATAATCCTCGACATGATAAAATACTACAAGGAAGTCTTTCCACAGATAGAGGATGCGTTTCTCCACGACCCGACGATAGAAGCACGTTTCAGGGATACCGCAATAATAAGCAAGCGCGTCGCGATAGAGCAAGGAGCAGTGGGTCCAACGGGAAGGGGAAGCGGAATCAGGGACGACGCGAGATGGAGTGAAAGGCTCGGCGTTTATCCTGACCTCGGAATAAAGCCGGTTATGCCCCAGGACGTTACAGGAGAGAGGCCGAGGGGCGATGTGTTCGACAGAATGGCGGTTAGGATAGGCGAGCTGTGGCAGAGCTTAGAACTCATCGAGAATGCCCTCGATGCTATGCCGGACGGGAAGATAAAGACCTTTCCCAAGGACAACATACTCGTTGCCAAGCTGAAGCTCCTCGTTGATGGCGAGGGAATAGGCAGGTATGAAGCCCCAAGGGGAGAGCTAGTCCACTACGTCCGCGGAAAGAAGGGTAGCGACAAGCCACTTCGCTGGAAACCAAGGGAGCCGACCTTCCCCAACCTCTTCGCGGTGGCTGAAGGAGTTAAAGGCGACCAGGTAGCTGATTTTGTGGTCGCTGTGGCATCAATAGACCCCTGCCTGAGCTGTACCGACAGAGTCGCGGTGATACAGAACGGCAAGAAGAGAATCTTAACCGAGAAGGACCTCCTCAAGGAATCCATCAGGAAGACGCGCGAGATAAACCCCGATATCAAAGGCGACCCCACTCCAATAGGAGCGAGCTGTTCGAGGTGATGAATATGGACGTTGTAGGAGAAATCGTTTATCCAATCGCGGGTTTGCTCGGGCTTTATGGCTTCGTCTCACTCGCATCGCTCCTCTGGGAGGGAATAGACAGGAAGCTTGTGGCCAGAATGCAGAGGCGCGTTGGTCCACCGCTGATACAGCCATTCTACGACTTCCTCAAGCTCCTCAGCAAGGAAACAATAATACCCAACACGGCCAACTACATGTTTAGACTTGCACCCGTTATGGCCCTAGCTACGGCTATAGCGCTCTTAGCTTACACTCCGATGGGCTTTACGCCTATTTTAGCGAGCAAGGGCGACGTTATAGTCTTCATATACCTTCTGGCACTCATAAGCTTCTTCAAGATAGTCGGAGCAATAAGCTCCGGCAATCCGTACGCGAAGATAGGAGCGGCCAGGGAAGCGACGATAATGGTGTCTAGGGAGCCGGCTATGATGCTGGCAATCTTCGCCATAATGTGGCGCCTCGGGAAGCTCGGCGTTCCAAAGCCCTTCAGCATGGGAATCTTTTACGTCCACAACATCTGGGAGATTGGAACTCCAATGAGCTTCGTTGGGGCGATAATACTGCTCTACGTCTTCTGCGTCTGGCTGGCGAGTGAGATTGAGGTCGGGTTCTTCAACATACCCGATGCCGAGGAAGAGATAGCCGAGGGGCTTTTGGTTGAATACAGCGGGAGGTACTTGGCTCTACTCAAGCTGACGAAAGCACTAAAGGCCTACATTGCCGCTTCCCTCGTCGTGGCGATATTCTTCCCTTGGGGGATAGCTGGCTATTTCAATCTCACCGGCCTCTCGGCGGATATAGTGAACCTGCTATTCCACACGCTCAAGGTCTTTGTACTCCTATTCGTCGTCGAGAGCGTCTTTAGAGCGGTGACGGGAAGGCTGAAGATAACTCAAGCTGTGGACTTCCTCTGGAAGAACGTCTTCCTCGCTTCCCTCATAGGGTCACTCCTCATAGCGATGGAGGTGATAATGTGAGGGCGCCAATCCTCGTCCCAACGGTGCTCAGGAACCTCGTCAGGAAGCCCGCGACCAACCTCTTTCCAAAGACAGAACCTGTGCCCGTTCCAGAGAACTTCAGGGGGCAGTTGAAGTACAACGTTGACAAGTGCGTCGGTTGTAGAATGTGCGTTACCGTCTGTCCGGCTGGAGTCTTCGTCTATTTACCGGACATCAGGAAAGTGGCCCTATGGACGGCGAGATGCGTTTACTGTGGGCAATGCGTTGACGTCTGCCCGACCGGAGCGCTCCAGATGAGCAGGGACTTCCTCCTGGCGAGCTACGACAACCACGACGACAAGTTCATCCCTCTGAAGGAGGAAAAAATCGAGGAGATAAGGAAGAAGCTCGAGGAAAAGAAGAAGGCCAAGGAGAAGGCCAAAGCTGAGAAAAACACAGCTAAAAAAGGGTCTTAGATTTTCTCTTTACTTTAATTCCAATTAATTGTTCCCCTTCCAAGGATTTTGCCTGTTCTTTCGGAGAACGCCACAACTTTATTGCGTCCGATTTGAGTGAAAACGATAACACACTCACCGTATTTAAAAAGCTCTCCAGCCACGAGCTCATCGTCGATAAAAAGGACAAGGGTTAAGGAGAGGGAGCTCATTCTCCTCCCCCGCTTCCACCGACCACGACGTTGTCCTCCGCGGGTGTAGCCTTTATGATAAGCTTTCCGCCGACGTCCCTTATCTCCATTACAACCTCGGAAACTCCTTTTCCTGCACCGCCTCCAAAGGCCTCGGCCATCTTCCCGAGGACCTCGTCGGCTATTTCAACGTTCATGTTTGCAACGAGTTTCGCCATGAAATCACCTCCTCACGATCTTTTCAATGTTCATATAATGTTCATAATATTTAAGTTTTTTGGTAAATATCGTTTGTTCAGTTTAAACTGAACAATATGTCCAACCGAAAAGATTAAAACGATTGGAACAGTATTTGGAAATATGGAGAGTGAAGAAAGCCCAAAGTTCTACGTTGAAAAGATCCTCGAAAGCTTTGGCTATCCTCCCGCCCCCGCCAGGATATATGCCCAGTTGCTCTTTTCAGAAAAGCCGAAGACGATAACAGAGCTGGCGAGAGAAACAGGACTTGGAAAATCAACGGTTTCCACTGCTTTAAGGTTGCTCGAACACGATGGCCTCGTTTACTCAACAAAGGTTGGAAAGAAAAAGCTCTACCACGCACGGAGCGCATTTAACAGACTCCTAATGTTCCCGGAGAGGATACTGAAGGAGTATGTGGTTCCATTGAGAAAACTACTCGAGCAAACCCCTAATAAAAACGAAAAAATCCTCAAAGACGTTAGGGAGTTTGAAGAACTTGCTAAGGCCATACTAAAACTTCTGGAAGATTTTTCAAAATCTTGAATTTACTCCACGTCCCACTTTTATTTTTCACAGATCAAAAACGAGTTCTTTAAGGCTACCCAAAGATAAGAACGCCGAGGATTTAGTTTATTCTTCAAATTCTGGAAGGGTGAAAATTTAAAGGTCTACAGTCAGCTCTTGAGTTTATTTCTCCAAGAGTCTCCTCAGAGCTTCGTAATGACCCCTCTCGATGTCTGCCAAGCGGAGATAGATTTCCTTAACCTCTTCCCTGCTACATTCCTCGGCAAGTTTTCTATAGATAGTCTCGGCGAGTTTTTCGGCCTCCATCGCGTTTTGCAGAACGTCGGGCAGATCCTCCACTTTCCAGAACTTTCCGAGGACATGGGTAGCCTCAAGGCTAGCGACGTTGACATCAACGAGCTCATCGCCGTACTGCTCACGATATATTTCGTAGAGCTCATCGCCGTGCCTCTTGGACTCATCACCCAACCTTCTGAACGTCTGGACGACCTCCTCGGGGAGTCCGAGTTCTTTGGCCCTCTCGGCAAGCCTCCAATAGGTCTCAGCTTCCTCGTATTCACCCTTGATCCAGTAACTCAAAAGCTCCCTTTCGGTAAGGTTTCTAATTTGTTCAATTAGCTCAACCACCATATCAACCACCCAGCTTTTCGTATTCCCTCTTGAGGGCCTCGTAATGGCCCCTTTCAACGTCGGCAAGCGTGAGATAGAGTTTCTTGAGTCTTTCATCCTCAACCTTCTCGGCGAGTGCCTTGTAAGCGTTCATCGCTATAAGCTCGCTCTCCATGGCCGTTTCAATAACTTCTCTAACCTGGTCGGCCCTCTCAAGCTTCGTCAAAACAGGAAGAACCTCAAGAGGGGGAATATCAGTGGACGGTTCCCTCCCAAAGGACGTCCTAAACTCCTTGGTGAGTTCTTTTGCATGCTTCTCAGAATCCCGTGAAAGCTTCTCAAAGGTTTCGACAAGGCTCTCGGGAAGGCCAAGGTTTCTGGCGCGTTCGGCAAGCTGGCAGTAGAATTCCGCCTCTTCCCGCTCGCTCGCTATCCAGTAAGCCAACGCCTCCTCGTAGTTCAGCCTCTTCAGTTGCTCGATGATTTCCTCGACTTCGAGCATATTAACCCCCAATTCGGTTTGCCGGTTCACCTAATTAAGCTTTCCTCGCTAATCAACAACCTCAAACCTGAGAACTTCGTTTCTTCTCAGGACTCCAATCCCAGCCCTTTTACCAAGGACCTCCACTAGAACCAGGTAATCGGGCTCACCGAGGTTCACCTTCAGGCCGTAGCGCTCCACCAAAAGCGAACCGAGCTCGACCTCAAGTTTTCTCTGTGAGAGCCCCCTGTTTCCCCTAACCTTTGCCCGGACGGCGAACGTTCCGTCTATTCTCTTGCCCAGCTCGAGTACGGCTTTTTCAATCTCCTCAGGCTTTGCGGGCACGAGTTCATCAAGGGGAACCACCCTCTGAATCGCCTGGGTTTCAAAGTTTCTAAGTCTATCAAGGGCTTCCTCCTTTGAGAGGGGCGTTTCGGCCAGGAGAACTCCCCTCCAGTCGGTCCCCTTAACGCGGACCTTTTCCAGGGCCCACTCAAGTTCGAGTATCGCGTCCCCCTCTCTTCCAGGTCGTGTTGTCACGAGGAGAATCATTTCCGCTCACCGATGAACAGGTTTTTATATCAAAAGGCCTTAAACAATTCGGTGGGTGAAATGGAGGGTCTTAAGCTTTACCAGTCATACGAGGTTTACGGTCTGTCCGCGAATCCCTTTGAACAGCTCGCCAGCGAGGGAATAAGCGATGTCGAGAGCATTCACGTCTATCAGGAAGTTGACATGCGCCTGCAGATGATAGTTTCCGAGGTAATCGGGAACAAAAGCTCGATAGCGCTGAGCATAGTCGGACCCCTAGGGATGGGCAAAACCCAGAGGCTCAAGAGCCTCGCAAAGGCCATCGAAGAGAACCGGGGAAAGGCAATATACGTGAAGGTCGACACGAACGATATACTCAAGCTCACAAGGGACATCTTCTATGCCCTGAAACCCCCGAAGAGCAGGACGAACATCTTCCTCGAAAACCTCTCGCGAAAACTCGGCTTCATAGACAGACTTGAGAAAATGCTCAGCGACACCAAGGAGTATAAGAGCAGGGACATAGCGGAGCTTTTGGTCGAGCAGATGAGCAAATACCCCTACTGCGCCCTTCTCCTTGACGAGCTTGAGAACATGCAGAGCGCGAGGGAGCACGAGAAGATTCAGTTCTTTGAGATGCTGAGGCACTTCATAAGCACGATGCCGAAGGGCTGTATAGTGGCCTTCGCCTGCATTCCCGAGGCCTATGAGGAATACACCAAGATTTTCCCGGCCTTCTTCATGCGCCTCCACTACGAGTTCAAGTTGAGGCCGATGAGTTTAGATGAGACCTTTGAGCTCGTAAAGAAGAGGCTAAACCGCGTTCGCATAAGGGACACCGACGACCCGCTGTATCCGTTCACTGAGGAAGCGATAAGGCTCATTCACCAGCTCGGCAAGGGAAACCCGAGGCAGATACTTCGCTTGCTCCACTACGTCCTGAGCGAGTCGGCGAAACACAAGTTCGACCCCATTGACGACTACGTGGTGACGACAATCCTTGAGGAGCCCAAGAGCCTTGAGGAGTACCTCACAAGGATTCCAAAGGAGTACAAGGATTTGGTTGAGGCCATCGTTTTTGAGTTCAACGGCGGGCCCGTGAGCTACATTCAGGTGGCCAAAGCCGTCAAAAAGCCCGGAATGCAGGTTTACGAGAGTTTAAACGAGCTGATAAGGCTCGGCTTTCTCGTCGGGGACCCCAAGGGCAACTACAAGGTTCCAGACTACGTGAGGAAGTTTTTAGAGGAAGGCGAAGCCGAGAAGCTGAAGGGTGAGTGAGTTGCCGAACTACGATGTTCATGTGCTCAGCGGAATAGTGACCTATCCCCTGGCCGTGCTCATAGGCGAGCTACTCAGGGTGTACGCCAAGCTACCCCTCGAACCAACGGCGATGGCACTCGTCATAGGTTATCCCTTTTATGTCCTCGGGAGCGATTTACCAGACATGGACCATCCAGATGCCCTGATACACAGGGGAACGAAACCCATAGTAAGCGTCGCGGTCGGAAGCGCCGTCTTCCTCTGGAGCAGGGAGCTCATAAACCTGAACCCGGCGTGGCTCAATCCCGTCGTTTCGTGGACCCTGGGGGCAATAGCCGGTCTAATCGCCTGGTACCTGTTCACCGCGATAATGCCGAGGCACAGGGGGATTGTTCACTCACTGCTCTTCGCGGGAATCTACGGCCTGCTCGCCTTTCTCCTTGTAGAGTACGGTTTCAGGCTCAGCACGGGCGAGGGCCTCTTCGTAGGTTTGAGCGCGTTCCTTGGATATACCCTCCACCTAATCCTCGACCGCTCGGTCAAGCTCGTATGACCTGCCCAATTCTACCCATTTTTGTGGAACAAGCCTTTTAAATAGGCAACGTTAGGAAAGCCTGGAGGTGAGGGAAATGTTCAGCCTCGGAGGATTTTCACGCGGTGGCGAGTATGAAAAGAAACTCTGGGACGTTCTCATCATTGGAGCAGGACCGGCTGGCTTCACTGCGGCGATATACGCGGCGCGCTTCGGGTTAGAAACGCTGATTATCAGCAAGGACCTGGGCGGAAACATGGCGTTAACCGACCTCATCGAGAACTACCCCGGCTTCCCCGAGGGAATCAGCGGTTCGGAGCTGACCAACAGGATGCACGAGCACGTGAAAAGGCTGGGCGTGGATATAGTCTTTGACGAGGTCGAGAGGATTGACCCGGCCGAGTGCGCCTACTACGAGGGCCCGTGCAAGTTCACGGTTAAAACCAAGAACGGCAAGGAGTACCGCGGGAAGACGATTATCATAGCGGTCGGGGCCTCACCGAGGAAGCTCAAGGTTCCCGGAGAGGAGGAGCTGACCGGAAAGGGCGTTTCATACTGTGCCACCTGCGACGGCCCGCTCTTCAAGGGCAAGAAGGTCATCGTCGTTGGAGGAGGTAACACCGCCCTTCAGGAGGCGCTCTATCTGAAGAGCATAGGGGTCGATGTGACCCTCGTTCACAGGAGGCAGAAGTTCAGGGCCGACAAGATACTCCAGGACAGGTTCAAGGAGAGCGGGATTCCGGCCATACTCGACACGGTGGTTACTGAGATAATCGGGAAGGACAGGGTTGAAGCCGTCAAATTGAAGAACGTCAAGACAGGCGAGGAGTGGGAGATGAAAGTTGACGGCGTCTTCATCTTCATCGGCTACGAGCCGAAGACGGACTTCGTCAAACACCTCGGCATAACCGACGACTACGGCTACATCCCCGTTGACATGCACATGCGCACCAAGGTTCCGGGAATATTTGCGGCCGGAGACATAACCAACGTCTTCAAGCAGATAGCTGTGGCTGTCGGCCAGGGAGCTATCGCTGCAAACTCCGCCAAGGAGTTCCTCGAAAAGTGGGCGGAGAAGAACGGGGAGTGATTAGTATTTCTTTAGCCTCTTCTTTAGTTCTTCTTCCGTTAGGTGGACGATTTTGCTGGAATCCCCGAGTACATAGGGCTCGCGGGGTTTGATTGAAACAGAGTTATTCCATTAGATGCCTGAGGAATGTTAGATTAAATCGAGGGTATTACTCCCTGTTAGTGTAATTGTCAGGACAGCAATCAAAAAGAGGAAATGTTTCCTCTTCCAGCACGTCTCCGCCATCATGTTCATCGTCCTCAAACAGGAGGCTCTTGTCCAGAGTTAAGGACACCAGAAAAATCATCAGAATTCCCCACGGCAAAACCTTCAGAAACAGCCACAGGCCATCCAAAAGGCTTTCTTCCTCAAGGAGAGACTCAACAACTGTCCCAAAGAACAGACCCACAAAGGTCGTTACTGCGAAAGTCTTGCCGAACTCCTTGCCGTTCCGGGTTTTCACCACGCAACCACCGAAGTAGTGCACTAATATGAGTTTATTAACCTTGCCCCTTCTATCTTCCCAGAACCTTCAGGGTTCAGCCTTCACCGAAAATTCTCGAAAAACTTTCGGTCAAAGATGTTCATTATTGAGCATAGGGTTATATAGTCGGACGTTGAGCTTCGGCCGGTGATTCACATGGTGATAAGGCCAAACGTTAAGGAACTTCCCGGACCAAAGGCGAAGGAGATTATCGAGAGGAACTTCAAGTATCTAGCAACCACAACCCAAGACCCAGAGAACCTGCCCATAGTCATCGAGCGCGGTGAAGGGATAAGGGTCTACGACGTTGACGGGAACGTTTTTTATGACTTCGCGAGCGGTGTCGGTGTTATAAACGTCGGACACTCCCACCCGCGCGTGGTTGAGGCAATAAAGAAGCAGGCCGAGAAGTTCACCCACTACTCCCTGACGGACTTCTTCTACGAGAACGCTGTCGTTCTGGCCGAAAAGCTCATAGAGCTCGCCCCCGGAGACATGGAGAGGAAAGTGGTCTACAGCAACAGCGGTGCCGAGGCAAATGAAGCGGCTATGAAGCTCGTCAAGTACGGAACAGGTAGAAAGCAGTTTTTAGCGTTTTACCACGCCTTCCACGGAAGGACACAGGCGGTGCTTAGCCTCACAGCGAGCAAGTGGGTCCAGCAGGACAGGTTCTTCCCGACGATGCCGGGAGTTACCCACATCCCGTATCCGAACCCCTACAGGAACACCTGGGGAATCGACGGTTATGAAGAACCCGACGAGCTGACTAACCGCGTTCTGGACTTCATCGAGGAGTACGTCTTCAGGCACGTCCCACCGCACGAGATTGGCGCGATATTCTTCGAGCCGATACAGGGTGAAGGTGGCTACGTTGTCCCGCCGAAGGGCTTCTTCAAGGCCCTCAAGAAGTTCGCCGATGAGTATGGAATTCTTTTAGCGGACGACGAGGTTCAGATGGGTGTCGGAAGAACCGGTAAGTTCTGGGCCATCGAGCACTTTGGCGTTGAGCCGGACCTCATACAGTTCGGTAAGGCCATAGGCGGTGGACTTCCTTTGGCTGGAGTTATCCACAGGAAAGACATAACCTTCGACAAGCCCGGAAGGCACGCCACGACCTTCGGAGGTAACCCAGTTGCCATAGCCGCTGGAATCGAGGTCGTCGAGATAGTCAAGGAACTCCTCCCGCACGTCCAAGAGGTTGGGGACTACCTCCACAAGTACCTTGAGGAGCTTAAGGAGAAGTACGAGGTCATCGGCGATGCCCGCGGATTGGGACTTGCCCAGGCCGTTGAAATCGTCAAGAGCAAGGAAACCAAGGAGAAGTATCCAGAACTGAGGGATAGAATTATCAAGGAGTCAGCCAAGCGCGGATTGGTTCTCCTCGGATGTGGAGACAACAGTATACGCTTTATACCGCCACTCATCGTGACGAAAGAAGAGATAGACGTCGCTATGGAGATATTCGAAGAGGCCCTCAAGGCTTCCCTCAAGTGAGGTTTTTAACCCCTTCTCCCATTTTTACTCCGGTGGTTGAATGAAACCGATGCTCGCGGAACTTTCAAGGTTTGTACCTCATACTATCGCGATTGCATTGATCATTTTTGTGGCATATCTCTGGAAGAACAGAAAAAAACTCAGAATCCTCGATGTTATTGCAGTAACTGGAATTTCAACTGCCCTTGTCGCAGTAGCAACAGTAGCGATAACAACACCCGTTCCGTCAACGGGTGGATATCTTAACTTGGGCGATACGATGGTAATGTTTGTCTCTATGCTCTTCGGGCCAGTCGTTGGGGCGTTTGCAGGTGGGATAGGTTCAGCCTTAGGAGACGTAATCTCCGGGCACCCCAGCTGGGCGCCGATAACCCTTGTGGTCAAGGGAATTGAAGGATTGACCGTCGGCTATCTCGCCAAAAGGCTCGAAGGAACACCGGGTCTCGTGGTTGCCGGAACCATAGGTGGAATCTTAATGGTCTCAGGCTACTTCTTCTTTGAATACTACGCCTTCGGTTTCACGAACGCCTATGCAGAACTCCCGGGAAACCTCGTTCAGGCCGTCACGGGGATAATAGTGGGAACGGGACTAGCGAAGCTCATAAAGAAGATGTATCCAGGAATAGAAAACCTCATCTAGATTTCCAATTTCTCTATTTCTTCCCAGACACTCTTTTCCTCGAGGAAGGGCTCTACTGAGATTCTGCGGGAGGCCTTTTTCATCTGACCCAGATAGGTCGAATCCGCTATGACAGCATCGTAGCCAAGTTCCTCAATGCGGTAAATCTTAAGCCCGAGCTGGGCTATAAAGTCTCTCGCATGCTCTATGAACCCCGGGCCGGCGAGCATTATGTCGGGGTTCATTCCATCTCCCTTTAACTCCTCTATGGCCCTGAGAATTACCTCCCTAACCTCTTTCATTTGGGGGCACCTTCCACAATCTTTACACCGCTGGAAGTCCCAATCCTGGTTGCACCGGCCTCAATCATGGCCAGAGCCTGCTCATAGGTCCTTATTCCCCCGGCGGCTTTGACGCCCATCTCCTCACCGACGACCTTCCTCATCAGCCTGACGTCCTCCACAGTTGCACCGCCGGTGCCGAAGCCAGTTGATGTCTTTACGAAGTCGGCTCCAGCTTCTTTAGCCAGCTCGCAGGCCTTGACCTTCTCCTCCTCGGTCAAATAGCAGGTCTCGATGATAACCTTGACCTTCGCTCCCTTCTCGTGGGCGACCTTTACAACCTCCGCTATGTCCCTCTTAACGTAGTCATAGTCCCTATCCTTAAGGGCACCTATGTTGATGACCATGTCGAGTTCATCGGCACCGTCCTCAAGGGCCCTCTTGGCTTCAAAGACTTTAACTTCCGTTGGCGTTGCCCCAAGGGGGAAACCTATGACGCTGGCGACCTTAACGTCGGCCTTTTTCTCGCGCAGGTAGTCTTTGGCGAGCTTGACGCGATAGGGATTTACACAGACGGCATAGAAGTTATACTTTATCGCCTCATCGCAGAGCTTGATTATGTCCTCCTTTGTGGCGTAGGGCTTCAGGTTTGTGTGATCAATGTAGCGCGCAATCTCTCGGGCGTTCATCACAACCACCTAACGCTAGATAGATAAGAAGAGATATTTAGCGTTTTCTCCCCCAGAAGAAGCAGAGAACGGGAAGAACTCTCAAGGACGCCCATTCAACTTTCTAAGAACGTTCACAAGACGCATCTCAACACTAGGCTCGCCCAAATCGGGCTTAACTTCTCCCCGCGCTATGGCGTCAAGAACCTCAACCGCGTTATCCCAGCCCTCTTCAAGTGTTTTCCCCTTCGGAATCGGATTCCTCAGCACGTGCCACCTGCCGGTTTCCTCCGCGTAAACGAGAACCCTCGGGATGTAGTCTATGTCAAGGAACGTGTTGTCGAGACTCAGTTCGATTCTCAGGCCGTCCAGCTCGATGTAACCCTCCTCGCGGAGCTTCCTTTTCCAGTCCATGGAAGGGCCTTCCCTTGGCAGTTTAAAAGCCCATCGCCAAGTTTATATTTGAGGAAAAAGAATATCACCCGAGGTGATTAGCATGGAGAACCCGTTCGAGATTACAGCCGTTATAGCTAGGGAAATCCTCGACAGCAGGGGAAACCCCACCGTTGAGGTTGAGGTCTACACGCCGGTTAGCATGGGGCGAGCAGCGGTTCCGAGTGGAGCTTCAACTGGAACCCACGAAGCGGTGGAGCTCCGCGACGGTGGAAAGCGCTACCACGGAAAGGGCGTTAGAAGGGCAGTGGAAAACGTCAACAAGATTATTGCCCCCGAGATTATAGGCATGGACGTCACGTGGCAGAGGGACATTGATACCCTCATGATAGAGCTCGACGGAACCGAGAACAAGAGCAACCTCGGAGCAAACGCTATCCTAGGCGTTTCCTTAGCGGTCGCAAGGGCAGCAGCGAACGCTTTGGGTTTACCACTCTACCAGTACATCGGAGGGACCAACGCCTACATCATGCCGGTTCCGATGAGCAACGTCATCAACGGTGGTGTTCACGCGGGCAACGAGCTCGACTTCCAGGAATTCATGATAATGCCCGTCGGAGCCAAGAGCTTCCGCGAGGGCATAAGGTGGGTGAGCGAGACCTACCACACCCTCAAGAAGGTTATAGCTGAGAAATACGGAAAGAACGCCGTCAACGTTGGCGACGAGGGTGGCTTTGCCCCACCGCTCAAAGAGCCAAGCGAAGCTCTGGATTTGCTCACGGAGGCCATAGAGGAGACCGGCTACAAGGTCGGCGACGAGATTGCCTTTGCCCTTGACCCGGCTTCCAGCGAGTTCTTTGACGAAAAGCTCGGCAAGTACGTTGTTGCGGGTAGAGAATACGACAGGGGAGAGCTCCTCGAGCTCTACAGGGAGCTTGTATCGAACTACCCGATAGTTTCCATTGAAGACCCGTTCCACGAAGAGGACTGGGAGGGCTTCGTCGAGATAACCAGGGAGCTCGGAAAGAAAATACAGATAGTCGGCGATGACATATTCGTCACGAACCCGAAGAGGATAAGGAAGGGCATAGAGCTCGGAGCGGCCAACGCTCTCCTGCTCAAGGTCAACCAGATTGGAACGCTGAGTGAGGCCATAGATGCCGCCTACACCGCCTTCAGGGCCGGCTATGGAGTTGTGGTTTCCCACCGCTCTGGAGAGACCGACGACACCTTCATAGCGGACCTTGCCGTTGCGCTCAACACGGGCCAGATAAAGACCGGCGCTCCCGCCAGGATGGACAGGAACGCGAAGTACAACCAGCTTATAAGGATTGAGGAGGAGCTTGAGGGAATCGCCCACTACCCGGGCAAGAAGTTCCGCAACCCCTTCCTCTGATTCTCCAAATCCGTCCAGTTGGGTTTTTAATTCCCTTTTTCTAATTTCCAGCGGGTGAAGGGATGAAAAAGCTCAAAATCTACATCCCAGGCATAAAATTCCCCTCAATCTCAGCTACGGGCAACGTCTGCGCCCTGAACTGCGCCCACTGCGGGAGGCATTACCTGGAAGGCATGAGGAAGCCCAGAAAGGGGGGGCTCGTTGACTTCTGCCTCGACCTTGAGCGCTCTGGAGGAGTGGGCTGTCTGCTGAGCGGGGGAATGGACGCTCGCCTAAAGGTGCCCCTCGACTTCTATGCCGATGAGATAAAGGAGATAAAGGAGAGAACAAATCTGAAGCTCAACGCTCACGTTGGTTTTATTGACGAGAACGATTTGGAGTGGCTCAGGTGGGTTGACGTGGTTTCCCTCGACTTCGTTGGCGATAACGAAGTGATAAGGCGCGTTTACAAGATAGACAAGACGGTGGAGGATTACCTCAAAATCCTCGACATGCTCACTGAAAACGGTATCAGGGTAGCGCCACACATAACGATAGGCCTCGACTTCGGGAGAATCCACTGGGAGTACAAAGCCATAGACATGCTCGTTGAATACCCCATAGACGTCCTCGTTCTGGACGTTCTTATTCCAACGAAAGGAACCGAGATGGAGAACGTTCTAAAACCTTCAGTGGAGGAAAGCCTGAAGGTTGTCGAATACGCGCGCGGGCGCTTTGACGGGGAGCTGAGCATAGGTTGCATGCGCCCGCTCGGAAGGTGGCGGTTGGAATTCGACAGGGGAGCTGTTCTGACGGGCGTTGACAGGCTGACGAACCCGCCGAGAAGAGTTATAGAATGGGCAAAGAAAATCAGGGACGTTGAGATAATTTACGAGTGCTGTGTGATGTAGGGGCTCATCCATCCTCGCGTCATCATAAAATCAGAAAGGAGAACGCCAATCATCGCCCTCAGAGTTCCTCCTTGACCGTAACGAAGGACACCATGGTAACCGTCTGTCCTATGCCCTTTATTTCCCTGAGCTTGTCAACGACTATTTTACCGACTTCCTCTGAACTGGGGGCGCGGACTTTTATCAGCAAATCCCACTCACCGGCTATTATGTGAACCTCGTAGACACCCTCGAGAGACGCTATCCTTTCCGCAACTTCTCTCTGGCTCAGCCCCGCATCAGGGTCGTATCTGGCCAGTATGAAGGCCGTCGTTCCGAGGTTAAGCTTCTTGTAGTTCGGCTTAACCGTGAACTTCTCGATTATCCCTTCCTCGAGAAGACGCTTAATCCTGTAGTGGACAGTCGTCCTCGGAATGCCGAGCTTCTTGCTGAGGCTCGCTATGTTCTCCCTCGCGTTTTCCTTCAGCTCTTTCAAGAGCTTCATGTCAATTGCATCGAGGTTACCCGCCATCGCGACCCCCTTCGTCATCTATTCAACTGTATTTGCATATGGTTGATTGGATTGCTTATTTAAAGGTTTTCCCTTAACCATTGGGCAAAAGCCTCAAGGGCCCTTCCGCGGTGGGAGATTCTGTTCTTCTCCTCGGTTGTCATTTCGGCAAAGGTCTTATCGAATCCATGAGGCTTGAACACTGGGTCGAAGCCGAAACCAAACTTCCCCCTCGGCTCGGTCGTTATTTCCCCTTCAACCCTTCCGGTGAAGAGGTGTAGTTCGCCATCCCAGTAGGCTATGACGCTCTTGAAGTGGGCTCTTCTGTTTGTTTCTCCCTCAAGGAGCTTGAGAATCCCCTGATAACCCAGTGTCCTGTAGACGTAAGCCGAGTAGACACCGGGGAAACCGTTAAGGGGCTCAACGAACAGGCCTGAATCGTCGAGAAAGAAAGGCTCCTTAATTCTCTCCGCCAGCCACATCACTCCGTATTCCGCAACTTCCTCAAGCGTATCCGCCTGTATCTCTGGATACTCAAAGCGGAGCTGGTAGACCTCAATCCCGAGGGGTTCGAGATACTTCCTGGCCTCTTCGACCTTGCCCGGGTTAGAAGTCACAAACGCCAGCCTCATACAACCACCTGAGAAGAGGGGAAAAGAAAGGTTAAAAGTTTAGTCAATGGTGTAGCCGATTTTCTCGACGAGCTCCCTCCTCTCTTTCCTCTGCTCCTCGGTCTCAATCTTGTTGGCAGCTTTACCATCAACGATTCCAAGGACGCTCCTGCCGAGGTCGGTCTCGGCCACTATGACCTGGAATGGGTTCTCGCTGGCGCCGTAGACCATCGCCACGGCCGGGTGGTTCTTAACGGTGTTGAGGACGTTAATCGGGAAGGCGTTCTTCATGAGGATTACGAAGACGTGACCGGCACCAATCTTAACCGCGTTCTTTGCCGCGAGCTCTTCAAGCTCCTTGTCGTTGCCCGTAAAGCGGGTCAGCTGGGGTTTCGCCTCGTTCATCGCTATACCGAACTTTATTCCCGGAACAGCCGTGAGAAGGGCCCTCGCCAGGTCATCAACCGTGAATATCGAGAAGTTACCCTGTCCGATTATGACTTCAACCCCCTCGGGTTTTTCGATGTCAACTACCTCAATCTTCACCATTGCCATCACCGGAAGAATTTTAATACTCCAGCGATATAACTTTTTCCGCTCCGGTGGTGCCGATAATGGGCGGTGTGAAGGAGGATGAAATTGAGTTCCTCGTTGAAATTCTAAGCAAGTATCCCCTCGAAAGCCTCAGAAAGATAGCGTCAGCTGAGGGGTTGGATTATTACAGGTTGAAAAGAATTTACGACAAGTATTATGGCAAGTATCTCGTGGTGAGCGCAACCTACAACGTAAGGCTTCTCGGCCTGAAGAGCTTCGTTGGTTTCCTGAGCGTTCCGGCGGATAGACTCCTTGAGGTTGCAAGCAGGATGACAAAAAACCCCTTCATCGGTTACGTTAATCCGGCCTTTGGCTTTAAAAATGGCCTGTCCATAATATTCTACGTCCCCAAGGAGCAGGTGAAGGATATAGACGAAATGCTCTCCAAATATTCCGACGACTTCGAATACTACGAGGTCTGGGCATATCCGCCCCCTGAGAAGCCGAAGAAGTGGGGTTCCTGGGAACTGAGTTACGACTACGCGATTCTTATGGACATTCTCAAGTGGGACGCGAGAACGCCGATGAAAAAGATAGCGGAGAGCTTGGGAAAAACCAGACCAACGATACGGTACATGATAAACAGACTCCGGGAAAAGAAAATCCTTGTCGGCTTCTTCCCCCTCGTTGATATGAACATCCACGACAGAGGGGTTATCGGTATAACGAGCGAGCTAAGAGAGGAAGTCCTTGAGAAGTTCAGGGAACACGAAATCTCCGCCGGTTATCTTCCGGGCAGGGGGTATCTCCTCGAATGGTTTTTCTCCTCTAAAGAGGATATGGGAGAAAAGGTTCTCGAGTTCAGCGCCTACGTTGAGAAACTGCTCATCGAGTACTTTGAGCCGACTTTCAAGGAGTTAAACGACAAAAACAAGAGGACGGCCTTTCAGAGGATGGTAAAGAAAGATGGAAGTGGATACCGCTCAATCCTTGAGTTCTAAGGTAGCATAGGACAGTATTCCATTCCGTCTATTTCGCCCGTTGCCTGATACTCAAGCGCCCTGCAGTCGTGGCAGATGTACTTGAAGGGGCACGTGGAACAGGCCGGTATCTTGTCTTTTGTCATCTTCCAGAAGGCCCTCAACCGTTTCTTTCTGATGGCCTCCTTAAGGGTCATTTTGGTGAGGTCGCCAACGACGTAGTTCCTCAGGAGGGGACATGGCAGGACGTAGCCCTCAACCGTAACGGCAACCGTTCCGGAGAGACAGTCATGGTAACGCTCTGTGCTCGGGTTGTAAATCCTGCGGAGTTCAATGACGTTGAAGTCCAGCTTTCTGACAGAGCCAGGGAAGAGAACATCAACGTAAACTTCCCCGTTAAAGTTGCCGAGGAGGGCTTCGTTCATCTCTTCATGCCTGACCGTTAGAAGTGCACCGTGGAGCCAGGGATAGGCCGAGAGTTCATCCAAAGTGTGCTCCGGATAGCTGAGCTCCGCTATGAACTTGACCCCCTCAACAGGAGTAATCTTATCGAGGTCATCGATAAGAACAACCGCATAAACCTCAGGAAAATCAAGCTCGCTCGCAAACACAGCGAGTGCAAGGAGTGTCTCAACGTTGTCGTAGTTTGTCAGCCAGAGTTCTTTACCCCCGAGCTTCCTGAACTCGAGGATTACCTCCTTCATTCTCTCAATGCTCATCGGCTCCCTTCGGAGAATGAACCTGTTGTTGCCGATGCAACCTATCGAACGGGGTATTCCTTCGACCTCCGAGAACTTTCCCCTGCCACTTCCAATCTGAAATATAAGGCGCTCAAGTTTACCGTTGTGTATTTTTACCGACCACGGCGGTTTTGAAACGCTTACAACCGTCCTTCCCGGAAAGGCCTGGGGAGTTGGAACAACGTGAACTGCCTTCTCCATCATTGCCCACCGTAGAAATGGTCGTAAAAGCCATATTTATACTTTTTCTATTCGGATTTTGCTAACCACTGTATTTAGTATGCAAAAAACGAAAAATTCAGACCGGAACCTGCTTGTCACCCTCTATCCAGAAGGTCCCCTCGGTGGTAACTTCCTTTTTCCAGACCGGAACCCTCTTCTTTACCTCATCCAAAGCCCACGAGCATGCCTCGAAGGCCTCCTTTCTGTGCTTCGCGCTGGCAACTATGAGAATAGTGTCCTCACCAACGGGTAACTCGCCGTAGCGGTGCCATATGAGCATGTCGAGGATTGAAAACCGCTTAAGGGCCTCTTCCCTGATGCGCTCCATCTCCTTTTCAGCCATCTCGGGATAGGCCTCGTAGATGAGCTTTTGAACCCTTTTTCCGTGGCTCTCGTTCCTGACCTGGCCGAGGAAAACCACATAGGCGCCACTCTCGGGGACACGGAGAAATTTTATGGCCTCATCAACGCTGAAGGCTTCCTTAGTAAGTCTGACCTTCACCGAAACCACCACCTAAACATCACCCGGAAGGTTTAAAGTTTTCATCCCCCGAGCGGAAAAGGGTGGGAAGATGAGAAAGCTCTTAACCCTGCTCTTAGTTTTGGTCGTGCTCTCAGCCGGATGCATAGGCGGGGGCTCAAATAACGCAACGACCGTGGGCGGGAATACAACTCCAGTGAAAACCAGCTCAACACAGGTTTCAACTACCAGTCCAAAGAAGGAATCCTCAATAAATCCCCTTAAAGCCCTTGAGGCGATAAAACAGTACACCTACGAGGAAAACGCGACGGCCGAGCTAAACATAGAGATGAAAACCGGGAACATCACCCAGAGGACTAACGTAAGTCTCGTTGTATACGAAAGGGGATACGTGGATCTCGAGGACAAAAGGGCCCGGATAGAGACGAGAACAACGACCCTGCCAGACAACGTGACCCTCAACACGACCTGGGTAATCATAGGCCAAAAGGTCTACGTGGAGAACTTCGGGAACGTCACCGTCGAGAACGACACTTCATTCTGGAAAATTAACCCGGTTTCACTGGCGAGGGAACTCCTCAGGCTCAAACCCGTGGGCAACTACACCGAGAACGGCACGCTGGTTCTCACGTATTCCGTCCCCGGAGAACTGATAATCCCCCTCGCGGAGCTCTACTTCACGACGCCGGACATGAACACAACGGTTACAGACGCCACCGCGGAGCTGTACTTCACCGAAAAGGGCTTTACCGGAATGAAGCTAACCTATGAGATTGTTGCAACGACCACAACGGCCGGCCTTGGAGGAGAAATCAGCGTCAGGGAAAAGGGCCTGTGGAGGGGCAAAATCGAAATAACCTCCGTAAACGAAAAGAAGGAAGTCAAGGCGCCGTCTACCTGAGCTCCACTACATCAAAGGTGTTGTAGGCCAAATCAACCAGGAGGAGCTTGTTGAGCAGGGGCTCCCCAAGGCCCGTCAGGAGCTTTATTACCTCCATCGCCTGAATTGAACCTACAACCCCGGCCGTCGCGCCGATTATGGGGAACTTCCCCTTCTTTTCCCTGACACTCGGGAAAATCTCGCGGAGGCTCTTGGTTTTTCCGGGGAGGATTGTCGTAACCTGACCAAAAGTCCCCTCGACGGCACCGTGAACGAGCGGGATTCCCTTTTTCTGGGAGTATTCATCCAGGAGAAAGCGCGTTTCAAAGTTGTCGAGGCAGTCAACTATGACGTCAACGCCATTGAGAACCTCCCCGATGTTGTCGCGTGTTAGTCTTCCCACGAAGGTCTCTATTTTTATGTCGGAGTTGAAACGCTCCAGCTTCCATTTGGCGGAGAGGGGCTTTGGATTCCTGCCTACGTCCTCCTCCCAGTGGAGTATCTGCCTGTTCAGGTTGCTGAGTTCAGGTTCCTGCTCGTCTATCAAAAGGAGCGTGCCCACCCCAGCGGCGGCGAGGTAATAGGCAACGGGACTACCGAGACCGCCGACGCCGACGACGGCCACCCTGGCTTGTTTAAGCTTCTCCTGACCCTCAACCCCAAAGACCATTATCTGCCTGTCGTACCTTTCCAGTTCCCTATCGCTCAGCATCTCAACCACCGCTCACCGGTGGGAATATTGCAACAATGTCACCATCGCGGAGAACCTCGTCAAAGCGAACGTAACGGCCGTTTCTGGAGACGTTTACGTCGGCCAAATCGTCCTCCTCGGCGAAGACCTCGTTTTTCAGAACCGGATGCCTCTCCTTGAGAATCTCGATGAGTTCCCTAACAGTTATCCCGTCTGGAACCTCAAGTTCCTCCTCGCTTTTGCCAACCAGGGAGCGGTAGCGCGCGAAGTAGCGGACGGTGACTTTCATGCCAACCACCGGGAAAAGTTGGAGGGGAAGTTAAAAAGGGTTTGGCGGTAAGTTAGTAGTTTGAGCTCACGTTATTCTCTGAGAGAGTACTTTCCGAGGCAGTTCGATTTTTAGCCAGAGGAACGTTAGGATGTAGTGCAAGGTTATGAGAGGCACCAGAGATACTAAAAAACCAAACTGCTCCACCAGAGCCAAGGGCGCAAGCAACGGGTAGGGAAGTTTAAGTAGATAATAATATCTTCGGCACTTCGCATCGGGTATTTTCTTTGACTCAAAATAAAAAAGAAACGCCAGATAAACACCAAAATATCCAATCAGGACTGACACTATTATCCCGACCCTATAAAACAATGCAATGGCCATTAATGTGACCAACAGTGGCAACATAACGCTCTGAGATTTAATGCTTCGCTCCCGCAAACCGGTATAATCGGCGTCAAAGAACACCACAGTTATGGACGTGAAAACGGCCACCACAAAGGCACTCAAAAGGGGACTGGCACCATTACGGGAGAATCCCGCCAAAAGAGAAACAAATATCTCACCAAAGATTAAGATGGGTCAGCGTCCTGTGGATTGACTTGCTTATCTTCAGATTGACCAGTGAAATGAAAAGAAGGATATAAAGCAGGTACTCCCAGACCATGTGAATCACCTTCCTCTAGACCCTTCCAATGCCCTAACAAATTGTATTGAGGGGATTTAAACCTGGCTTTTAAAGTTCTTTCTTGCTACATTCAGCAAAGCGTTGGAAGATGATGAAAGCGCGAAAGGAACCTCCAATTGCCATTAACTCCCCGGTAAATCTACAGAGAATAAAGAGGGCCCAATCTTTCCAGAACATTACTGAGATTCACGTAACACGAGACGTGTGTATTCTCTTTTGAGCACGTAAGCGTAGAGCACCGCCCACAGAATATTACTCAGATAAGTGCTAAGCTTGGGAGGATTATCAACGACATATGCTAGATAAAATACAACAAAGCCACTTACCAGCACAGGAGTGGGTAGTTTCTTTGTACTAAGAACCCACCAAACCTCCACACCCCAGAGCAGAGCCAGGGAGACCTGGATGAATATGGAGGGCTTAAGAATCCCGCAATAGCTCCAGCAGTAGGCGTTTAAAAGAGCCTCAAACAACAACAGCGCTAGCGGAAGTAAAAGGAGGATGGTGAACATAAAGTTATCCCACGTGAAATCTTTCATCCGTCCTCTCCCCGGTGTATATCATTTCCACCGATGCAACTGAACATAGTAATATAAACTTTTCCCAACCAAAGCACGTCAAAAAGTCCCGTGTTTTCAAACCTAACTTACCTTCAGGTAATCTCGCATTTCAGACCAAATTCCCATCATAAGCAATAGATAGTTAAGACCCAAAGACGGCCCAAGCAACCCCAACACGAGAACGCCCAGCCCGAATCCAATCAAATATCCCAGCAACTTACTTTTCGAGAGGAAAGTGTATGTCCACGAAACAGGCCTATAAATGAAAAACGAGAAAATAATCATGGCTACGGCAAAAATCAAATCCTTCCACGTTGAAACGGCGAGCATAGCGTATCCCACCGAGAACAGCAACAGGACGAACCACACATGCAAACTCACAATTTCCTCTTCCCCAAATTCTTTTGCAAGGGCCTTATTTATGAGTTCTCTCTTGAATATCCAGTAATAGGCCACCCAGAAATATGCGGGAAAAATATACAGAAGTGTTTGAAGATTCCTTGAGCCATATTTAAGCCCGCGGGTGAAAAAATAAAGAGAAACAAAGAAGGAAACCAAGGTAAGTAGTTTGTTAGGTATCTCCATAACTCATCCCCCTATAATGTTATTGCTATCACTGTCGGACGGTCTCGGCCCAAAGAACCAATCATGAAAATCTGCAATGCCCAGAATGAGATTTATTGGACCCCATATTGCTTTCCCAAGAGTTTTTGCACCTGTTTTAGTTGTAATTTTTGTTGGAGTTTTGAGGAGAGCAAGTACATCTCTTATATCATTAGGGACTTTTTTACCTCTTATTAACTCAGAGACTACAGCCTTGCCCCTCTTTGCAGTTTTAGCTAGCTCTTTAAGATCTGAGGGCGTAACAATTTCAAACGTGTCACTAATCGATATTCCATTATCAAACTTAACGGTTACGAGATAGTAGTACCCAGCAAACCTGTCCTTAAAGCTCTCCTTGAAAACCCATCTGTCGATTGGGTCCCACGGTCTCTCTCCAAAGTAGTAGTTTGCCAGAGCATCATCGATTTTTATTGAGAATGACAAGCTGTGAGTATAGTGGGGGATCAACTTTATTTCCTCCTGCTCTACCCAGACACTACTTAGATTTACCGGCCACACTTTCTTACCCCCAAAGTCAATCTCCTTCAGATGTAGAGTTATATTCTTTTGCTTTACTAAGGTCAAGTGAACAGTACAATGGGCTTCATCATCAATGGCCACAGTATCCGGACAGTCCATTGTGACGATAACAGGCCCGGACTGAACAACATTAACCTTTGCACTAGCCATCTCTACACCACCAATTATAAGATGTAGAGTCATATTCTTTGAAACGTGCTCTAGGGTAAAGTTCTGAACCATAGTTCTGTCGTGCCCGATAGTGAGTACTCTACCATTAATAGTATAGTCAGGCTCAAAAATTTCGCAAGGATATGTAATTGGTCCTGCTACAGAATAATCCTTTTTAGGCCACAGGATTAGACCACGGTCATCAACTACCTTGATAGTTCCCTGATAAAAGCACTCATTAGAATTATGGTTCTCAACCCTTATTTTCACGCTCACCGCCCCATCAACATTAACAGGATTGGGAGCAACATCAAGCCAGGCATACAACCCATCAGGGTCCCTAGCAACTTTCAAACTGCCACTCCACGAGTCCTCCCATAGCTCCTGCCCATTCACAAGCCTGTAGAGCTTAACAGTGTAATTGTGTTCTCCCGCCTGAGCAACCCAGTAAAGAGTCACGGAAGCACCGGAAGTGCTAACGTTAACCGGCTTCGAATCCCTAAGCTTACCATCGATATAAAGCTTAACCAAAGCCCTCTGAGTGCTTGGATACCTGTTGCCTATTTTGACATTAAAGCCCACCGTATCCCCTTCCTTTGGATAATCCTTCTCGGGAGTCGCGTTGATTATCCAGAGCCTATAATCGTTTGAACTTCCAGAACTTGCGCTTACGTGAACTGTTCCACTAACGGTTTTAGAGTTATTTCCAAAGTAAAAAGTCACTGAATACCTGTAGTCACCAGCTTTAGGATACGAAACAGTCGCTATAGTGGTCGTTGAAGATGATGAAGCTCCAACTGTGAGATTGCCCGAGTAGTGCATCGTTGAAACCACGCCGTTCTCGTCGGGGAGGTCAAGGTGTGCCTTCCAGTAACCCCTAATGGCAACATTATTACTATTCTCAACCGAGAGCTTAAACGTAACATGACCACCAGCCGAAACGGAGGAAGGTTGAGGAGTTAAATAGACATGAACGTTGCTTGCTTGGAGGAAGTCATCGTAGGTGACCCTGAAGTAGAAGGATTTTGAAAGCTCCTGTTCTCTGGGTCCGGAGGCTGGAACTGGAGAAGTTGAAGCTGAGGAGGGCGAAACAGGAGCTGAGTTAGGGGTTGGAGAATCCGTAGAAACGTAGGTTATCTTAATGTTTCCATTAATCACAACACTGTCCCCAGGGGCCGTTATGGTGTCCGAACTGATGAAAGTTTTTGACTCCCACTGGTGCTGGCCGGTAGCTAGGGTTGAGTAGTGGATAGAATCTGTTCCATCCGGAGTTGTGAGAGCAATGCTCACATCCGAAATCTGGTTCCTCTCAACCGAGAACTCGACTCTTACCTTGTACTCCACGTGGCCGTCCGGACGGAGACTCTTCTCAAGGGTTACTTGAACGCCGTCGATGTACCCGTAGTTGCTGTTAACATTTAGGGCCATATCAGTCGGCTGGGAAGTACTGGACTGGAGTGAGGGAAGCGTCTCCCCGGAAGTGGAGAGGGCAACGTCACACTTACCAGGAAGGCATGGAAGTATAGGAGACGGTGAAGGAGAAGGTTGTGGGAAGGCACTCTGCTTAACATAGGTAACGAGTGCATCCTTAAGCTCCGCAACTTCCCTGTTGAGCATCGCCTTGACCTCTGGATTGTTGTTTCCAAGTTTAATTGCATTAACTAGGACATAAACCCTGCGGACTTGCTTGTAAGCTTCGAGAGCATTAGGCCAGTAGTAGTCCTTTGTGTAGAGGGCAAGTTGGTTGTTCACGATTCCGTTTTCGGCAACATCACGGACAATAATGCCTCCACCGCTCACGGTCGTCAGGGGAGAACCAAGGAGCAGGGAATCCATACCCTTCACAAGGGAATCAAGATAGAAGGACATTCCGTTCACATCACCGGAGAGGTAGGCATGGTAGAACTTCGACCACTGGTTTGCAAGGTCAGGAACGACTTGTTTTTTGGCGTTCTTGTAGGTATTCATTGCGTCGGATTCCGACTTCCCGGGGTTTGACCACTTCCACTTTTCAAGTGCCCACGTTTCGTAGTCAGCGTATTTAAAACCTACGAGCACAAATGCCCGGGAGAAGTTCGTGAGAAAACTCCCCATGTCGAAACCGCCGGTTATGTTGTCGGCGTTTTTGGCTATGTACTCCTCAAGGGCCTTAATCTCCTCGTCGGTCCAACCCTGGGCCTTCAACTCGTTTACGGTCTCCTCAGGAAGGCCATTTTTGCTGATGTTCTCTGCCATCCTTCTCAGCTCATCGGCAGAGTAGTAGAGTTTTACACCGGATTTCTTCAGCTCCTCCAGAGCAAGCCAGATTTGGGCGGAAATGTTGGCGGAGTTGAGCTCGCCCTCTCTGGAGTTGTCTATCAGCCTTCTGGCAAGGGTTGCGTTGGGATTTCCGCTGGAGAGGCTCTCGTTGAAGGAAACGACAAGGTAGGCCTCATTGTTGAGGATTCTCCAGAAATCATCGTACACTTTGTTGTCACTAACCTCGGTTGCCAGAACCAGCGGTGTCAACATTAGTGCCCCATAGACCAGAGCACCCACCATCATTCCTATTATTAACACTCCAAACCATCGTCTCATATGACCACCGAGCATTGGAAAAAGAATGCACTAAAAAAGTTTTCTTTTGCAATTTTGATTACTCGTACAAAATCACAAAACAACATTGGAAAACTGACGAAAAGTAAATCACCAGGGGACGCTCTTCCAGCCCATCTTGTAGGCGAAGTAGTTAGCTCCCCAGTGGATAAAGGGCGAGACAACGAGTAGGAATATAATCTGACCGCTGGAAAGGGTTTTTACCGGATAGGCGAAGGCAAGTGCACTTATCAAGAAGCCGAGCTGGTCGAGGCCTATGGCCGGAGCACCCCTCGGCAGGTTAGCGCGCCTCTTGAAGAAACTACCAACTAAGTCACCGAAGAGGGCTCCAAAGGAGAGCAGGAAAGCGAGCTTCACCGCCGTCGAGAGGCTCCCATAAAAGCCCGGCGTTATGAAGTACTGGATTACCCCAACGAGGGTCCCTATGGTAACGCCCCCTATAAAGCCCCTCCATGTCTTTCCATCGCCGAGGAGCCTCCTTCCGTCCCTCCACTTTCTCCCGCCGTCTATCGGCCTTCCACCACCAACTAGAACCGGTGAAGCGTTTGCAAAGTAAGCGGGAAGGATGTACCAGAAGGCCCAGAACAACGACTCCAGCCCCATTATACCACCAAAGTGAGAAGTCGGGAACCTTTTATAAGGGTTGGGGCGCTATTTTATGAAAAGGGTGGTTGCCATGATAAAGAAACTCATCGGGATAATAATCCTGATTATAATCCTCTGGGGAGTATACGTTGCCTACTCAGTTACGACTTCACCGCCCGTCTTCAAGGCCCGCTGGGGTCAGGTCACCGAGGAAAAGACGGAAATAGTAATCACAGGGAAGTTTCAGAGGCCCCTTCTGGTTCCGGCAAAGGTTGACAACCTGACGATGTACTTCACCGGCGTCAAGGTAGCGGAGCTGGAGAAGTTCGACTACAACCCGACTAAAACAAACGTAACCCTCGTTATTGCCCTCAGCAACCCAAACCTGATTAGGGCCTTCGCCAATTATCTAAACGGGGGACAGAAGGGATACTTTGAGATAGACATAGCCGGAAAGGCCCTGAGCGTTATACCATTCAACTTCAAGGTGAAGGAAAACTTCACAATGGACATCCTCGACAAGCTAAACTTCACGGCCGAGAGCAAACCGGTCCTCGGCGGACTGGCTGAAACACCAGCACTCCTTGGAACGAAGGTTAGGTGGCTCGGCGAAGAAAAGAACAAAGGCCGTCTGGACGTTGAGATGCTCCTATACAACCCGAACTCGTTCCCGATTCCGGTAACAAACCTGACCTTCAACCTCTACGCGAACGGAATCAAAATAGGAACCGGCTACCTCAAAGAGGGCAAGATTATCCCGGCGAACGGTTATGCGAAGCTCGACGCCATCGTGGTGATAGACGAGAACCAACTGCCCAAGGTCTGGGCAATCCACGTCAGGAACGGAGAGAGGAGCAAAGTTGACGTCGAGATAATGCTGTCAGCGAACCTCGCCGGAAGGAGCATAGAGATACCACTGAAAACGGAGAGCGTGGAGGTGCAGACCCACATCATGGAGGACATCAACAAAGCACTGGAGAACATCACGAGAAGATGAACTTTTTAAGTCCCTTTCCTTTTCTCCTACGGTGGGCGAGATGAAGGTTAAAGAAATCCACGAGTTTCTGAACAGGATGTGGGGGGATATATTCACGCTCAACGAGGAGCTAAAGCGCGAGCTTCCCGAGAGGGGGTTTAAGGTTGAAGACGTCGAGGAGGTCTTCGGGGCCTACGTCTTCATAGACGGAAGCTGGGAGGTCATGAACTATCCACATCCTGCCTTCGAGGTAAAGCCCCAGATTGAGGTCGGCGCAACGCCGGAGAACTACTATTTCGTCGTTGCAATTCCAAAGGAACGGCTGAGCGAGGGCTTTCTGGGCCTCTTTCTGGAGCTCTTTCCGAGGAGCTTCATCTACGGTTCCGAGAACTTCCTGAGCGATTTCTACAACTGGAGAAGGGACGGAAGGGTTTCGCCGAGGGAAGTCATTGAAAGGATTGAAGAAAGCGATGAGAAGGTCCTCCAGTTTGAGGCCAACTTCGGAAGCGTTGAAGCGCTTAAAAAAGGCCTTGCGAGGCTGATTGACCTTGGACGGGAGTGGGAAATCTTCGACCTTTGAGGCCTTTCCGGCGGAGCTGAGGGACTACTACAGGAGACTCTTCGGGGGGGAAGCGGAGGAGATAATGACCTCCCTGAGGACTCCTGTGGAGAAATACTACATCCGTGTTAACACCCTGAAGACCAGCAGGGAGAAGCTGATGCGAATCCTCAGGAGGGAAGGTTTGAAGCCCCGGAGGAGCCCGTACCTCAAGGAGGGGATATACTTCGAAAGGGAGGGGCCGAACTTCCCAGATGATTACGAGCCGGGTTTACCCGTGGTGAGAGCCAACAAGTTCGCGAGCGAGAGCGTCTATCAGGGTGCCAACCTCTATGCCCCGGGCGTCCTCCAGGCGGATAAGGGGATAAAGCCGGGCGACGAGGTGGAGATTAGGGACCCCTGGGGGCTTCTCGTTGGAATAGGCATTGCTAGAATGAGCGAGAAGGAGATGGTCGTCTCGACGAGGGGCCTGGCCGTTGAGGTAACGTTGCCCAAGTTCAAACTTCCCAGTCTGAGCGAACTTGAGAGCTTTAAGGAGGGCCTTTTCTACGCCCAGAGCCTTCCCTCCATGGTAACCGCGAGGGTCCTTGAGCCGAGCGAGGAAGATTTAATAATCGACATGGCGGCCGCTCCGGGCGGAAAAACCTCTCACATAGCCCAACTCATGCAGAACAGGGGCGAGATTATAGCGATTGACAAATCGCGCAACAGGCTGAGGAAGATGGAGGAAGAGCTAAAAAGGCTTGGCGTAAAGAACGTGAAGATGATAAGAATGGACTCCCGAAAACTGCCGGAGCTCGGGATAAAGGCCGACAAGATACTCCTCGATGCCCCCTGCACCGCGCTTGGGATAAGGCCAAAACTATGGGAGAGCAGAACCCCAAAGGATATAGTGGCAACGGCCAGGTATCAGAGGGCCTTCATATGGGCGGCCATAAAGTCCCTGAGGAAAGATGGGGTTCTGGTTTACTCGACGTGCACAATCTCGCTGGAAGAAAACGAGGCCAACGTGAAGTTCATGCTGGAGAAGGGCCTGAAACTTGAGGAACAGGGTCTCTTCATAGGTTCAAACGGAATAGGGCTTGAAAAAGTCCAGAGGTTTTATCCTAACAGGCATCTAACACAGGGTTTCTTCATAGCCAAGCTCAGGAAGGTGTGACCATGAAGAAAAAATATTCCCTCCTCGCCCTTGGAATAGCGATAATCGCGCTCCTGCTCTGGTGGGCGGGGATAGGGGAGGTAGCCGAGATACTGAAGAAGGCAAGGGGAGAGTATCTAATCCTCGCAGTCATTATGTACTCCATGAGTCTAGTGACGTGGGGCCTGCGCTGGAGGGTTCTGCTCAAGGCCCTCCACGTCGATGCCAGCTTCACAAAGATACTCCTGGCCCTACTCGCGGGAATCTTCGTGAACAACATAACCCCTGGGGCGAGGGGCGGGGGAGAGCCAGTAAGGATGTACTTTCTGGCGAAAGAGACCGAGAAGCCCTACGGTCAGGTCTTCGCAACGGTGATGATGGACAGAATACTTGATTTGGTTCCGGTTATAGTTATGCTCGGTATCTCAACGGCCTACGTTTACAAACTCGGCTCGCTTTCGCTAACCCTAATCCTCGTTCTCCTTGACATGGCCTTCGCTGGGCTTATACTCTTCACCCTAGGAATACTGCTCAGCGAGAGAAAAACCAAGGGCGCTCTCTGGTGGTTTTTCAGGCTGTTTGAAAGGATTACCCCCAGAAGGGCGGACAAATACCGGGAAAGGTTCAAGAGAATTGTTGAAGAAGACGTCCCAAGGTTCCAGAACGATTTTAGATTCCTCATCAAACACAAGGGCACGTTTGCGCTCGCGCTGGTGTATTCAACGGCGTCCTGGATTTTCACCGTGCTGAGGACATACTTCGTTTTTAGGGCGATAAACTTTCCGATTTCTCTGGTAGACGTCATGGTCGTTCAGATGGTGGGCATAGTAATTGGTATGATAAGCGTAATTCCCGGCGGTGCTGGGATAATAGAGACGGTCAACTCAGGCATCTACGTTATCCTCGGAATAAACAAAGAAATAGCCGTAACGGCGACTCTCCTTGATAGGCTAATCTCCTACTGGGCTCCGACTGCAATTGGGGCGGTTGTAACTACCCACTTCGGTGCAAAGCTCAGAAGAAAAAGTTTAATTGGAAAAAGGTAAACAATGGGTTACCATGAAGTTCGGCGTCGTCGCGCGAAGGGACAGGGCAGAGGCGTTAAAGCTGGCCTACAGGGTGTACGACTTCCTGAAGGTTAGCGGGTACGATGTTGTTGTTGACGAGGACACCTACAGGTATCTGAAGGAGTTCGAGGAAGGCGATGTTCTCCCGCTGGAGGAGTTCGACGTTGATTTCATCATCGTCATAGGTGGCGACGGGACCATTCTCAGGGTGGAGCACAAGACGAAGAAGGACATTCCTATCCTGGGAGTTAACATGGGGACACTTGGCTTTCTCACCGAGGTAGAACCCCACGAGACGTTTTTTGCGATAAGCAAGCTCATCGAAGGAGAATACTACATAGACGAGCGCATAAAGCTGAGGGCCTACCTGAACGGAGAAGAGAAAGTCCCCGATGCACTCAACGAGGTTGCAATCCTGACCGGAATACCGGGCAAGATAATCCACCTCCGCTATTACATAGACGGCGGACTCGCAGATGAAATCCGCGCGGACGGGCTGATAATTTCAACTCCCACCGGTTCCACCGGCTACGCCATGAGCGCAGGCGGGCCCTTCGTTGACCCAAGGCTTAGCGTTACTGTGATAGCCCCCCTGGCACCGATAGCTCTGAGCTCCAGGCCGATGGTGGTTCCGGCTGAAAGCAGGATAGACGTGAGGAACATGGCCCTGACCAGGGAGATTGTTCTGGCGATAGACGGGCAGTTCTACACCTATCTTCCCCCCGAAACGGAAATAAGGATAGAGAAATCACCGAGAAAGGCCAAGTTTGTCCGCTTCACGAGGGAGATATACCCAAAATACACGATGAAACTCAAGAAAAGATTTTAGAGTGGCTCGAACTCCTTGAGGAGGAGGGCCTTCTCCTGCTCGCTTAGAACCGAGTCGTCGATGAATATTACGAGGCCGGACCCACTCTGAAGTACAACGTGGTCCTTTAGGTTCGCGAGGAACTTGAAAACCGTTCTGAAGTCGTTGTATAGGAGGAGATACTCCACGCAGTCTATCAAAACGACCGAGCCGGGCCTGTCTCTAACGAACCTGAGAATTACGTCGTGGAGGACGTGGAGGGCGGTTGGCTTTATCCCACCCTCAACCTGCGTTACCCACACCGTTGAAACGTTTTCAAAACCCTGATACATCGATGGGGACCGGGTAACGGCCAGAACAGGAAAGTCAGCATTCTTGAGGAGCTCTATAACGTCCAAAAACCTGTTCTTGGAGAAGACAACGTGAGCACCAAGGGGGGATTTTTTTACACCCTTTGGGGGAGATGGGATGTACTTGTTCTCAACGAGCTTGATGTAGTAAACGACCGTATAAACAACGCCAACGATTGACACAAAGTACAGAACGACTTCAGCCTTGGTGGCAATGTTGGTACAGCAGAAGTCATCAACGAGGTCAAAAATCCTCCCGAGTTCGGCCAGTCCGAGAAAGATGACCGAATACTTCACCATCGTGTTCAAATCCGGGTCATACTTGTTCATTCTCCTGAGCATGAAAACAAAGGCGTAACCTATTGCAAGAAGCAGTATAACGTCAATCACAAACACGTAAACCGGAACAATCAGTCCCATGTCACCTCGACCTCGTCGGTTCTGAACCTCTGCTTGACGACGGTTTCCTCAAGGGAAAACCTGATTCCCGCTTTGAACATCCTCAGACCTGTGTAAGCTATCATCGCGCCGTTGTCCCTGCAGAGGTCGTAGGGCGGGACGAAGAACTCAACGCCCCTGTCCTCGGCCATAATCCTGAGCATCTCCCGGAGCCTGTTGTTCGCGGCAACGCCCCCAACTAGCACAACCTCGTCTTTGCCCGTGTGCGCTATAGCCCTCTCGGTGACCTCAACCAGCGCTGAAAAGGCCGTCTCCTGGAAGGAATAGGCCAGGTCCTCAACGCGGTACTTTCCAGTACGGTATTTCCTGACCGCCTCGGTGAGAACGCCGGAGAAACTCAAATCCATGCCCTTTACGGCGTAGGGAAGCTCTATGTATCTCTCCCCCTTCAGAGCGAGCCTCTCTATCTTCGGGCCTCCGGGAAAGCCTATGCCAAGCTCCCTAGCAAAGGTGTCTATGGCGTTGCCTATGCCTATGTCAAGGGTCTCTCCGAAAACACGGTAGCGACCGCCCTCTAAGGCGAGAACCTGCGTGTTGCCACCGCTGACGTACAGACCGACCGGGTCCTTAACGCCGAACATTTTGGTGATTTCCACGTGGGCTATGCAGTGGTTCACCCCCACTATCGGCTTTCCATAGCGTATCGCCAGCGCCCGCGCGGCCGTGGCAACGACGCGAAGGGCCGGCCCGAGGCCGGGCCCCTGGGAGAACGCTATAATGTCAACGTCCTCAATCGTTATTCCTGCATCATGGAGGGCCTTCCTGAGAAGGGGTTTGAGGAGCCTCGCATGGTGTTCGGCGGCTTCCTTGGGGTGGATTCCGCCCTTCTCGGTTGTTAGAGTATCAAATACGTTGGCCAGAACTTCCTTCTCGGTGACGATTCCAATGCCAAGGGTGTGTGCGGTTCCCTCTATACCTAAAGCTATCATCGTCACCACTGTTGGTGGAGGTATTAAAAAGGTTACCCGAATTGCAGGGAAGAGAGAAAAATCACTACAATCTTTCCGAGAGCCATTTCAAAGCCCTCGCCGCCCGCTCCGGGGTGGGGAAGTTCTTTATTCCAGCCTTTTCCAGAAGTCTAACGCCGTCCTTAACGAGCTCACCGGCCATGAAGTTGACTACAATCGGCTTGTCGCAGTCGGCCTCGATGATTGCTCTTGCTATCTCCTCGCTCGGGATGAATATCGGGGGAACGCAGATGATTAAGAGAGAATCGACGTTCTCATCCCTGCAGACCGTCTCGATGGTTCTCTTATAGCGCTCGTAGTCGGCGTCGGCTATGAGGTCTATTGGATTTTTCACCGAGCATTGAGATGGAAGGAAGGAACGGAGTTTTTGAGTTGTTTCATCGCTCAGCTTTGCAATCTCAAGGCCCAGTTTTTCGAGCTTATCCGTTGCCAGAACACCCGGCCCACCTGAGTTCGTGATTACGGCCACGCGCTTTCCTGCTTTGGAGTACATCTCGAAGGCTTTAGCTGCGTCGAAGAGCTCCTCCATTTCCTCGACCTCTATGGCCCCGGCCTGTTTAAAGGCCGCGCGGTAGATTTCATAGCTTCCCGCGAGAGAACCCGTGTGGGAAGCGGCCGCTTTCGCACCGCTCGCGCTCTTTCCGGCCTTGAGGATTACCACGGGCTTTTTCTCGCTCGCGTAGCGGAGCGCCTTCAGGAAGCGCCTGCCGTCTCTCACTCCCTCGATGTAGAGGGCTATGGCCTTTGTATTTTCATCGTCGGCGAAGTATTCTAAAAAGTCGCTCTCGTTCAGGTCAGCGGCATTTCCATAGGAAACGAAAGCGGAAAATCCTATCCCCTCTTCATTCCCCATAGCTAAAGCCGCGCCACCGAAGGCACCGCTCTGGCTGATTAGAGCCAGACCCCCGGGTCTTACGCGAACCTCGAAGGAACCGAAGAACTTCCCGTGGACCCCGAAGATGCCGGCGCAGTTGGGGCCTATGATTCTAACGCCGTGCTTTTTAGCCCTCTCGACGAGTTTTCTCTCCAGTTCATCGTTCCCGACCTCTGAAAAGCCCGCCGAGATGACGACGGCACCCTTGATGAGAGGGCCTATCTCATCTATCAAAGACGGAACGATTTTTGCGGGAACAGCGATTATTGCCGTGTCCACCGGCTCGTCGAGTTTCTCCCGTATCTGGAAGGTTCTCCCGGTAACTTCAACGGTTCCGCCCTTAGGATTTACTGGGATTATCTTACCCTCGAAGCCACCCTCAACGATGTTCCTGAGGATTTCGTAGGCTATCGCGCCCCTCTTGAAGGACCCGAAAACGGCTACGCTTTGGGGATAGAAAAAGAAGTCAAGGTTCATTCTCGCCACCCTCCTGAGGGATTTCGTCTGCTCTCTCCGAGGAGGGTTCGGTTTCCCCTCCAGTTTCTTTAAGTCCGGTATCACTTTCTCCGGAACCGGAAGCCCGGGACCTCCTTCTGAGGAAGAATACAAGAACCGCGATGAGCACCACTCCAAGGCCAGCGAGGGCGTAGAGGTAGGTGTTTTTCTCCTCCTCGAACTCCATGATGAGAGTATTGTCAGGACCGAGCTGGTACCTTCCGCCGATTACCGTTATGTTATCGAACCTCCCGGGCAGTTTGAGAACAACGAGCCATTTTGTGTAACGCCAGCTCTTCTTTACAGAAACCTGGGGCTTGACAACCCCAATCACCTTGAGGCCGTTGGGTATCTTCGAGGCCGAGATGCTCAATGGATGCATGGTCTGCCTGAACGACTCAAGGAGGGTGCTCTCGACCGAGGGAGTCGCGTTGGCACCGATGAATGTCGCGTTGAAGTAAACTAGCCCCTCCGTCGGGTCGAAAGAGACGTTGAGATATCTCTTTGTAGAGTTAAGGAACTGAACGAGCCTGTAAACCGGGTTGTATAGCTTTATCATGGGGAAGTAGTCCCCGTCCTCCCAGACGGCAACGTTATCAACGAGCTCCTTGGGGGCGGGAACGAGAGTGTAGATGTCGTAGTTTCTCGGCAGAACCACCGTGAACCGTTTCCACTGGAAAGGATAGACAACCCCCAGAAATTTCATTGTCATCGAGCCGTAGTAGGGACAGGACAGGTATTTCCCATTTTCGTTCACAAGAAACGGCGCCAGAGTGAAGCGAACGACAGCACGCCACTTTCCGGTGACCTGAACCGGCCCCCCGGGGGGAACGTATATGACAGCACTCAGGTTGGAGCCCTGAAGCTTGTCGTTTATGAAGTCCTTGAAGCTCCCATAAACAACGCCATAAACGAGGTTCGCAAACTCCTTGGTGGCGTTTGTTTCGTTCTCCTTTGCTAGAGAATTGTAGTAGTCGATGAACGTCCTGTTGACGAGGGTTGCCTCAATCGTGAAGGAGCCGGCCCAGACCAGTGAGCCGTTAACGTTCATCTGGGAAACCCTGAGGAACACGTTGATATCAAATAGGTTGATGGACTTCGTATCTTCAGCCGAAACCCACGCGGGAACGGCAGAAAGGATAATCATGACGGCGAGCAGAGCGGAAAGCTTCCTCATGCCACCACCCAAGTGGACTCAGAAGGGGCGATAAAAAAGCTTATTGGTCTGTCCTTCTAAGTTCCCAGCATGGAAAAGAAGTTCATGAAAGTCGTAGTGGGCGGGACCTTCGACAGGCTCCACCTCGGCCACAAAGCCTTACTGAGGAAGGCCTTTGAGGTCGGCAAATATGTCTACATAGGCCTAACCTCGGACGAGATGATTAGAAACAAGCCCTACGCCGAGAAAATCCTCCCCTACGAGGTTAGGCTCAGAGATCTGCTCAAGTTCCTCGACGTTAACGGATACTCCAACTACAGGATAATCAAAATCCACAACGCCATAGGCTTCGCCGGGGAGATGAAGAGCCTTGAGGCCATAGTTGTCAGCGAGGAAACCTACAAGGGGGCGCTCGTGGTCAACAAAGCCAGAGCCGAGAGGGGCCTCAAACCCCTCGAGATAGTGGTCATCCCGATAATAAAAAGCCAGGTTGGGCCCAAAATAAGCTCCTCCCTCATAAGGGCCGGGCTAATTGACCCGTTTGGGAGACCCCTCCAGTGGAAACGGAACTCCCCGAAAGACGTTTAAGGGAGAAAAGCGTAACACCAACGGTGATACCTATGGCGAAGCTGAAGGAGCCGATTATAGCGATAAACTTCAAGACCTACATAGAGGCAACCGGGAAGAGGGCCCTGGAGATAGCCAAGGCCGCGGAGAAGGTCTGGAAGGAGACGGGAATAACAATAGTCGTTGCACCACAGCTCGCGGACCTCAGGATGATAGCGGAGAGCGTTGAAATCCCGGTCTTTGCCCAGCACATAGACCCGATAAAGCCGGGAAGTCATACGGGCCACGTTCTTCCCGAGGCAGTTAAGGAGGCAGGTGCAGTCGGAACGCTCCTCAACCACTCCGAGAGGAGAATGGTCTTAGCGGACCTCGAGGCGAGCATTAGGAGGGCAGAAGAAGTTGGGCTGATGACGATGGTCTGCTCCAACAACCCGGCAGTTTCGGCGGCAGTTGCGGCCCTCAATCCGGACTACGTGGCCGTTGAGCCACCAGAACTCATAGGAACTGGCATTCCTGTCAGCAAGGCCAAGCCCGAGGTCATAACCAGCACCGTCGAACTGGTCAGGAAGGTGAACCCCGAGGTCAAGGTCCTTACAGGGGCGGGCATAAGCACGGGCGAAGACGTCAAGAAGGCCCTCGAGCTGGGAAGCGTCGGCGTTCTCCTCGCGAGCGGAGTTACCAAAGCCAAGGACCCGGAGAAGGCCATAAGGGATTTGGTCTCGTTGATTATCTAAATCCGCTTAACTTCGTCCATCCAGGAGAGCTTAAGATTTATAAAGTTCAATCTTTTGCATTTTTATCGGGTAGCCCCGTGGTGTAGCGGCCAAGCATGCGGGACTTTGGATCCCGCGACCCGGGTTCGAATCCCGGCGGGGCTACCATAGAAACTTTTTCCAAGCAAAAGTTTCAGCAAAATTCGCATGTCGCTTTTGGAAATTCCCAGTTTTAAGGGGATTTGCCCCTTCACCCGTAGGTTTTGCGGTGTTTCACTGCGAGAATAACGCCCGAAGGACGTCAAAAGAAGGGAAAACGGGCCTTAACATCGAGATTTTTGAGTTAAATCCGCCTCGAACTTGCAATTTTTGAGAGGACATGCAAACTCATTCCAAGCAATTTTGATGGAAGTTTATTCTTTGGTCAAACTTTGCTCAGCAAAGTTTGCTAAAACGCAAACTCCTCGACGCTAAAGCTGTCCATAACCCTGTCAAAGTCACTCTCAGGGGTGTAGATAAACCCACAGCGGGTGCACTTCAAAACGCCGTTCTCCTCACTAAGGGGAGCAAAACAGACCGGACAGCGGTATTCATCCCGCCTCAGGGAATCGTAAACATCGTCCCTCATGACGAGGACGTTTAAGTCGTTCTCCCAGTCCTCGTGGAGAAGCCCCCAGTAAGGTGTCTCAACTGGATAGAAGTCTTCAAGGATAAGCGCCTTAATCCCGATTCCTCTAACGCCGGGAGGAAGGCTCTCCGCCGGTTCTATCGCAACAACGTACTGGTTGTAGAACTCTATGTTCTCAGCTCTGATTGTTAATCCTCTCGAGAGCCTCGAACGGAGGGGGAACAGCTGGAGAAACAGGCTCTCCCGCTCAACGTCCCAGCTCGCGCTTAGTGAAACGCCTCCCTTCGTGAAGAACTGCGTAACGTACTGGTCACCGCTCTCCTCCCCGGCAAAGGAAAAACCGAGCTTCCTCATTGCCCGGGCTATAAAACCTGGCCTGGGAAGCTTTTGATAGCCAATTAGATACTCCCCTAACCATCCAGCTAAGGGCATGGAGTAGCCGATGAAGGCCTGCCTCTGGACGCGCAGGTAGGCAACGCTGGGAACGAGCTTGAACTGGTTCATCAAAGAAAATTGACGGTCAAAGTATAAATAGCTAACTCCCGAAGAACTCGTCGAGGCTTATGCTCTTCCTTTTCTTGGCCTTAGCGCGTTTCTCCTTCTTGACCTCCTCCTTAAGTTCCTTCGATTTTTCGACCACTTTGGACTTCTTCTCAACGGGTTTCCCTTTGTCCCGCTTTCCATTTCCGTTGAAGCTTTCCAGGTAGCCGTTCTTTCCGTTTGAATGGCCGGTTCTTTCCTTAATCATCTTTTCACATACATCCGCTGAAAAACCGAGTAAAGTCCTCTGCTTTTCCGGTAGAACGTTCTCGAAGAGCGTCTTTATGTCCTTCTCGGTCAGGCAAATCCTCTGCCTCGTGTAGTCTTTGACCTTATATCTGGTAACCAGCATCTTCGCCGTTGGCAAATACTTCTCGACCGCGCCTTTGCTTACCGTCAGGACTATCTTCCCGCCACACTTGGGGCACTTTCCTGTCAGCGGTGGCCTCCTGTATTTGGTGTTGCACTTCACACAGCGGAACTCCTGTCTGGTGAAGCTCCTGAGGTTGCCCCTCAAGTCCGGAATCAGGTGGGAGTTAAGTATTGTCTCAGCGACGTGGTGTTCATCAACCGCGCGAATCCTCTCGGCCAAAGCCAGCTGTCTTTCAACCTTCTCCACCATGTCGCCGAGCTGTTTGTAGAGGCTCATCTTCGGGCCAAGGCCAATATCGTCGGTGTCGTGGGTGAACTTTATGCCCTCGTACATCTCAGGTTTGCCGAGTCTATCCTCGACGCGCTCGATGAACTTGATTTCCTTAGGAGATTTCATCTCATAGGTAGCCCTGTAGAATTCCAGCGGGTAGTACCTAACCACGTCCATGTTGTGGACCTCGCTGTCCACTTCCCTCGGGTCTAGACGGGTCGTAACTACCAGTGGCGCGTCCATCTTTCCACCGCGCTTCTCCGGGAGGTAATACTTGCTGAAGTTCAGCAGGGCATCAAGAAGGAGCATTACAGCGTCTTCGTCGCCGTCGCAGTTCCTCCTCTTCGCGGCGTGGTAATACGGATGAGCGTAACCGACGAGAACGTCGGAGAAGCCTATAATTCTTCCAATGATTCCGGCCGATGTGTGGGGGGCGAGGCCTATGACAAGGTGCCCTATCAAATCCTCCATCTTCTCGGCGTTGTAGAACCTCGGTAAACCGTAGAACTTCTCTAGGAGATCGTCGATGAAGCGCGCGACCTTCAGGAGGTATTTTCCCGCTTCATAGGAGAGTATAACGTCCTGAACCTTAAGTTCAACTATCTGGTCGTCTCTCTCGAGTGGCTTACCCTCGAAGTCGTGGGTATAGCCGAGCTCCCTCAACTTCTCAACGCTCACGCCAATCTCTTTGGGCTTGAAGTGGGTTATGGGCGCATCCGTGGCGTCAAAACGAATAGTACCATCTTTAAAGACGTAAACGTCGTTCTTAACCCTCAAAAGACCCTTTTCAAGGGGTTCCGCCATTTTATAGCCCGAAGTCATTCCCTTGACGCCCTTGAGCCTGTCTATTCCGTAAACCTTCACGTTGTCCATGGCACGTCTGAGCAGTTCGGAGGGCTTTATCTTCCTCTCCGCATAAGGCCTCAGCTCAACGTCACAACGCGGACAGCGGAAGTTGAATTCCTTGGCTTCCCCCTCAGGATAGTCGGCGTTGCACTTTGGACAGTGCCAGAGGAGTTCCTTTCTCGCCCCACAGACGGGGCAGAGGTGCTCCGGGCCGATATGGCCACAGTTAGGACACTTAAAGAAGGCTATCTCCACTTTGGCCGTTTTGCCCTCTTCCGCGGCCTTCTTTATGTCCCTGCTTGGGCCTCCGGCAAGGCCAATCGGGAAGAGCACCTGAACCGGG
>Ga0256831_1000007_pt1 | contig 104040 bp, 131 predicted proteins | sample 132544metaG_FD_189087 | JGI IMG/M metagenome (GOLD analysis project Ga0256831, IMG submission 189087) | Hydrothermal vent microbial communities from Lau Basin, Pacific Ocean - 132-544 | ecosystem: Environmental > Aquatic > Marine > Hydrothermal vents | place: Pacific Ocean: Lau Basin...
CCCGCACGGCACCCGGGGTACCGGGGGCGGGGTGAGGATCCCCAACACTTCTGCCAATTCCCCTTCGGGGAAGTATGAATAATCTTGTGCTACTCAGAAGCAAGATTCACGCCAGGAAAAGAAGAGTAGAGCCTCTAGACGACATACAGAGATGTCCCTACTGCGGAGGACTCGTCATACTTAACACCTTGACCGGAGAGTACGTATGCACAAACTGCGGAACAGTCCTTGACATATTGTATCTACCACCGCTACCAAAACAAAAATACTAAACAACAAAACTTTCAATTTTTCTTCTTTCTCTTTTCGGGTATGATTGTAATAAAAATAGCAAAACAACTTAATATGTTTACACCTACAGAAGTAAGTGTCTATAGATTTGTAAAACTAACTAAAAAGATTTATGACCTTTTACTACAATACGCAAAAGAGAATAACATACCTATTCAGTATAGTAATGAATCCACATTACCTTCTGAAAATGAGATCGTTATTATAGAACCACTACTATTAATACATAAATTTTCTCTTTGTCCAGCTGTTCAGTTTTTACAACAATTCTACTACAGCCAACTCCACTCTAAATACAACTTTCCAATAATCTAATTTTTATCTTATCGGGTATGAAGGGAGCAATAATAGGAAGGCACAGTCTCTTACCAAGTCAGCAAAAAGCTCTAGAATCACTACAAGTAAAAATTGTAAAGCAAATACCTCAAGTACCTACTGATCAGAAAGCACTTGAACAATTTATACATGAATTAAAGAGTCAAGGAATTGAGGCTTTAATTATACAAGCATTACCTATTGATTTACTAGCAAAATTATTACCTCACTTTACAATCTACTTTATGAAAATGCAAGCTGTAGCTACAGTAGAAAGTGAAGAAGAAGCTAAGAAGATAATAGAACAAGCACCAGATAAGAGAGTAGCAATACCAGCCCCAAATAGAGATAAAAAGACTTTTAGAATTATGGAATTCATTGGCATAACTAAGATAAAGAAAATTGTAGTTGAAGAAGAGTTTGTTGTGAGGGTTTAATTTTCCTAAACCCTTCTAACTTTTCTTTTTCTCTGTCTTTTATCGGGTATGGTAAAGGTAGTTGTAGGTCAAATGTTAACAGACTGTAATGAATTTTGTGACTATATTGAAATATACAAAAATGATAAAATAGTTTATGTAGAATCTAAGGGAATATGCAATCTCCTAGCAGTTATATGGAATCATAAAGTTGAAAAAGAAATTAAATCTATTGATGAAATAGATGAATTATTAAAAGATGAAAATGTTAAGTATATTATAAGCCGATTAGGACTAACGTCAGATCAACTAAAATCAATAATTCAAAAATTATTAACAACCTAATCTTTTCTTTTTCTTCGGGTATGGTAGAGTTAGTTATAAAAAATGAAACATCTTTTGATTTGTACTTACTTCTTGAAGCTTATGAAGAAGTTAAATTTATTACGTTACCCCGAGAAATTGCAGAAGAACTAATTAAATTTGCAAAAGAAAATAATGTACCTATAAAATACCATACGACATTTCTGCTTCCAGAGACTATTCTATTATTTTTAGTATCTGACTATACTGCTGTAATAGCAATAAAACGCTCATCTAAACCCGAAGCAAAACAAGTAAAGAGTTTTTTACAGAAATTTGTTGAATACGCAAAAGAAAACAACATTGATGTTTATCCTCTAGACAAATATGTCTATAACTATCTCTGACTTTTCTTTTTTGTTTTTCTTTTCGGGTTTGGTTGCCTAAGATGCTCTTTCCCGCCTTTACCACTTTACCGTTCTACATTTCCCCATCGGGAAATATTGTTGAAGATGAATTTGACATGTTTACACCTGAACAAATTGCTAAGTTACTGAAAATGAGATATACTGTCAAAACTTATGATTGTTTAAGCAATGAAGATGAATGTCTTATTAAACCAATTGTATACCTTATTAGTCAAGACGACTATAGTTTATATCCATTACAGTTACATAGACTCTGTGAAATTCTCTAACTTTCTTCCTTATCGGGTATGCAGAAGATAGAAATAAAATGTTTAGTATGTGAAAAAGACCAATTTTTTGACTGCATTCTTAACAAGCTTGATAAAATAATGCGTTCATTACCTAATACCCTAAAAGAAGAATTAAAAAGATTAAATTACGAGTTAGCTGACGTTTATCGTGCTAAGTGTAAAGAAGATCTTGACCGTTTCATGCCAGTATTTATAGAAGCACTGAAGAAGTTCTTTAAGGAAAAAGGCTATGAGCTAGAAATTCTGCAGAAATGCATTCAAACATCATAATTTTCTTCCTCTTATCGGGTATGAGTAAGTTTGATCTAAATAATCTAAAGTACACCAAGGCTAGAGAAATTGCTAATGCAGTAATTAAGTTCTTTAAAGATTTTTATGAGGTTGAGGACCTTGAATTCTTGCCACCCAAAAATAAAGTTGTTATATACATTTTTAGACGTCATCTATATGAGGATGAAATTGAGCAAATTATCGATCTGCTAAAGAAGTTTGGTGAGATTCAGGAAGTTAAGAGAGTCAATAACAAGATACTGATAAAGCTAAAGGCAGATAGACTATACAGGATTAGAATTGGATTTGTCTACAGTGAAGGAACTATATGTCCTCCTAATGTTTATGAGGTTGATCTATGCTATGTAGATCAGATACCTACAACTGCAATAGCAATAAAACCTTTGTTCGAAACTTAGAAACTTGTTGAAATTGCAAATAGCCTCATTCCAAGAGCAACAGAAAGTGTAAGAAAGACAATTGAGAAAGTAGAAAAGTTGAGTTCAGAAGACATCTACTCTATACTGTTCAAGTTTAACTTTGTTGATGTTTACCAGAAAAAATGGTTGTCGCTGTCAAGTAAGTAAATAAACCATGGGTCTTGCAGACTCTGCAGATAATTGAGAAGCTAATTAAAGAAGGAAAGATTAGAAAAATTGTAGAGAGGCGCTACTTGAGGATGTTGGAATTGAGAGATTTAGTAAGTTAATTGAGCTTGCTCCACTGAGGTTCTTTAGACCGAAAGTAGTCCTGTACTACAGACGTGACATCGACAAGTACATCATTGAGATTGTGGATGGATGCTCAAGAAGATGTTTCGAGGTTGGTTAACTAGAAACTTCTTTTTCCTCTCTCTTCACCTTTTCTCTATCGGGTATGAAGTGGTGCAGCGAACTAATGAAATATATAATTACATACAAGAAGTCTATTGTACTTGTAAATACTCCTGATCCAGAAATAAGGACTCCACAGCTTTTGAAGTCGTTGCACCTCTATGCAAGACAGCTTATTGAGTATTTTAACGTTAGTAGTCTTGTAATAAAGTGTATCTCTCCTAGTGTCAAAGTTGCTATAACTCTAGCACTTGATTCTAGTGGAAAAATTACTATTAGTGATAAGAGAGTAGAGTACATTGACCCGACCGATGTTAAGGGAACATTTAGGATGGGTTTACTACCTGAGTTTAAGAATGATTTGATGAATAGAATTGCAAAGCTTTCTGCTTTATCTAGCAGTGAGCTATTTGGTGAGGTTCTTGAGCTTAGTAAACTTCTTGATACTGCAACCATCTATGTTTTTGCTAATCTAAGAGCAATTAGGCGAGAAGAGCTTTCTGAGTTCTTTTCACTAATCAAGGCAATTGCCTTTGAACCTGTCCATCTATTGTTATACAGTAAGATCTTGCTCATAATTATTGACAATAATCTGCAGGTTCCAGAGATTCTGTTAAGCTCTAACAATGTGTTGTATAGGAATGTCTTTACTACTGATGAGGATGTTGAGCTTGCTGTCTCCACATTTGTTGAGAAGTTTGAGAAAGTTACAGGTAGAAGACTAAGTGAAGCCGAGGTTAGACTGCTGAAGGACCTACTTAAGGGACTTACAGTAAACAAGATACAAGATCTACTAGCAAAATGCATGTCTGAGAGAAAGGTTGACTTTGCAGAGCTAGCTGAAGCAAAAGCAAAACTAATGACTGAGTCACTGCCATTTATAGAGACTGTAAAGCCACTTACTTTCGATGACATTGGTGGTTATGAACCAATTAAGGAGCTTCTGAGAAAGAGATTAATTAACTTGCTCAGCAACTATGAAAAAGCGTTACGCTACGGATTGAAACTATTAAGAGGAGTGCTCTTCTTTGGACCACCTGGTACTGGTAAGAGCACTTTTGCTAAGGCTATAGCAGGTGAGGCTAAGTTGCCTGTCTTCAAGATTAGTGAGACAATCTTTAGCAGTCTATATGGTGAGACCGAACGTAACCTAAAGATGACTCTTGATGCTATTGAGAGAGCTACTCCTTGTATACTCTTCATCGATGAGTGTGATCGAATGTTTGCTAAACGTGGCAGTCTGCAGGAGCATGAGGTTACTAGAAGAATAAAGAACATTTTGCTAGAGTACATGGCTGATCCAAATAGAAGAGCTATAATAGTTGCAACAACAAACTTGGTGGAGGACCTAGATGAAGCGTTCTTAAGACCAGAGAGAATTGAGACAATCATTCCAGTGTTCTACCCAGATACTGCAAGTAGAAAAGAGATCCTCAAGGTGCACTTGAGAGATGCACCTACAGAGATCAGTGATGAAGAACTTAATGCTATTGCTGAGAAGACGGCTTGGTGGAATGGTGATGAGCTAAGGCACTTGTGTCATCTAGCTAAGCTCTATGCTTTTGAGGAGAATGCTGAGTATGTAACTATTAAGCATCTTGAGAAGGCGCTAGAGGACATTGTTGTTGATGTTAGTGAGAGAAAGAGTCTAGCAGAGAAAGTTAAGTCTGTAGTGAGAAAATATGTAAGAGACAGAAGATTCATTGAACTGATAGACAGACAAATAGAGTTAGTAGAGGCGAAGTCTAAAAGAGCAGAGAGTGCTGTCTTAGAGCTAAGAGACTTCCTTCTCAAGTAACAATATTTATTTTCTCTCTTTTCATCGGGATAAACATGTCAAAGTGGGTAGAATGTAAAATCAAGCTAAAAGCTAAGATCCTAGATAACTCCGAGGCAAAGGAGCTTCTAAAGCAGGCAATTATGAGAGTAATGGAGAAGCATGGGATAAAGGCGACAATCAGAGAGAATAGCCTTGTAGTTGGCTATGGTGTAAAACAGCTATGTCCAATACATGTGGAGTTTAGGCATACGTGGGGTAATGGTTTTGGAATTGCTGTGAAGGAGGATGAGCTGATTTTTGTTGGTGATACTCACGGAATTGAGGATAAATATAGAGTTTCGCTGAATCAGCTGGCACAAGAAATTATGCAAACATATACTGAGCTTGCAATTGAGAAGGCAATGGAACTGGCTGGTTATGCAAAGGTTGAGGAGTCTGAGACAGAGGAGAACAAGCACCTCGTCTTTGTGAAAGTCTTCTAGTTAGACTCAGCAAAACTCTTATCTTCTAAAATCTCTCTTTCTTCTACTCGGGATGCCAGAGCTAAAAGTGACCATAGATAGAAAGTCATTAAATATAAAAGTTGATGCGCATGGTTTTGTTGGGAAACAATGTGAAGTAGAAATAAATAAGGTTCTAGAGTACTTGAGAATGTTTGGTATTGAGATAAGTGTTCAAAGAGAGGAGAAGAAGCTTGAGTATTTTGTTGAGGAGTCTGAGCAACATACTGTCACAGTCTAGTAGTCTCTCTAATTCTCTAGTTTAAATTTACTGTCCTCTTCTCTCTTTCGGACATGAAGATACTGAAAAATCCTTTACCAATGCCACTACGAAAATATTTACCTTCGCCGAAAGTTGTGTCTAGAGAGCTAGTTAAGCTTATGCGCGTAAATAAACGTCAAATTTTGTTATTTTACTGTCTTGATGAGACTGGTTATCATGAGTTTTTAAATAAGCTAAATCTTGAGTTGAAGAGGAGAGTTCAGGAATGTATTGAGACTGACTATGTTGAGAAGTGTAGTGATGTTTCCTTGAATGCTTTTGTCTTTGAGAATAGATATTGTAGGTGTGTGATTGTGTTTCAGTTCTAGTCTCTTTTTCCCTTCTCGGGATGAGAGAGGTAAAAATAAGTCTAGAAGATATCCAAGATTTTATTGATCTTACCGCGGTTGCTAAATGTTTTGTAAATGCTGTAAAGAGAGATCAAATGAAGTTAATGTTGTGGTTTAGTGTTGCTGATGGTCTGTATGTTGAGCAAATTAATAATTTTACCTCTAGTAGGCTTAAGGAGAAGATAGTTAGATGCATTGAGACTGAGGAAGACTGTGACGACATACCTGACAAATATCTTGCTATTGTTTTACTAATCGAGGATGAGCATGAGGTTCTGGTGTTTGAGGAGGTGATATAGTCTTTTCTTTTCCTTTACTATTCTTTTTCTTTGTCGGGTATGTACCTTGAAGTAATTAGGCGAAAAAACAAGTTGTTGTTGAATGCTCATGATGCTATTGTGGAGAAGTTGCTTAGTCTGTTAAAAGAGAAGTTTGGCATTGAGGTAGAGAAGAATTCTGAATCTGTCTGTGGGTAATGACTGGAGATCGCGGTGATCTCAGTTTCAGGGACATTGTTGAGAGGCTGCTGGATATTCTTAGTGATAGAGAGTTTGTTAAGGCTCTCTTAACTATTTCTGATAGGCTCAAGGAGGTAAGTAATCATATTTTGTCTACATACAAGATGTCTGGTAAGCTTGAGGAGTATCTTAAATTTGTGCATCATCAACTTAATTTTGCGCTTGACAAGTTGCTTAAGTTAGTGACTATTTTTTGCGTGTTGTTGCGGTTTTTTAATTTGAGACCTGTGCTTGAGTTGTACATCTATGACAATGCGCATGACAGATACGTTAAGCAGCGTGTATGTGTAGTTGACTGTTCATGTGAATCTGATGGCAGTGCATGTTTCTTTGAGGTTATTTCAAGTAGTTCCGGTGTGAAGTACCGTGTTGTTCTCTCTGCTGATTCAGATGTAGATGTTGAGTCAACGTTGTTGAACCTGCCTCTAATTATTGATTTCTTGTTGCGTGAGGTTGATGGTGTTGATCAAAGCAGTCAGAGTGATAGTGAAGATCTCGTTAATTCTAGTGTTCTTCTAAAGATGTAGCAATGCTCAGGAGCCTCATTGAGAATTTCCTTGACTTTGCTGACTCTGTTGTTAGAAAGGTGAATGAGAGTCTTGCCGAGGTAGAGAAGCTGTATTGCTACTCTATGTCTAGAGTGTCTCTGACATCTAAGGGGATACTATCTCTCTTATACATATGGTCATCTAGTAGACATTTCAACATAATTAGGCAACTGCTTGGCTGCCTATGCTCGCTGCAGTTTGAGGTGACCTTGCCCATAACTCTGCTAGATGTTGAACTTGTCCTGCATCGTCTTGATGATGAGGCTAAGTATCCAGCTGTGCTGATTAGACACATAGGAAAGATACATCTTACAAGGTATAGATTGGTGATTGGAGACTGCTTCCTGAGAATAGCTACATCCTCTGACGATTTTATCTGTCTTCAGGTGCCTGATCCAGATGACGTGAAGTACTATTTAAAGTACCACAATCCCGAGGGGCTGAGAAAAATGTTGCTATTTGTGCTAAATCTAGATACTGTGTATAGACTCATTCTCCATGTTCTTGAAAACTTTCTCTTCTAGTTTTCTTCTCGGGATGCTGAACCTAATAAATAGCTATTTTAGAAACATTTGCTCCCTTATTTCTGAGACGTTAAATAGACTTGAGAATGTTGCTAAGTCTATTGACTCCTTTCTTACTGACATGGTAAAAGTAACTGAGATTTTCTATGATAGTCTTAGCTCTCTGATAAGGAGTGAACAGGTCAGGAAGATCGCCATGTTTAGCATGATTTTGTCATCTCTGCCTAACGATGTTACTAGCACCACCGTTGAGCATGAATCTGAGATATATAATTTTGCTGGAAGAGTCTTCATCACTAAACTTGATGATCAGCAGCTCGTCTTCATATTTAAACCAAAAGCCATTAAGTGCACAGCAGTCAAAGTAGAGTTTAACTGGGACAAAGTACACCTCTATGCATATAATAGAGATAAGGAAGTTGAACACGTTAAATGTCTAATTCCTGTAAACATCAGTGACATTCATGAACTAAAGCCAGATACGCTCGCTATCCTTCTAAACTTCTTAATAAACTCAAATGTTATCGCAAAGGCAGCAAACAACATCATCAATCTTGTTCGAGATGAAGTTCTCAATTCTTAGGACCATCGAGAAGAACGTAAGTGAGGCAGAGACTGAGCTTGACAAAATTATCAACAGCTTGAGAACAAGCAACAGTGAGGCACATAGGAAGATCTTGCTTATATATGAGATTGCTCTGAGGCTTGATAGGTTGAGTGATCTTGGCTTCATCAAGTTTGATAATTTTAACTATTCAGTAACCTTTCTGAGAGAAACAATGTATTATGACCATGGAAGGAGACTTATTGAGGAGATTAACAAGTTTGTATCTTCTATAAAAAGAGCGTAGCTTTCTTAGTCGGGTATGACCCTCACTGAGGTTATTAGACATTTATTTACACTTGACCTAGAGTCTCTTATTGACTTTAAGCGTAAACTTGACGTTCTACTTGATTTTGCCCAGTTTGCGAATAGTGTTATTCCAATGCTTAATAAACTCTTAAAGAGACATATTAATCCAGTAATCTTCAAGTATGCTGATGTTCTATGTACAGTTATTTCTTCAGCACTTGCATTGCTCAAGGAGCGAAGTGTCTGCCTCTTGAAGACGCATGTGATTGAGCTTCAGGTTAGGAACAGAGTCTTTTTGCTTCCAACCTGTGAGGAGATATGTGAAGTTCTTGTTGACTTTCACGTTAGAGTTACTAAGCCAATATACTACTTCTTCATTGAACTTGAGACAAGAAGCATAACCCTGGCAATACCGAGACAGCCCCTAGGCTGTACAAGACTCATCTTTCAGACAAAGCCAGACTGCACAATTGTTAACGATGTTGAATCATATCTAAACCTCCTAGTGAATCTGAATACGCTACTGAAATCAGCAGATAGAGATGTGCTTGACAAGCTTGCAAAGCCACTTACGCAAATTCTAAGAATATTTACATGATGTTTCTCCTCATCGGGATGGATGAGCTAATGACAGAAATTGAGAAGACACATCAACTACTTTCACAGATTAACTTTAATTTTTCAAAGCTACAGAACATTATTGACACTGCTAGAGACATAATAGTGAAGCACCATGAAAAGCTAGCTATCTTGTTGACTGCCCTACTTGCGGATCTCGAAAAGTTCTTTCCAAGAACACTCAGGTTAATTCCCGTTACAGTAATGGAAGGAGAGCTTCTCAATGCAGTGATTTACAGTTCCAAAATATATTTTCTACCTATTATAAGAGAGATTAAGTGTAACAAAGATGATATTGCCTCTCCAAGAAGTCACTCAATTTATATACCTACTGTTGCTGGATACCGCTCCGACAATGCTTACAATGTGATTGACATTGTTCGCTCTAGGCTCAAGATCATAATGCTCATCGAAGGTGACTACTATGTGCTTGGTCTGCCTCCGCCAGAATACATTGAGAATAGTTATCCTAGAGAGTCCTACAATACTGAATATTGGATTGCCATGAAGGTCAACTCCATTATTGCTTCACTGAACCTGTTGCTTAACCTGAGAGAGATTGTCTCTTTTGTTAGAGAAGAGAAGTTACTTGATATACCTACCCTTAACCTAGATAACCTCTCAATGTCGCTTGACGTCAACCTAAAAATAGCATAATTTTCTTCTACCTCGGGATGCCTGTACTAGTAAAATCTGAGAGAAAACTTTACACATCAATAACCTCACAGCTAATGCCATTCTACTGCTCATTAGCATACAACCTTTTATTTGACAATCAACCTCCCAATGACATTGAAAGTCTCGTAGAGTAGCTTCAGAGAGAAGAGAAGCATGAAGATCTGTCTATTCCAGACTTCATACCAAAATTCTGATTTCGAACAGCATGGTAAAACTGTGGGATAGTTAAAATCTAGCTTTTAGTCGGAAAGGAAGATGAATCTGCTGAGCCAAATTGAGGAGATCCGTAACAAGGTAGAGATTTTAGCCTCAAAGTTTTCAGGTCTTGCTCCAAGTGACGAGGAAATTGATAAGCTTGTTGAAAAGTTCTTTTCTACTCTAATAATAGTTAAGGTTAATGAAAGAGAGCTCAGAGGGTTCATATCTAAGGATATTGTCCCGTTATATACTGCTCCTGAAGGGCTAAGAGGAATTTCTCTTTTCCCAATAAAGTTAACTGTCGATGCTATTGAGCAAATCAATGCTGTTCTTGGCAGTTTTGAGAAAAGTCTTGTTTTTACATCTCTTGAAAAGCCTACTCTGTCAGTTAATGGGATTGTCCATATTGACTTTTCTGAGTTTAGAGAGCTTGCACCACTTGCAATATAATTGACTGTTTTTCTGGGAGGATTAACACTCTATGGTGAGATTAATGAGAGGAACGAGGTCTTGTATATTTCACTGATTGAGGAGTTTTTATTCTGGGTTCCTGAAAATATAGATGAAGAGGCTCTATTTGACCTCAAGTTTAAGTATCTTAGAAGCGTGTTGTTTCTAAGAGTGTTCCTTAACAGATGTCTAGAAGATGAAAAGTGCTCTAATAGTCGTGAAGTTGCTGAGGTTCTTGCTAGGTTCCTTCAGCTATTTAGAAAAAGTGTTTATCAGTCTTGAAACCTAGTTTTTATTTTTCTCTCGGGAACATGAATGAGCTTGAGTTTGAGAAGCTTAAACAGTTTTGTGCTGTTCTGAGAAACGAGCTTGGTGTTACTCATGCTAAGTTGCTATATTGCTCCCATATTGCTGAGATAAGTAGACTTATTCACTCTGACCTCATACTTGATGACTCCGCTCTAAACGTTGTTGAGGAGATGATTCCTGTGATTAAGCAGATTAAAGATGAGAAGTTTGGTGAGGCTGTACGTGAGGTTGCTAAGAGAAGAGCAGTTTTTGGTCTGCTACTTGTGGTATATGCTTCTAAGAATGTGTGTAGTGATGAGAGGGAGAGGAGAAACTGTGTTGAGAAGGTGATCTCAGCTGTGAGAGAGGTTCTGTCTAGGAGGTAGGCATAGACATGAAAAACATTAAGTTTTTCTTTCTCTTTTCTCGGGTATGGTTAAGTATAGGATTGCCGATGTAGAGGATCCCGAGACTATTGAGGTGTTAGCAACTGTTGCCGATGTTGTGCACTCAGTGTATCGTGCAAGATACAGGATCTGTGTTGACGTGGAGAGTGATGAGGCTCTTGACGAGCTTAGGAGCCAACTCAACTTTTTCTGGAGAGACGTGGAGAATGCTCTGGGCAGCATAGACAAGGTCAGGAACCTTGAGGTCTCTATTGTTGACTCCGGATGCAGACACGAGTACTGTTGGATTGATGTCGTTGCACGTGAGCCGAAGCCCCAGATTGACAGTCTTATACTGCTCATTGTTGAGGTATTTATGTCAGGTGGATGCCTAGACTACATGATCTATCACTGCAAAATTCTGCTCGAAGAGCCTGTTGAGGCAGGAAAGATAATTAGAAGAGAAAAACTTATATTTCCAGTAGCTCAGTGCCGTGCAGGTAGATACGGTGAAGGTGAAATCTCAATCTAGGTATAATTTTTTACGTTTCCCGTATTGAGGTTAACTACATTTTTGATGACAGGTTGGACTATGTAAGAGAAATTGAGAGAATTGTATTATTTGGTGAAACTTTTAGGTTTGTTAGACAAGTAACACGGTACTACACCATGCCCATCTCAGGAAGAGCAAAACTACTTGTACACCACGATTTTTATTATCTAGCTGAGCGCCTTAGTAGACCAGTAAGGAACTTTTATGAAAAATTGATAAATGACATCACAGATCGATGTGACCATATCTTTGGATTAATGTACTGCCTTAGGGAGCCAGTTACGGACATATTTGAGAAGTTGAGAGAGTAGAGAACTAGTTTTTGAATATTTTTCCTCTCTTTCTATAGGGCATGAAAATAATAAAGCTAGATATTGGAGAGCTATATGTGAACAACCTTGCAGATAGTGCTGGTCTTGCAGAGAGGCTTGATTCTGTGTACCTGAACGAGGGTATCATCAAGATTGCAAAGAGACTTCTAGAGTGTCTTGTACAGACAAGAAACAAGATTGAGAAGCTTGAGGGGAGAGACTACAATTTTAAGTTCACTGGAGTGAACAGTCATGTAAGGGTTAGAGGATCAATAGAAATTGAATATGAGACCCAAAGGTGAGAATAAAGGTAATCTATGTTGAGTTGAAAGCTAAGGCTAATAAAAAGCTGTCAACTGAAGTTTCACTTCAACAGCTTATTGAGTGTATACAAACTGTGCAAGAGCTATTGCTCTTCTCATCAACAATGTATAATTTCGAAAAAGTTTGAAAATCTAAAACTGCAAATATAAAGTTTTAAGTTTTCTTCTTTTTCGGGTATGGGAGATATCAAGATCTCTGAGAAAGTTGAGTTATATATCTGGAAGCGTACTTGGGAGCTTTATCATGAGCTTTGTTCTAGAGACAAGATGTGTTCTGAAAGTCACTATTTGAGTGTTCAGAAGAGTGGTCTCTTAGAGAAACTTATTAGAGAGTTAAAGGAGAAGTTTCCTGAACTTAGAGATAAGTCTGACAAGGAAGTTATCTGCATAATTGAATATGTGTGGCTTACTCCATATAGCAGATTTCCTAGATCTTTAACGTATCTTGCAAAGATAAGTAGAGAGATCTTTGGAGATGAAAGATTAATATCTTTTGAATATAGAACCTTAGCGACTCTCTGTGTAAATGTGGACACGTTGGCAATAATAAAATTTTAGTTTTCTTTCTTCTCGGTCATGGGTGGGAAGCTTAAAATTAGTGTTGAATTGCTTAGGAAAGCTATAAGAGAGGTATTTGGTGTTGAGCCTAATATTGAAATTTTGTCTAGTAGTGTTGTTAAAGCTGAATTTGATAACTATAAGCTGTTTATTCAGTGTTTTGAGGAGTATAGAGGATGTCAGGCTAGTCTGTATTATAAGGGGAAGGAGGTGGTTATGTGTAAGTTGAGGTGTTACGACTTTGAGTTCAATGAGGAGAGAGCTAGGAAGGTTGCTGCTGTTCTTCGGCAAGCTAGAGTTCCTGCTGAGTATGGCTTGGGCTGGGAGTAGGTTTTCATGTAGAAACCTTAAGAAGTGTGTTTTTCCTTTTTATCGGGAGAAGAATGGTTGTGTTCAAAATAGCCCCTATCCAGTTTAGTTGCTCGAGGCTGCAGGTAACTGTTGATCCTAGGAAGGTGAGGGATCCCAAGATAATAGAGCTTGCTAGGAACTTTGGCTTTGAGCTCAACATAGCTAATCAATATGTGTACAAGAGAGAGAATCCACTTCCATCCGAGCTAGTTGAGGTTTTAACGTTCCTATACAAGTTGAATGAGGAAGGTAGAGATGTGTCTAAGATAGTGGACTTTCACTATGAGGGAGAATTTCAGTTCAGGTCAAGTAGTGGACAGTTGGGTGAGGAGCCTTGTGGTGTTGATGCTGAAGATGTCTTCTTTATTCCAGTTGAGCTGACTGACACCTGTTTTAGGAGGTGTGCTTTCTGTTATGCTAGGACGAGGATTGCTGAGGAGCCGATTCTTGAGGTAAATGTTAGCTCGCTTAGAGATGCTCTGCTTGAGATCTTGGGCAAGATTTACCAGAGGGTTAAGGAGAGGTATGAGGAGGATGTTAGGAGAAGAGAGGATCCCTCCAGAACCTATGCTATAGTTGTTGGTATTGGTGGTGGAGAGCCTCTCACTGTACATGATGGTACGTTGTTTGATGTTGTTGTGATGATTAGGAGGGAGCTTGAGAAGTTCAGTAAGCTTGTGAGGTCCACTCTGAGGGGAGTCAAGGTTTACCCCAAGATAACAATGACGACGTCGGCTCTACATAGGCTTTATACTTGTACATACCTTGTTGATGTGCTTGATGGTGTTGCGTTGACCTATGTTCAGCCTGTGCTTCAGAGGTACACTTCCATTGTTGTTAATGAGTATGTTCCTCTGCTGGTCAGAGAAGTTGCTAAGCGCTACAAGAATGTTGGTGTCCACTTCATAGTTACGAGGAACGTTCCGGAACACGTTATGTACTTTCTTGAGGGACTGCTAGAAGATGCTGTGTCTCACAGCGAGATGCATTATATACATGTGACACCGCTGCACTACATCCCGGTCACGATGCCTGAGCTTGTGCCTGAGAAGGAGGAGCTGTTCAGGTTCTTGACTGATCGTTTAATACCAACTGTCGTTCCAAGCTGCAGAGGATGTGACCTGTCTCTGCTACTTGATGTCTGTACTGTGAAGAGGCTCTTTGGCTTGGACTACTGTAGCAGAGCAGTAAGGAGAGGACTCTTCATGCAGGTGAGGTTTGACGGTAAGTACTACTATGTGCAGAGGCTGAGGGCTGGTCAGTGTCCAATGACTGAGACGAGGTGTCCCATTGAGCAGATGCGGTGAGTTACCGTGAAAAAGGGGGTCTAACTTCTCTCTTTCTTGTTCGGGATGTTGAGGAGCGTGCTCAGAGAGATTGCAAGTGACTATGCTAGGAGGCTGCTGAGGCTTGATGTGAAGGTGTTTGATGTGTTTTTCATGTTGCTTGAACGTAGAGTCATCAGGTGTCCTGTAGGAGGTGTTTCTGGCTTCTCGCTACTTGTGTCTAGGGGAGTTAACTCGTTCACGATCTATCTGAGTGATGGCAGGTGTGTCTATGTCTCGCTGCTGTTCATGTTTTCTTCGTCTGGTAGAAGGACTCTCTATGTGAGGGGGAGGTACAGGAGGTCTGCAAGTCCTAGAGAGGTTGTGCTGCGTCTCACCACGATGTTGGAGACTCTTCGCAGGTTGTTGCTGGCTGTTCAGGCATTTATTGTCGCTGTGGAGAGTAGCTATTCCTGGGAGCTGTGTCATGGAGACAGATCTGAGCGTTATTGAGCGTGTTGCTGGCAGAAACATGGAGCTCTATCTGAGGTGTGTGGAGAAGCTGAGGAGGCTTGTCGAGGCTGAGGAGAGACTTGCTGAGCTTGTTAACCGGTTTGTGTCCTCTAGTCTCAGCACTGTTCTGAGCGTTCTTGGAGAGTTTGTCTACGATGTCTCCTGTGGCAGAGGTGGCAACGCTACTCTCAGGCTTGTTCCTCTTGCTGTGGATGGCGTGATCAGCGTCTTTCCCGTTGATGACCGTGTAGCTGTCTACCTCAGCCTTGACAGTGTTGACCTCTGTCAGGCTAGGTGCAGTCTCTCTGCTCCAGGAGAGGTGTCTGTCCGCGTTCCTCTATCTACTACTTATAGTGAGTCCCTGTCGCTCCTGATTGAGGCTTTTGTTAAGATGCCTAGGCTCCTGGTGTGGCACGGCTCTAGGCTCTATGTTCTTGGTGCTCCTGTTGCCTCCAGGGTTGAGCTCAGGTTTGAGCCCTCTTCTCCCAGGAAGGTTCTTGGCAACGTGATTGGCTTCGTGTCTGCACTCAACCTTCTCCTCAACATTGACACTGTCCTGAGACACAGCAGGGGGAGACTGCTTGCTGATGGTGCTGTCATGGAGCCTGTGAGGATCGGTGAGGAGGCTCTCAGAGTCATTTTAAAGCTGTAGTCTCTCTTTCTCATCGGGATGCATCTGAGAGCAGTAGCTAGGTCGTCTCTCAGGAGCCTTGCATCTGTGTTGAGGTCTCTTCCAAGGAGCAGGCGCTTCTTCAGGTTTGTGAGGAGGCTCTATGAGAGTGGTGTGCTTAGGTGTAAGCCATGTGAGTGTCTTGGGTCTATGAGCCTTGAGCTGTTTGTTAGGGAGAGTGACGTGATGTTTGTCTTGTCCTCTGAGAGGGGGCTAGTCGTGATGGGAATTGTCGAGTATGGTGCAAGAACGGTGAGGGTCAGGGCAAAGTTCATGAGGTCTAGGAGGCTCTCCGAGAACGTTGCTGCTGGCTTGCTGGCAACGTTGCTGAGGACGTTCAGGGAGCTTCTTGCTGTCTCAGCAACGTTCTACTCAATGCTCGTTGACTGGTATAAAAACTAGTTTTTTCCTTTCCTCTCTACATTTCTCGGGTATGGAATACAGAGTAAATCTAAGAGGATTCCTACTCATACCTAGGCTGCCCACTGCATCGATCTTTGCTGCAAGGCTTGCCGTAGTGTTTAGAAACGTGAGGATTGGGTCTGAGCTGATTGCGCTGCTTCAGGGCTACTTTGCCAACAAGTTCAACTACATTAACCACAGAGTGTACCTGAGCCTGAGGAGGTTTCCAAGCTTCAGGATCTGGAGAGTCAGGTGTCCCGTCTTTCTGGTGTCTGTGAGCGATGTTCCCGTTGTCAGGAATGTTGAGCTGGATGCTAGGAGGGAGTACGACAAGTTTGATAGGTCTGTCAGGAGGTTCCTCACTGAGGGAGTTGTGCCTGAGAGCTACATTGAGTATCTCAGGAAGAGGAAGATGGATGTTGATGCTGTTGTTGAGAGGCTTCTGAGGTACAGAGAGTCAGTAATTGAGTATCTCAGGTCAAGGAACGTGGACGTGGAGAAGATGATCTGGTCAATACCTCCACTGTCGTCATTTGTGCACTTTGTCTTGATTCCGTTTAACCTGTCGATTGACGATGTTGTGAAGTGTATTGATGAGGATGCCAGGGAGTGGGTCAAGGCTAAGTACAGGGAGCTTGCTGAGCAGGCTATACGTGAGGTTCTGTCTACGCTCAGGCAGAAACTTGAGGAGGCTAGGAAGAGGCTTGAGAGAACCAGGAGCAGCTCAGAGATTCTCGACGATGTGAGAGAGGCTCTGAGGGAGGCTGAGCAGAGACTGAGGATGTTGGCTCCTGAGCTTGCTCAGGAGCTTGTGAAGGTGAGGCTTGCACTGTCTCCTGAGGGTCTAGAAGACGAGATAGGTAAACTCTTCAGGCACCTAGACACAGTGTCTCTCAAGCTTGAGTAGCCTGCCTGGGAAAGTCTTTTCTTTTTTCAGTGGACTTCTCCTTCTCTCGGGCATGCTGTTCCTCACTGCTGAGAAGACCGTCGTTCTCCATAGGCTAATAGACATGTACGAGTACCTGAACGAGGAGAGGATCAGGACGCTGAACAAGTTTAGGAAATCTGAATATGCCAGGTGTGAGAAGGGACACATCATTCTCCTGAGGAGCCTCGACAAGTCAGCCACAAGCATCCTAGCTAAGAGGGTCAGGAGGAGGCTTGGAGAGGACGTGAACATGTGCCCAATATGTGGTGCAAGGATTGTTGAGAAGTTTGTTGCTGGGATAGACGTCACCGATGTTGACTCCTTCCTCAAGAAGGCTCGCCAGAAGTACCAACACGAGATAGAGAAGATTGTTCGACTACACCCAGTCTATACCTACTGGCTACAGCACGTGAGAGGAATTGGTCCATGTCACTCAGGTAGACTAATCTACATTCTTGAGACCACGAGAGACCTAACTGCTCCAAGCAGGATGGAGAAGAGATGTGGACTATATGTTGTTGCTGTATGTCACAAATGTAGAATATATATCGAAGGTATAAAGAACAATGCGGAGTATAGGTGTCCACTGTGTAGCGAGAAGATGACTAGATGCGCAGTCGCTAAGTGGCTCACACAGTACAGGAGATATCCAGATCCCTACCCACCAGGCTCAGGACCACTTGACCCTCAGCTACAGACATTTATCTATAGACTAACAAATGAGCTAATTGACAGAGCATATATGGCTCTAGTTAAGTCATACAGGACAGGCGAGCTAAGTCACCTTGATGAATCCCCAGCCTACGGCATTATTGGTCTATACAAGAGATACAGCAAGTACCTCGAGGCAAGGAAGCTGGGTCTAGACGAGGCACAGGCATGGAGACACGCAATATCCTCATCATGGAGAGCTCTGGGCAGACTAATACTCAGGCACCTATGGTACGTTGCAATGGCACTAAAGTATGGACCAAGTGAAGAGTTATTATATAGAACGTTACCGAGAGGAGTAGTGGATGGCGGAGTTGCAGACCACATCGTGCTTGTCCCAATAATAGACAAGAAGAGGAGAGAAGAGGCACAGACATTCTACAGAAAGATAATGCCGGAAAACAAGATGCACCTAGTAGCACTAACACAGGCAAAGATAGAGGAAATGAAGAATAAGATATACCAAATATATACACAAGTAATTGTGCCTCAACAGGACAGAAAGAAGAGAAAGACACAAAAATAGACATACTTAAACTAGGAGAAGAACACAATGTATCCCAGAAGTCGCGATACAGTCCTGAGCATAGAATCTTTCCCAATAGTCTTACTTTATTCCTGAGGAGCCATCAAAGAGAAGACGTTACACAATAGTCACAATATACCCCTGAGCAGTTAAAAAGTCTCAATAGCCCAGGTGCAAGCCTGAGCATAGAATCTTTCCTAATAGTCGCAATATACACCTAAGTAGTAAAAGTTTCTCATAAGCTCAAAAACCTGGGTATCTACAGAATCCCAAAAGTCTTATAAAGCCTCTAAGTATCCATGATCGCCTAAGAGGATTGGGAGGAACCTGATGATAAACTCATGCCTAATATGATTCATACTCACCTGAGTATCCTAAAGCGCCCAGAAGTCCCATTTTAAGCCTGAGTAAATGTTTACCCCTAGTAGTCTCTGCAGCAGCCTGAGGATATTCTTCTACCCAGGAGTCTCAGAAAAAGCCTGAGTAGGTATAAATTTTTAGTCCTGTCTTCTTCTTCTTCGGGGGCATTACTGTGTCCTGAGTAGAGGAGTAAACCCATGAGTCCTTATCCATGCCTGAGGATTGCTAAGCTCCCACTAGTCTTGATATGGTCCTGGGTAGGGTAGTGTCTTCCTGGAGTCTCTTCCTGTGGTAAAGTATAAAAGTTTCTTGTCTCTTTCTTTTCTGGGTATGATTTTTAGGGTTGAGGGAGTCTATGTTCCCGACTGTTTGGAGGAGGCTAGGAGGATTGTTCCTGGAATTGATGTGGACAGGTTTGTGAAGTGGAGGAGGGAGGGAGCTGTTGAGCTTGTTGTTGAGGATGTGTATCGGTTTGTTGGTAATGTTGCTTTTAGTGGTGTTGAGGTTCTGTTTGATAGGGATGGTGGGTCTGTTGCTGTGAGGTATCCTGGTGGCTCTGTTGAGCGTGTCAGTATTAGGGAGTATCTTGGGAGGCTGTACTGTAGGGTTGATCCTGGGTCTGGAGATGTGTTTCGTCTGTTTCCTGGCTCTCTGTATGTTGTTGTTACTGAGGAGGTGGTGGTTCCGTGTGATCTGCTTCCTTTCTCTGTGAGGTTTAGGTCTAGCTTTCACAGGGCTGGCTGGGTTGGGAAGTGTGCAAATGTTGATCCTGGCTTTAGGGGCAGGCTCCACGTGTTGCTGTATGGTCCGCCTGGTGCCCCAGTTCTCTGTATTAGGAGAGGTGTGAGGGCTGTCCAGGTCAGGTTCCTGAAGCTGTCTTCTCCAGTTGAGGGGTACTGTGGGGTCTGGAAGGGTACCTGAGTAGACAGGGGTCTACTCTGGGGGAAGGTGGTTGACCATGGTTGACCTTGACATGTTGTGGGAGGCTTTCATTGACTCTGTGGGTCTTGGATGCTTCATCTTTGTTCTTCTTGCGGTGTCTCTGGTGTATCGGTCTCCTGTCTTTAAGGCTCTCTACTTTGGTGCCTCTATGTGTGTTGTTGGTTATGGTCTCTATGTTGTTCTTCGTAGGAGGATCTGGGATGTTAGGGCTATTGAGTGGGAGGTTAGGAGGTTTGCGTTGAGGCTGATGCTGTATGAGAGGGGTTTCTGGATTGTGCTGGGCATAGTCATGGCATTTATCCCTCTTGGAGCTTTTGTCCACATCTTTGATCTTGGGGTAGGTGTGTTTCTTGGGGCGCTTCTCGGCTTTCCAATCAGCTACTGGCTCTGCTGCTTCATTGTCCACATATATAAAACATTTAAGCCAGATAGACGTGACTGTTGAGGTGTATGAAGCTCCAAGTGAGTCACTGCATGACTCTGAGTGAGGTTCAGAGGCTCCTGGGTAACCACTTCCAGACCGTGAGGAGGAGGATCCTGGAGCTTGCTAGGTGGGGGAGAGTGAGGGTCATTGACCTTGGTGATGGGTACCTTCTTGTGTGTCCAAGCGACATGGATGATGACCCTCTGCTTGTTGCTGTTGCGAAGATGCTGTATGACCTGTTTAGGGGGAGTCGAGGAGGAAAGATCTGCATGACGGTGAGCAAGTTTAGGCGCAGGCTCGAGAGGTATCTTCCTGGATGTGGAGAGAGGCTTGGCAAGAACTATGTTGCTAAGCTCACTGAGTTTGTCCTGAGGAGGCTTGGTGCAGAGGTTGAGGTCGTTAGGAAGTGCCTCTTTAGGAGGTACTGCATCGATGCTGACAGTGACCTTGTCAGGCTTGCCAAGGAGTCTGACTTCTCAATGTTTAAGGATGCTCTCTTCTCTCTACTCTCGGGATGTCGAGGCTGAGGCTCAAGCTTGTGGTTCTGTCTCTGTTCACTGTCTTGATCTTTGTGGTGTTTCTGTTTCTGGCTTGGAAGGCAGCTATGTATCATGCACTGATTGTTGAGTGTAGAAGAGATGTCTACTGCATGGCTTACAGGTATGTTGACCTCTGCGACATAGATGCCTCATATAAGAGGCTCATGGTGTTTACCCTGGGGATCTTCATCATCTCTCTCTGGAGGCTTGTGAGAGTCATCCGAGAGTTCAGGTCTAGATCTCGTGGGTTCTCCCCCTTATTACCCAGGTGACTGGGGTTTCAGCCCTGGCTGACCATATCACTGCAGCTATGATGTCTGGAAGCTTGCTCTCAGGAACCTTCCTCAGCACTATCTTGGGAACCACGATCCTTGGAGCACCACTTTCTGCTTCGTAGACTAGGAGACGCATCTCTGCGGGGAGCATGAAGGGTCTTCCAGCTACCAGGACCAGGCTCTCCTCGTCTCTGCTACTTGAGTCGCAGTCTATCGTCAGGTCTATAATCTCTATCTTTTTTGTGTCGGGATGTCTCTGGAGCTCAGACTCAAGCATCTCTGGGAGAGACCTGTCTCTCCCAGTGACTATGAGTAACCTAGGTATCCTCCTCATCGACCTGACAAACTGGTAGATGTCTGCCAGCGCTGTTGGAGAGGAGTCAAACACCTTGATGTACGGCACCTTCTCCAGGGAGAGAGCCTTGATGACCTCCTCCTCCACCTTCTCATCAAGTGACCCAATGACTGCAGCTATCTCAGTCATGTTTCTCCTAGGCTTGTCCCCAAGATTTAACTGTTTTTCAGAGAAAAGACTTATGTTGCGCATCATGTAACTATATGGGCATGGACGAGAGGCTCTGCACCTACCTGGGAAACGAGATTGTTGATAGGTGCCTAGAGGAGTGCCAGGATGACCCCAACCCTGACAGTTGCCTCGAGAGATGTGTTGGTGAGGGGCTAGAGAGCCTCCCTGAGTACTGTAGAAAATACATCATGCTGTGACTAGGGGGAGAGTCCCAGCTGCCTGAGCTCTCGTTCATGTCGGATCACGTAGTGTGCCAGGAACGCTAGTGGACCATAAAACATTATTCTCTTCTTCTCATCCCTGCTACATACTGCACACACCACTGTATGTTCCGTGGTGAAGCCAGTAGGCTCCTCCACCACGTAGAGCTTCTCATACCCACTCCACAGCAGCTTGAAGAGGTATCCCTCATCCACGATCCTGTACATCTTCCGGACACACTCAGAGAAGACAAACTCTCCCTGACTCACTGACCCAGTGGAGCCCAGGCTCAGGTTCTTGAACCACCACCTCAGGATCTCTCTGAGACACTCCTCTAGCACTGGGTAGTACACTAGTACAGTGTTCAGAAATGCCTCATCCAGCATGCCCCCAGTCCTGAACCTATGTATCGACTCTACTATCTTCATGAAGCATGATGCAGCTACCTCATCCAGCTTTGATGGAGATACCATTCCCAGCTCCAGGACACCTATCTTTACAAGATCCCTAGACGCCATGACGTACATCGCCAACACGTCAATATTTAACACTTTTCTCCTACGGTCAGAGACACCGAGAGAAACATGTTGAGAAAATCTCAGCACCTGTGGATATAATGAACCCCACCAGTCGTACCAGTAACCTGAGTAAATGATCACTACTAATCACTAGCCTGCTCCTCCATGAGCTTCTCCAGCTCCTTCTTTACTTCATGCACTAAGCTGTCTAGAGAAGTCCCAGCTAGCTTATCTAGGACAGCAATGCTGTGTTCCATGGCTTCTCTCTTTCCTATCCTTGGGAGAACAACCTCAATCTCATGACACACGTCTTTACTAGCTAGCCGCGTGACCGAGACCTTCACTGTGTTTGCTCTCTCCACTCTGCTGGGACGACCACATCTCCGTGCTTCTATACTGAATAGTGTTTCTGGTGCAACAAGAAACTTTATGTTTTTCAGGTTTCCCGAGACGGAGATTCTCAGGCAGTAATCCTCCTCTAGGTTGAGCAGAACTAGGAAGGACTCTCTAGTATCCTCACCTGAGGCAGCTCCAATCACTGTGTTGAACCTGGGGAGGTTCCCTACAGTATCGAGAAGGTGGATGAGCTGGCTGAGCCGCCGTTCTTCCCCAATAAATATCAGTGTCTTCTCTATCCCAAGTCTAGACAACGTGATTTTTGCCGGATCGGGGAGCCTACTCATGTCCTCGACAAGCTTTCCGCTCCACCCAACTTCAATATACATGTCCGGGTACAGCAGCCCTCTCACAAGAGTCTTCCTAACTCCTTCCTCATCGAGAACATCCATTATCCTCATCAACCTGTACAAGCAGTACTCGTAGACTCTCTTTTCTCCATCACTCACCTTTCCAAAAATGATATCTTTGAGAAAGCTGGAAACTTGACCAAGCTGGTCCTGGCCACAGTAAAGTTTCAAGTAGATTGGCGCTGTAAAAGCATTTAAGCTATAGGAAATGTAGTATCTGTCAACAATAGTGATGTTAAGTTCCTCAGGTGGAATGTGAAGGCACAAGTCTGCTCTACTGAGGTTGAGGTCCTGAAGCAGCTTCTCAAGTTGTCTACTGAGAAAACCTACAGTTATGCTTGTTGACCACAGGTCTACCTTCTCGACCTCATCTTTCGTCGAGATGATTCTTGAAGTAAGTCTGAGACCATCTAGAATGTTTTTTAGAGCAACCTCATCGAAGGTAGAGACATGACAACTTATTTCCCGAATACTTGGCAGAAAGAGCTTTGGAAGATCCCTGAAGGTGAGAACTAGGGTCGGAAACGATAACAGCTGCATGGTCGATCTCTGTTCCATGTCCCTATAAAAGTTATGTGTTGAGGAAAAAGAGGAGAAGCAAAGGTTTTACGTTGAGTTTTAGGTTAGGCTTGTTATGTTGCTTCTGCCTTTGCTTCCTCTACCTTGTCTGGGTGTTCCTCCTTGAAGTGCCTGTAGATGTTTGAGAGCGTCTTGAGGGCGTTCTCTCCCTCCTCTATCTCCTTTCCACATATCTTGCACTTGAGGCCATCCATATACTTATCCTTCAACACCTTCGCGATCTTAGACCAGACTGCTCTCGTCATCGAGCAGTGGCATAGACAAGACCACTTATTACATTTACCAAGTCTCTTTCAAGAATAACTTTGCTTATCTAGACACAGTGAACTCTGGTGGCAAGTTCAACATTCAATTACTAAATGAAGCTATCTTGGCTTGTCTTCTCTCTTTTAGCCCAGTCCTATAGATGTCACCAGACAAGGTCAAGTACTTAAGACTAGTAGAGAGATCTCCTGTATAGTCTGCTACTAGAAGAGACAACGAGCATCTCCATGAAAATAAAATTGTTAAAACCCGTACACTGCCAACCAAGTAAATACACTAAAGTTCTATGCACGTGCCCAAGCCTGGGAATATTCATAGGCACCCATAGGACGAGAAGCTAACTCTCCAGGTCTTCTTCATCGCCACAAATAAGTCATTTCCTCTCTTATTCCTGCAATTAGGCTAGATCCCCAACCTCCACTACCCCAGAATCAGATAGTAGCTTCCAAGAAACTTGACACCCACGTAGATAATCACCGCATCTAAGTCCTCATTATAGACAACACACAGCAATCCCCAGAAACAAACCCCGAAACAACCCAAACCCACTACACACAAAGCCACATGCAGCCCCAAGAACCACCATCACCACAACAACACAGACCACAGATACAACCCAAATCCCTCCCAAACCCCCAACCCGAAGTATTAACACAGTATTCTATCATCTCATTCATATATACATATAAGAAAGAATGAGATGGTACAACTCTGAGTTAATACCACGGGTTCGGAGTTAGAGGCGAAACAGTTAGTCGCAGTTGGGAAACAGTTTGCTACTCGTTTTTGTACGTTAATTCTCTTTTTGGTTCAGAAAAGTTTTTAAGGCAGGTCCATGATGCAGAGTTTGTTTGAATCTCCTTTTAAACCTTTTTGTATTTTTTGAGCATTTGGTACAGAAATGAGAAATTTCTCATTGTTGTACATTCGCAAAATTTAAAATCCTCTGTCTAAGGGTTCGAAAGGGTTAAAAAGTCTTATGTTGCAAAGTCTGTATTGTGAGTGATAAAACTGGTCAATGTTGTTCATGTGGGGGGAGGTGGTTTAAACTCGATAAGGTTGTCCTGTACTTCATCACGAGGGTTCCACTGGGGTCAAAGACTCTGCTGTGCATCAGTGAGAGTGGAGGGGCTAGGCTGGCCAAGCTGAATCAGCCAGTGATGTTGGGGGTACCCTACACCTGCTTTATAGCAGGTGGAAAGCTTGAGGCTAGAAGTGAAGGTTATTTCTACGTTTTGGAGCTAGAGAGAGTTCACAGAGAAAATGAAACTTGCGAGAAAAAGAGCGTAGAGCTACCCTGTAGACCAAGAGCAGTCCCAATCTTGGTAGATAGGAAAACTTACCTAGAGATGGTAAAGGCAATCTTCGAGTACCTGAAGAATAGCCAAGAAGTTGAGAAGAAGATCATGAGTGAAATCGAGGTTAAGTTCAACATAGCCTACCCAAAACTCCTAGCAATTAGAACACTGGAGGAAGTAGGTAAATCAGATAATGAATTAGTCTTAATAACATCAGCAAAAAGTAATCAACAGAGTAGAGGAAGGAACCAATACACTCCATTTCTCCTAATTGTACGAAAGCTAGACTTCAAAATTTTCATACAGAAAATAGCTGAGATTGCAGGAGTAAAATATGGCAAAGGTAAAAAGAGAGATATCCCGAAGAATCTCAATAAGAAGCCTGATGGAGCAGTCCTGATCTTCCTAGACAAGATAACTACCCAGAATAGAGCAGCATACCAGAAACTTCTAAACATTGTAGCTCACCTTGAGAGAGAGGACAAGGCAAAGAGACTTCTGCCAAGAGTATACCTGATATGGGATATAGACCTCGCAGAGCAACTAAAGCACATATTCACGAACCTCTACAAGTTAAATCTTCTACTTACAAAAATGTATTTAGAAGACAATACAGGAGTTATTGACTATGTTATACGCAGTACCAATAAGTGAGAAGTACGAGCTTATTCCTGAGCTAAAGGAGTTCTACAGTGACGAGATAAGGGACAGGATACTTAGCGAGGTAGCGGCGAGAAGATGTGAGGCAAGAGAGAGGGGGCTAACACTGCTCTTTGTTGCTCCACCAGGAACAGGAAAGTCACATGCTCTAGCAGACCTGACAGTTGACACGTTGTCTGGAGGAGGACTATGTAGAGAGCTTGGATACATCACGCACCTCTCGGTGTACCAGCCCACACACAGTGCATTCGAGGCTTTCTCCAGGAAGGTCATAGCCACGTACCAGGAAGCGTTTGCAAGCGGCAAGTTTGGAAGAGTGCTGCCGGTCATCTGCGTTGTCAGAGGAAGCATATATTCGTGTATGAGGGATGATGCTCTCAGACACCTCGAGGAGATCAGGAGAATACTGAGTGAGTGCAGGCTAGACATCGAGCAGGCATACACTCTCCAGAGAATGCTCAGCACTCAGTGGGAGACCCTGCCCAAGTCAAGAAGACTTGAGATAGTTAGGATGCTCGTCGAGGTGTCAACCATTGGTGAAGTGGAGATGACCATGTCAATGTTCTGCTCAATATGTCCACACAATAGGGAGAGCCTGAAGCTGACCTTCCTCGAGACGCTCTTCACTAGCAGGATAGACATCGTCGACACTGACAGGAGGAGAGCCAGAGAGATAGTTGATGACCTGGTGAGCAGAGGATCACTTCCGAGAGAGGCATCAGAGGTGTGTCCATATAGGGCACTCCTAGGTCTAGAGTTCACAAACCTGGAGAACGACCTCATTGCCAGGGTACAGTCCCGGGGACACTACTTCAGACCCTACGTCCTTCTCCTGACACATGCACTGCTGTCAAATGTTGGGCTCTGTGACCTCCTGAGAAAGAGGTACAGCGTCGTGCTGGCAAGCGGGAGGAGATCCAGAAGAGCAATATTCATCGACGAGGTAGACATGCTCCTACATGCTGCACCAGTGGCAAAGCTCCCACTCCAGTTCTGCAGCGAGGTGCAGGGATCAGTGAACGTCTCCAGGATCAGGAGCGCAGTAAGGAGATACACACTGTCTACAAACCTGAGATACCTGACAGAGCTAGTCAACATGGTGGACGAGTACTGGAGAAGAATGCTGGGGGCAAGAGGAAGCTCAAGTCAGCTCGCCAGGATAATCACGGAGCTACTTGATAGACTTGCAGAGTACCCAGAGGACAACCTCACAAAGATCAGGAACCTGATGAAGACGTGGAGAGACAAGATCCGTGAGAGAATCGCCGATAGAGGAGAGGTAGACGTGGAGGACCTAGCAATATACTACCTCTGTAGCAGACTACTGAACTTTGTGGAGTACGTAAGAGAGAGCGAGCTGAACAGGCTGGCAGAACATGGAACCAGGAAAGTGAAGAGGAGGTTCAACCTAGCAATCTGCCACAGAGACCCAAGAAACTGGATAGACCTAGAGATAGACATTAGGAACCAGATGGTCAAGGTGACACTTGCGGGGCTGGAGACTCCAATGCTTGAGCATGCGATCAGGCTGGTCCTAGACCACGACTATCCACTCCCATTCAAGATCAAGCTTGGAGTGACTGCCACGTTGACTAGAAAGCTAATAAGTAGCTACCTCAGGCTGGCATCACCTGCACTCTACACGGTGCTCACTGACAGGAAAGTGAGCCTCTACATGATCGACGTGCAGTACAGGAACATATACTTTGTGAGGGGACTCTTCTGGATCCCACTAGACATATATGACAAGCTGGCTAGAGGAGAGAGACTGAGCGACGAGGACAGAGAGAGGCTGGAGAGGCTGGAGCTCAAGTCAATGCTCCCCAAGAAGACGCTGCTACTGGAGGAGAGCGAGGCACTGAGACAATATGCATGGAGACCAAACGTGAGGATCAGGAGAGGAGTCGAGGCACTGCTGATGATAATTCACGAGGTGGTGACCACCTACCTAAAATACATCGACAAGCACCAGATAGGTGCCGTGGTCTTCACAGGGACAAAGCCGCAGGCAGCAGTGCTCATAGACAGTGCAGACATGCTTGCAAGACTGGTCAACAGAGCCGGAGAGGTAAGAGTAGGAAACTACGTGGTGACTAGCGTAGACATTCTAAGTAGCCTAAGCGAGATAGTTGAGCTCTGTGCAGTCAGGCTAGAGGCCAGGCTAGTAAATGTCCACGACCCAGGTGATGTGAGGGTTGTGACACTATTAATAACACACTCGAAGAGCAGGCTAGCAAGAGCAGTGGACCTAGACGAGTACGACACCGTGGTCATACTTGCACCACCACTTGAGACTCCCAGAGACATAGACTCAGTCCTAGGTCTCGGATACACGAAGAAGCTCATGTACATGAGGGCTGCAGTGGCTGTGGAGCAGGCAATATTCAGGATAATTAGAAGAGCATTCTACCCCACACCAAAGGTGATAATCGTCGATGCAGGTCTCACAGACGAGAAGTACCTAGAACACATGAGTAGAATACTGAGGAGGAGGCTCAGGACAGCCGTCCCATCACCCACCTTGAAGAGATACTTGGTGGAGAGTGTGCGCTAGGACTTAAATCTAGACTGCATGTAGAGGAGCCTAGGAGAGTCATGTCACCCGAGAGGGGTATTAAGATAATTAGGGCTCCTGGAAGGTACCTCGCAGAGCTGCTGACGAGGCTGGTAGAGTCTGGGAAGGTGGAGGTATTTGCCGAGCTTGACAGTGGGACGCTGGTCAGGTGCAAGGTCAGGTTCAGGTACGTCAACGGGAAGGTGTACGTCTCTATCAGACCAACAAACTTAAATGTGAAGAGGCTCATCCTAGTCCTGCCAGATGAGGACTCTGGAGATCTCACTGTTGAGAGAGAGGTCTACCAGGATGTACTACGTGGAAAATGTTGTGGATACGTTGGCGGAGCTGCTCACTCTTCTTAACTATAGGGTTAAGGTGGAGAAGAGGAAGGTCCTGGTTGAGGACCCATAGAAAAGATTTATAAACGCTCACAAGCATTATCTAGCCAATGAGCAGCAGCAGCGCCAAGATAAGAGAGTTCAAGATCAGCTTCCTCTCAGACAGACCAACCCTCAGGTACGTGACAATATACCCCACACCAATAAGGAGGGGAGGATGGGGCTTCTGGTGCATAATCTTCTCAAGAGACAGAATAGAGTGTGACCCAGTTGATGCAGACATGGTGGACAGGTTCCTAGTCTATAACGCAAATGTCACGTTGGAGCAGATAAAGGAGGAGCTAATGAAGTTCTATGGTGCACAGTCAGAGGCTGAGGTCGCCAGCCAGGTCAACCTCATCTGGAGCATGCATACCGCAGTCCTCCAGCTGAGGAGGTACATTGAGGGAGAAGAGATACACATAAATTACATACCTGTAGCAGCGCTCGAGGAGGGGATAGACTTCGCCAAGCAGATACTCACCAGGGGAATAGATGGTCAGGGAAAGGGGATGAGGGCAAGATACAAGCCGCTTGGAACATCGAGCTACGTCCTCAAGCTCGGCTTCCTCAAGATACCGTCAATCTTCACCTACTACCAGATGCTGTACAGGAAGAAGGGAAAGCCATTCTTCTTCATGTTCACTAGAGAGAACAGGAGGGACCTCTTCAGCAGGCTCTCCAGGTTCTCAGACGCCGAGGTAGACAAGATACTTGACATAGTCATAAAGCTGGCAGGAACATACAACACCTATGCAGTCACCACACACGTGGCATTTCTCGGGATGGACGGAAGGTCCTGCATGGTGGATGCCAAGCGTCTCCTAGTGATACCAAGCCCAGACCAGATACAGGCAGTCATTGGAGTAGTAAGCGGAACAAGTGCAGTCATAGGGTTCGTGTATGAGACAGTGGACGTGAACCTTGTCAGGAAGAGGATACTCAGCAGAACGCTCTTCGAGGAGTACCTCAAGTACGCTGACAGCAAGCTGCCATCAAACCTGTCAGACCTAATAGAGGCAAAGATAAACAAGGTAATCTACGGCTACAGCGAGGAGAGAGACGAGGAGGAAGAGGAAGAGTCACTGCTCCTGACAGCAATGAGGAAGACGAGAGGTGAAGCCACGTCCCATCCAAGAGAGGAGAAGACGTTGACCACGGCAGGCTCCGAGCTAGGGAAGCTGGAGGAGACTGCTCCACCTAGAGAGGGGGAGGAGGCAGAGGACGACATCTCTAGACTCATCAGTGGTGAGGGAGGAGAGGAGCTTCGAGCATAGTGACAATGAGGAGCCGAGTCTTCCTCCCACTAGACGACCTGATAAGCCTACTTAGAGCAATCTCGCTTGGGACAGAGGAGGAGAGCCTAGCAGCATTCGAGGACTATGCCCGGCTGACAATACTTGACCTCAGGGAGGAGCTGAGGAGACAGAACATTGACCTAGATGGGGAGATAGAGTACAAGTTCATGTCACAGGCAAGGAACATATACATCCTCTTCTTCAGGAAGGAGAGAGTCAAGGTCGAGTACCCCCCAGAGATGAAGAAGTTCATCGTAGTTAACAGACTTGGAAGAAAGAAGAGACCCCTCATGCTCTGGAGACAGAACATCTCTGAGAAGAAGAGGCAGCTAGTGGCAGACTACGCAGCGGCATGCGGCAGATGCATAACAGCATGTTTCTGCACCAGGGGAGTAATACCGTTCCTAGACCTCGACATCGAGTACAACCCAAGAGACAGGGAGTCACTTGATGAGACAAGGAAGATACTTCTACACCTCCTCGACCTGACCAAGAGCTATGGCATTCCAGTCAAGATAACGTGGAGGAGGGGAATACATCTCTACTTCCCGGCAGACGAGTCAGCCTTCCCAAATGGTCTAGCTGCAGTGATCAGGGACGAGGGCAAGGTGTACAGGTTCAGGGCTCCTCCCTTCATCCTTGAGGGAAGGAAGGTCAGGGTCAGGGTCGACATGTGGATTGAGGGGATAACGGTGCATCCACTGCAGTCCTGGTGCTGGATGGAGATCGACGAGTATGATCTTGACGGGGAAGGCAGCACCAGCATGACAACAGTGACGCTCAAGTCATGTTCACTGCCTCAGGATCATGGACCAAGCATAAACTGGTTCAAGCTTGGTCTAAGCTACACGAGGAGAGACGTCCCAGAGCTCGTGAGGCAGGTAATTGAGGAGGTCAGGACGCGTCTCAGCCTCAGCATCAGGGGGAAGATGCCTGAGCTAGCTCCAAGCGACAAGCCCAGGGAGAAGATTGAGAGCTCTGAGTTAGCTGAGGATCTTGAGCCCTTTCGTGCTCCCATTAGAAGACCAGTCGGGGGAGCTGGTGCTTCCATTCCGATAGTCCTCAGCCCGAGAGCATTTGAGACCCTCCTTGACCCAGACATGGACTTTGAAGCCTTCATCGATACTCTGAGAAAGCTCAGCGACAGAGAACTTCTCCCACACTGCATTGACCTCTTCGTCTTTGGTAGACACAGCTCTGGGACGGGGGAGAAGCACTCTGTCTTCATTGTGGCTTGGTACCTCCTCCAGCACATGTACCTCTTCACGTTGGAGAGGATAGACAAGCTTGCAACACTTGTAGCACAGGTACACAGGCTCAGGAAGAGGCTCTACTACTTCCTCTACTACAGCAGCGCCGTCTTCCTGTCAGGGAGACTCATCATCCCGAGACCAACCTGGACCGTGCAGCTCAGGGAGGCACACAACATGATCCTCGTGACTGACCTATGCAGGACATGTAGATACTACGTGTACTGCAGCATGAGGTCAGTAGATGCAGCATCCAGGAAGCTGAACTATGTCCTGAACGCTCTTGCCCACTACATGTACTGGGACGAGGAGCTGAGAGACAGACTCAACAGAAAGATACTGCAGAGGATCGTGCTCCTGGGATGGGCTAGACCACTGCCAAGGCTAGTAGCCCCAGGACCATGCTCCTAGACGTCAGGTACGGCAGGAAGCTCCCCTGGGAGCTCACGCTCTACACAGAGGATGGAGCCACACTGTACCGAAGGTTCAGACCATTCTTCTACGTCATAGCCAGAAAAGATGCAGTAAAGACGACAGAGACAGCGATACTTGAGACTGCTGAGGAGGTCCTGAGAGCAGACGTCAAGAGACTTGAGAGCCAGTACAGGGAGCTGAGAGGGAGAACAGAGGAGCTCCTGGAGGAGCCAGCAACAGTAGAGGAGCTGAGCCACGGCGACAGAGACATCTTGACACCAATAATATACGATGACAGGCTTGGGAGATACAGGATCGCTACAGACCACGCCACGCTGAGAGTCAGACTACACGTACCACAGCACGTCAAGACCGTGGCACAGACACTCAGGACGAGGACAGGTAGAAGACTAAGAGTTGCATCACACAACATAAGGTACCCATGCAGGTTCACGCTAGCAACACCATGGATCAGGTTCCTAGACATCACACCACTATACTACGTCTTCGACCCAGACGAGATACTTGAGGGACTAAGCAAGCTGACCTACGTGGTATATGACGTCGAGTGGCTAGAGGACAAGAAGATGTGGCTCGTGTCACTGAAGGTCAGAAGGCTAATGGAGCCCGTTGACTACAGCAAGGAGCTGAGCGACGTACAGACATTTGAGATTAGGGCAGGAGGCAACGGTCAGATTGATGAGCTGATCAACATGATAGAGAAGCTGCCTAGAGTATTCGTAGGCTACCACAATGGTAAGACGCCCAGGGAAGGCTACGACAACCCGCAATTAATCGCCATGGGAGTGCCAGAGAGCCTGCTTTGGGACAAGGTGCTGATTGACCTACTTGAGCTACTGAAGATGCAGGCGCAGGCACTTGGTATAGGGACGGCAGCAATGGGGCTGGCAGACGTAGTGTTCGCAATCAAGGACAAGGCTAAGCTGCCAGATGACCTAATCAACATGAAGCTCCGCGCGGCAGAGATGCTGACTGACGTTGAATCCGCAAAGATCTACAACAAGACAGACATAGTAATAACAAGTGCACTAGCAGAATTATTGTTACCATACGGGTTCGGTCTAGCAGCAATAACCCAGCTACCACCATACTTCGTCATCCACGAGCTGAGATCAGGAATGATCTTCGAGTATGCACTTGTGAAGTGGCTGGAGACACATGGCTTCATGGTAGAGGCACGACCAGTAACTGAGAGCGTGGCTGAGCGAGAAGCACTCTCTGGACAGAAGGTCTTCACGTTCCTGGACCTTGACCGCATGCTTGCAGTACTGAGAGAATCACCGAGAACAACAGAGAAGCTCGAGAGGCTACAGACCGCGCTCATCGAGGCACTCATACAGGCAGCAGATAGGTTGGGAGGGAGGCTCGAGAAGGAGCATGTCCTGAAGATACTCGAGGAGGAGAGAGACATCCTGAAAGAGATAGTTAGAGCTGCAAGAGCAGTAGCAGACTACTACCTCAAGAACTTCATCAAGCGAAAGAAGAGCGTAGGAGAGACAGTGATTAAGCGTGTCATCAGGGGACCAATCATCCACAAGGACGTCGAGATGATGTACCCTACCGCAATACTGAAAGACAAGGTAGACCCATGCGCACTAGTAACCACATCTAGAGACAGACTTAGGCTAGTAGCAGACGCAGAAGACGCCAAGTACGATGTTGAGAGACTGCCAGCCCCCTTCTACAGCTTTGCACAGAGACTATACATGTTGAGGAGCTGGGTCAAGAGCCTCAAGAAGCAGGCACCAACGCCAGACATCAAGAACAAGTTCGACACGGTAGACAAGGCAGTCAAGACAATAGTAAATGCAATGTATGGATCAATGTCGAAGGGAAGCGGTGACGCACACTTTGGTCATGCCGTATCAAGCATCAAGATCTTCAGAGCAACAATAAGAGACCAGCTCACTCTGATAATAGCATCGAAGCTCACTGGACTGGGAACACCCATCTACAGCGACACAGACTCAGTCTTCATCACTGCCAGACCTGAAAACAATAAGGCAAGACAGCTACTAGACAAGATTGGCACCGAAAGTTACGTTAAGGTGATAGACGCAGTCACTGACGTTATCGCCAAGGAGATTGGGTATGGTCTATCCCTTGAGGGAGTCTATGACGAGATGTTCTGTTATGGTAGGAAAACCTATGCTGTACGTGTGAGGGGGCAGATGTTCAAGCCGAAGGGACAGCTGCTGGGGAGACTGAAACACATAACGACGCCAATCGTGAGGGCAACAGTCCTAGAAGCACTGAAGCATGGCACCGTCAAAGTCCTGGTTGATACACTAGACAAGATAGATGATGTTCTCCTACTAGTGCCATCACTGTCTAAGGCAGCTGTTGACCTCGTCATAATGGGGGTAGAAGAACAGAAACGTGCCACCGCACAGGGAAAAGACCTGTCATGGAGATTCAGGGTAATCGTGGGAAGAAAAGGCGACGTTGCGAGGGGACTTCTGAAGGAGATCAGTCCACAGGCGGTTCCCATTGCTAGGCTTGCTGCACTGTTCCTGAAGTATGGTGTGAAGAGGAATGGAGACTACATTGTTGACCTTACTCAGTACAGTCCCAAAGACATACTTGACCTGCGTGCGCTTCCGCTGATAACGTCGCCTGAGAAGTTAAGTGGAAGATACGTCCTTGCACTAGACAGGTACAATGTGCCGACAATAGTTGCGCTAGACTACTCCTCGGTGCACTACATTCTGCAGGACGTTAGGACTGGGGACATAGTTGACGATGTGCCAGTCAGGTACAGGAGGTACAGTGAGGCTAGGAGAGACATGAGGAACAGACTCTACAGAGTGGTCGGCATCAGGGGAAGACTACACATTGTGAGGAGGACAGACATCTCCGAGGTGAGGAAGATCGTGCGAGAGACAGTGTATCACTACCTAAGGTGGAGTGGGCTGAGCAGCCTCCTCGAGGACGTGGACTACCTTAAGACTACTACTACTACATCTTAAATATGTGGTGAGGTGTCCCATGCGGTCGTGGTCGAGGATAGGGAAGATACTTCAGAGATACTTCACTTACAGAGACAGTGACGAGACCTACTGCATCCTGTGCAGAGAGAAGATAGCTCCAAGGTCCAGGCACCCACTAGCAGCAATATATGGACACTTCAGGGAGAGGCACAGCGAGATCATTGCAATGCTCAGAGCAAGGATAGATACTGGACATATGAGTGACGAGGAGGCTGCACTCTCTGTGCTGAGGCTCCTTGGACTAGATGGAGACTACCTGGAGAGACAGAGAAGAAGTCTCGAGAGAGACCCTGACTGGCTCATCGTCAAGGCACTGTTCAGCCTCCTGAGCATGGCTCTGCGAGAGGCAAGGGGAAACGTGGTCTACATAAAGATACAGAGGATAACTAGGAAGATTGCATCCCTCCTCGACGGCTCCAGAATCAACGAGAGGCAGATTGCTGCAAAGCTGAGCAGGATACTGTCATCACTTTCCTGGTGTGGACTGATAAGGAGACTTGACCGAAGTCCAAGAGACAAGGTGTACCTCATTGAGAAGGGTACAGACATGTGGAACATGCTCCTGGAGAGACCAGAAGAGCTGGCACAGGTCTACTACTGGGCTAGGAGGACGGAGAGGATCAGGGAGCTTCCACGGATCATATCGAGAATAAGTAGACTTAAAACTGAGACTACAAGGTGAGACTAGATGAGCAGCGAGGTCATTGGTCTCCTCAAGGACATACTGAAGGTGAAGGGAGAACACGACCTCGAGACCGAGATAAGAGAGCTAGCCACAATGTACGACTCCATCTCGGCAGACAGCATAGTCAAGGCAGTGAGCAGCCTCACCGAGAGGCACAGGAAGGAGAGAGACCAGCACAGGAAGACGTTTCTGAGAGACATCCTAGACGCATACTATCTGACCCTACTCTCGTTCTATGTCCACCTCGACACGACTCCAGGAGCAGAAGACGCAACAACAAGACACCTATATGCGCTGCACAGAGTCCTGAGCCTCATGCATGCAGCAGCACTGCTTCTGGTGACCTTGATGGAGAAGTATGAGGACTTTGTGACCATCTGGGTCAAGGTCTCGGGAGACCTCAAGACTGCTAGACTGCTGAGAGAGAGGCTGTACCAGGCAATGGAGATGAGGTACATTGTCCAGGACGAGCTACTGCCAAGGATAGATGCAGCGCTGAACGAGACAGAGCAGGACATACTGTACATAGTTGGGGAAGGAGGAGAGGAGAAGAAGAGAGATGAGGAAGGAATAAAAGCAACCTAGAGATAGACTCGTAAGACGTGTTGACCGGGAGGCTATACAGGAGTGGAAGAGGATTCCTCCTCAAGGTGAGGACCCTCCCAGAGCTGCTGGATGCTGAGAAGGCAATAATCTCCATCGCGGGCTCATACCCATTCATGGTGTCAGTGTCTAGATATAGGCAACATGGGAAGATCTACGTCGTCATGTATGTACCAAAGAAGGTTGTGAGAGAGCTTGGTCTTCCCGAGAGGGAGCCACTTCCCGTCAAGATATATGCAGTAGTTCACCGTGGTGGCAGAGCAACGCTCCTGTGGACTGTTGATGAGGTGGCTACGTGCTCTAGGTAAAGCTTATTAGTGTCTTACGCATCTAACTGCTGTGACTCAGAGACGCTCCACGCCTCCCCTTCACCCCCTTGAGCATGACTTCCTGCGGAACGAGCTCATCTCGAGAGAGAATGCGAACATTGCTCCATCTGCCGGAAGCATAATTGACCGCATCACTGAGAGACTTGCTCTTCAACACTTTGCAATGAGCCTCCTGGAGGATGCTGTTCCTGGAGCATCTAGGCTTCATGGATCAGACATCTATATACACAAGATGCCTTGGTGCGTCCTACGGATATACTGTGGTGCAATACAGGCAACGCTCATACCGAGGTCAGGTCTGAAGACGTCAAACACGGTCAGCAAGCCTCCGAGACACCTAGACGCATGTGTAGATCAGCTCTCCAGAGTGGCAATAGCACTCTCCTTTGAGCGTGAGGGGGCAGTCGGGCTAAACGAGGTTGATGCTGCATTGGCTCCCTACGTCAGGGTAGATGCAAGAGAGCTCACAGTCAAGCTTGCTGAGACCCTGTTTGAGAAGCTTGGACCCAGGCTAAATGGCTTGGCAGAGGACGTGAAGCACTGCATTGCAGGATTTGAGGACTGGCTGACAGAGAAGATGCTTCGACAGCAGGTGCAGAGGCTGTTCTTCACCTTGAACAACATTGAGAGACCCTCGATACAGAGCCCATTCACGAACGTGTCATTCGCATTCACGTACAGTGACAGGTCACTAAGCAAGATAGACATCTACTATGCCGGACAGAAGGTTGGGACAGCAGCCGACTTCCTGGACGAGATGATCCAGGTAGCAAAAGCCTTCTGCAGCCTCTACCTGGAGGGAGACGCCACAGGAGCACCATTCACCTTCCCAATACCTACAGTAATCGTGAATGGTGGCAGGCTCTGGAAGGTTCTTGAGTCAGACCCAGAGCTGTGGAGACTCTTCTGGATGACCACTGCTGTCAGGGGAAGCTTCTACTTCATGAACAGTACAGACGACACCGTGCTAGCCTTCTGCTGCCGACTACAGTGCAGCATAGAGAAGATCAGGAGCAGGCTGGGAACACAGGGAGCATGGTACAAGCCCGGGTTCGTGGGGTCGATAGACTACGTCAGCATTAATCTACCTAGGCTAACTTGGCTCGCTAGAGATGAGGCACACCTCCTAGAGATGATTCGTGAGAGAATGGAGGTTGCCAGGAAGATCCTAAACTTCCTGCGAAAGAGACATGAGTGGCTGTACAGGATGGGGCTCTTCCCAGTCACGAAGACGCTCTTCGAGGCATGGGTAGGAGACAAGGTTGCTGCATCCTTCATGAACCCAATACGTCTCTACTACTACAACACGATCGCGGTCATTGGTCTTGCAGAGGCAGCAGACATCTGGGTCAGGAGGAACAGGGGGCTGAGGCGAAGCATCTGGAACTATGAAGACGCTGACATTGTTAGAGACATCGTAAACTTCTACGAGAAGATTCTCACATTCATGAACGAGGTCGCTACAGAGTTCGAGAGAGAGGACAACGTGCTATACAACATTGAGCAGGCACCTGCAGAGTCTGCATCTGTCAAGCTTGCCCTGAGGGACGCAGCTGAGCTTGGCAGAGAGTACAGAGAATACATTCCAAGAGACGTAGACCCGCTATCTGGAAGAGAATACTTCTACTACACGAGCCAGCTGACGCCGCCATACACGACATATAGCATCAAGACCCAGATCTACATCGAGGCAATGTGTCAGTCCCTGTTCACTGGTGGAGTAAGCAAGATACTGCAGGTACATGTGCCGTTCGTGGAGCCAGACATGACTGAGAGAGAGATAGAGGACGGGCTAGAGAGGCTGAGCAGGCTGATACAGGAAATTATGAGTTATGAGCCAGTCGAGGGAAGAAGAATAGTGTATTTAGCTTATACCCCTGTGCAGAATCACTGCCACAGATGTAGCTTTGTGTGGGTAGGTGACCCATACGAACACACTGACGAGCAGGGAAGACCAAGATGTCCAAGGTGTGGAAGCACAGAAATAGACACGTGGAGCAGAATCGTCGGCTACTATAGACCTATAAGGAGCTGGAACCCAGGGAAGCGTGCAGAGTTCATGTCGAGGCTTGCAGCCTCAAGAGCTCAGACATGGTGACTCCCCAGCACTACCTCCTAGCCACAGCATCAGCAACATTCATAGTCGTCACAGTGCTTGTCCTCCTCAGGCAGCTCAGACAGCTACACCTCATCATGTCCCTCGTGCCAGACACCACAAAGCTCCGACTAACATACCTCGAGACAGCACTAAAGCTTGGCATACTCACACTGGCAGGACTAGCCGCAGTAGGTCTAGTAACTACAGTGTTGAGGGGAGACATGACGCTCCTGTTTGCAGGAGACGCACTCGCGGCAACAATCATGGTGACGCGGATAGCAACAGAGAGAGTCCTGAAGAGGAGGGAGAGAAGGAGCAGGAACTCACCTGGACTTGACCAGGCTGGAGAAGACTAGGTTGAAGAGGTCTCTCACAGTCATGTGCTCCAGACCTGGAAACACGGTCTCGATCATGTGTGTCCCAATTATGAACAGGATTGCCTTAACCCAGAGATCATCGACACTTCCTCTGAGACTTGCAAGACCGAGCGCGGTCCCAGAAGTGACGTAGTGGCTCAGGATCAGTGCCTTCTTTCCCCCGCTTGGGAGAGACCTAAACTTCTCAAGAATCTCTGCATCTCTAGAGAAGATCTTCTCACCAATCTTCTCAATCTCCTCGCTACTCAGGTCACTATACACGAACAGGGCAATGTCCCCAACAGCCTCTCCAAGACGCTTAATGAGCTGTTGAGCCTTCTCCTCCATGGTGCTCCTCACTCTGTTGCACTGCACTGAGCAGCCTTTTAAGCTCTCTTTCTAGTGCAGACCTCATTGCTGAGAGAGAGGACAGAATCTGATCCCTAAGTATCATCTTCACACACTCCATGACGCTTGCCCTGTCGACACCGTCCTCGTCAAGTGTCGTATACTTTACACAGATAGCCTCAATGTATCCCAGAAGCCTCCTAACCTCTCGATCTCTCACAATCTCCAGATAGTCATAGTCCGTAAGCACCTCAACTGGGCTCAGCCTGCTCAGGTCAAGAAGAATCTCCTCGAGGATGTTCCCCTTCTTGACTTTCTTCATCGTAGGTAACTAACCTCCTAGACTAGTTTTAATTGTTCTCTCAGAGATCTAGCCAGAGGCTCATAGATGCTCTTGCAGATCTTCTTATTGGAGAGCTCTGCAAGCACTCCATCCACTCCCCTGCACTTTACACGGCAGTAAAAGTGTATGAGGAGACTTAGAAGACTTATTGCACAGGATCTCTCCTCCTCCCTCCTCAGAAGGCTAGTTAGCTCAGATATGACCTTCTCAAAGACGTACAGCGTAGCTGCACGTAGGTGCTCAGGGATCTTCAGGTCAAACCTAGATGCAAACTGTTGAAGTACTTTCTCTATGGCGGCAACCTCCTCATTCATCTTAGCCTCTTGATGCTCTAGATCTTAAAATGTTAACCCAAGGATTGTCACGCAGGTAGTCTGGCATGGAGACATCCCCGGAAGAGACAGCTGTAACATGGACATGTTCCTGCCTTGACCTGGATGAGGTAGTTGTATCGTCTCGCCTCCTTGTTGTCCTGGGAGCCTCACCTACTATCAGCAGTCTCAGTGCCTCCTCTGGGTCTCTCTCAGCCAGTCTGTCAAGAAACTCTATGAGTCTCTCAACAATGAACTTCATCTGCATCCCAAACCTCCTTGACAGGAGCTGAAGCTTCCTGTGAGCCTCCTCAGATATCTTCAGGGCTTTGCCCATCTGTTAGGAGAACCTTCTTCCCAATTACTTTAATCTTATCATGTTTTGAACCTTTTTATCTTCATGGACAGACTAGAGGAGGAATGCCCCGATACAGTGGCATAATTAGGTACATTACTCCAAGTGGAGAGGAGAAGGTGGTCAGGCTGAACATTGAGGCTCCACCAGACAGGACACTTGAGGACCTGATAAGGGAGGTAGAAGAGGCGTACTCCCTCAGGCTGCCTCCAGGATCAAAGATACTTGAGATACATCTAGAGCCGGTACAGGAGAAGACAAAGAGTGGAGGACTTCTCGCATCTCTCGAGATAAAGAAGCTGAAGCATAGACCAAACCTGTACAAGGTGAAGCTGTCTCTGCCCTACGTCAAGTCAGAGTCCAGGACTGTCGTCGATGTGGACATAGTTCTGAGAAGTCCGGACGGGGGGAGGGAGAGGCTGAAGATCGAGGAGACCTTCAGGTTCAAGGTTCCACAGCCACTGCTAGTCAGGTTGAAGAGGATTGTCGAGGAGACGCTTCTAGCCAGGTCGCTGAGTCCGAGAGCACTCATTGAGCTTGCATACTATGTTGAGTCTGGTGCAGAGCAGCGCTTCATAAATAAGCTACTCATGAACCTGGAGAAGAGGGGACAGATAGCCAGCACCGTGATGCCGCTCCTGCACGAACTCGCGGCAGAGCTCCTTGCTGAGCCCTACGAGAGGAGGATAGACCTCACAGGCTTCCTCGTCAGGCTTGGGAGAGAGCTCTCAAAGGCTAGGTCACTCATGGACGCTGGCTACAGCCTTGAGAGAGTGAACATCAACTTTGCAGAGGAGACAGTCAGGCTCAACGAGAGGAGAATCATCATCGGTGGAGAGCCTCTCACGCACCAGGAGGAGATTGCGAGGACATTCAAGATTGAGCTCCCACCGCAGCTGCTGTTCAGGTTCCTGGAGCAGGTGCTTGCTGGGACGAGCCCAGCAAATATAAGGAACGTAGTCAAGGCTGGGGAGAAGGTATTGCTGACCTTTGGTACGTCTCCAGCACTTCTCCCAATGCTGAGGGAGACGGTTGAGCACTTCCTCAAGAAGCTGCAGTCACTCAATGAGCTCAGGAGAGAGCTCTTCTATCTCTACACTGAGCAGCAGCTACTCAAGAAGAACAACATACCGAGAATGCTGACATGTGCAAGAAAGATTGCACAGCTAGTGGAGAACATAGCCAGCGAGCTAAGCAGCCTCTTCTCAGAGGTGACAAGCATTGGAGAGCCAGACCTCAGAGAGATGGTGATGAGTCAGCTGAGCAGAAGCCTGGAGACACTTGGAGACATACTCCCAGAACTGAGATACATAGAGTCAGTAAGCGAGGAGAAGAAGCCAGAAGCAATAATTGAGCACATACCGGAGCTCATGACAAAGATGAAGACAACACCACAGCTCAGGATACCTGCACTGACGCTCGGCTACATACTGCTCGAGACGAAGCTTGCCAAGGCACCACCAAAGTTCCACATATTTCTCTCACAGGCAAGGACGAGGCAGGACATAGAGAAGATAGTTAGCCTGATAGAGGCACTTGCAAGCCTGGGACTGAAGCCAAAGCTGGAGATAGTGATACAGCTTGCAGAGAAGGCAAGACAGGTAGGTGCACCAGAGCTCCTGAGGAGACTGAGGTTCCTTGGGCTACCAAGAGAGATACTAGAGACAAACCAGAACAGGGAGGGAGAGTACGTCACAGCGTGACCTCACCTCTCTGGGACAGTGTACACAATGTACCCAATGAACAGCACCAGCACCAGTATACATAGGAAATATACCAGGTTCAGCAGCGGGTTAGCAACCCCAAAGAGCCCACATAGAAATCCTGAGAAGCCAACAACCGCGACAAAGCCTGCAAGCATTCTCCTCAGGTTGTAGCTCAGGGCAAACCCCAGGACTATCCCCATCAAGATAAGTGGAATATATGGCTTCAGGACTCCTGGAACACTTATATTGAAGATGTTTGGCTTCATGATGGCTACTGGACCAATCATCTGGCTTCCCTTGAGGTAGAAGTAGAGTGTAACAAACGCATACTTGGACAGCGAGGAGTTACAGTACCTAGAGTTGTCAGTTGCGTAGAACGTCGCAACGTACCTGAGGACGCTGTCGTTGTTGGGGACAGCAAAGAGCTTGATCAGCACCTTGTACGGCATGTCTCTGTACAGTACCCTGAAGTAGAGACAGTCACCCTTCCAGTACACCACAAACTTGTAGTGTAGATACGTGAAGTTCAGCATCGTGTCCACGCCAGGAATAACGATGTATTTCCCAGTAGAGTTCAGCTTTATCATGACGTACTGAGCATCTGCATGGACGACCCAAGCGAGAAGTGTCGCAGTGACAAGTAGACAAAGAGTGACAAACACTCTAAGATGCATACAATAACTATAAGATGAAGTAAAAATAAAGGATTTTCGGTGACAAAGAACCTATAAGACTTCAAAAACACCAGGGCCAGAAACGGCACTGATCCAACACACCACGTTGCAAGCAGGAGCAGGTTGCCAGTAGCCTGAAGCTGGAGAAGCATGGGGTAGATAGCTACTGTGAAGACCAGGAACGTCAACATGAGCGACTTAACAACAACAACGATCCTTGCCATGACTAGACAGGTTTATTTCCGAAACTAAAACACTTACCTACATAGACATGTACTGCACAAACGAGCTCGACCAGTACCTCAACACAGTCACAAACGCGTACGCAACCCCGGAGAAGGTTGCTGCAGCAGTAGACATGTTTCTGACATGTGTCGACTCTGTTGCAGAGATAGACGTCTTCTTCAGAAGAACAATAAACAAGTTTCTACAGGCATGGCTCAAGCCCTTCCTCCCCACAGTCAGGTCACTTCTACGCAGCAGGCTCAGCCAGGAGGAGACGCTCCACAAGGTGATGGGCCTGGTACACGAGAAGAGAGACATAGACAGCATAGTGTTCACCGGAGACTACCCACCAAGCCTACTGATCTCATGCATCATAGAGCACATCATGTCCAACCCAGAGTCAATAATTGCCAAGCACTTCGGCATAGACAGATACATGTTCAGCAAAGACATAGAGACCAGGGTCAAACACATGTTTGCAGACATGATATCCCGGGTCCTCATCAGGACAAGAGACATAATCGAGCTCAGGAAGACCATCAGGACGCCAACAGCGGCAGGACTGCCAAGAGACGTTCAGAGAATTATCAAGGAGCTAGTAAAGAGGTAACTCCACGTTCTGAACCCTTAAATCCTCCAAGACAGTATACACACAATGACCACAAGAATACCAATACAGGAGCTACGGTCACTCAGAGAAGACATACTTAGAACAATACACAGAGACCTAGAACAGAAGGTGCAACACCTAGAGAGAGCACTGAGACACATGATGATGCGCACGCACGGTCAGGAAGGGAGAATGATGCTTGAGAAGATACTCAAAGAGATAGAGAACGAGGGATCAGTCACGCAGCTAGCAGAGATAGCCTCCAATGAGGAGATAATGAAGCACCTTCTACACAGGTACTACAGAATCATGATGCACATTGCGAAACACCTAGAACACATAGTTCAGATGGCTAGAAGATTTGGAGTCAAGATGCCGAAGCTCGAGTCAATAATGGAGAGAATAATGAGCCACCTCACAGAGAGAAACAGAGGACGACCAATACCCTCATAGACAGCTCTGCCCCTTCCCCAATGTAGGAAACAGTTTTATCCTATCTAGCTGTCTCCTGAACCATGCCTTCACAAGTCATAGTGGTCCTTCAGCACAGCCCAGAGAGATGTGAGATATGTAGATCAATCCTAGAAGTCTGCAGACAATACTCAGTCAAGCACTTTGTCGTGGACGAGCCTCCCGACCTAGCCATACCTCGGCTCTTCAGCTTCCTGAAGAGCACCAGAGATGACCTACTGCTGATAGTTACTGGACACGACACAAAGCCTCTCCAGACAGTGAGCCAAGTTATAGATGGTGACAGGGATCTGAGACAGAGAGCAAAGATACTGGACCTAACGGCAGATACCTCAGAGAAACGCACTGCTAGCCAGCCAGTGAAGATAGGAGACAGAACCTTCAGCATACCTGCAACATCGACACTGATACCAGTAGTCACAAGAGATGGAGAGATAGTTGACAGACTAGTGAAGATAGATGCACCAACAGTCTCCCCATGGGACATACCTGACCTACTGAGAGCAGTCCTAGAGTCACTGAGGTCAGACAAGCCAATAATATGGCAGATCAAGAGAAGATACTACGACCTGTGCAGACAATGCATCTAAAAGAAAAAGAAACATAAAGACAAGACACTCAGTACAAAACATGGCACAGAACATGACAGAAGCCATTTCTCGAGCAGTCTTACTTCTCCTGGGAATAGCAGCTCTTGCAGTACTGGGAATTGCAAGTATTTACATTATTTTACACTATCAGAAAACTAGTCTTACAGAGACCAAGAAGAACCCCCTGACGAACGAGATAAGCATCATCACCAACAACAGTATAGTAATCATCAACCTCACAAACAGCCACACAAGACCAATACTCATTACACTGACCTACACATCATCAAACTGCACAGACATCAAAGTCACACCAAGAACCCTTGCAGTCATTCTACCACCAAACACAACAGTGCCAATAATCTTCAAGGTCGAGAAACAAACCACGACAACATGCAACCTAACATTTAGACTCTCAGAGACATTTGTAACCGAGAGAAAACATCTACTACACATTTCGCCGGGGTACCCCATAATCACCCCAGCTATATACAGAGGAGGAGTCGAGGAAGGAGAAGAGGGAATTAGAGGAGGAGAAGAAATAGGAGGAGTTGGGGAAGGCGTTGGTGTTGGTGAAGGATAATAGCTTTCTTACGAGACCAGAACCCCAAGTTTTGGCACTTAGCTGTTTTATAGAAGCAAAACAAAAAAGGTGAAGTAACTGTATCTTATAGTGATGGAGACAAACAAAGTAAATAAGACTATCACATCTGCCGCAATATCTGCAGTGGCTGTACTATGTCAAACTAGCCTGTTGTATGCATTGTGGCGCTTTGCCTACAATTTCTACCCAGACACCAAACTCTTTTCTGGGCTATGTCTTGTGCTGATGGGGATTTTTCTTGGCAGGGATAGTGCTGTTCTTTGCACTGAAATATAGGGATAAGGAGATGCTTCTTCTGCCTACGCTGATTTCATTCCTCGTGTGGGTTCTTGCAGCAGTTCCGTTTCTTCCACATTACTCCTTGGTAGCTGCAGTGCATGCCAAGGTGAACGGTGTATCAAGTAAAGAGTACTTCAGCTTCGGGTTTGCAGGCAGGCTTGTTGTCTTTGCAGTAAAGCTGAACTCTACAACTAGAGAGCTTACCTTGGAAATATTCAATGACGGCAGCAGCTGGATTCACCTAAACGTTACTGGAGAAGCACTCAGTTGCATGAATGTCCCAGCTGGAATGATAAAAGTCCTAGCCAGTAAGAGTGAGATATGGATTCCACCTCATGGAGAGAAGGCAGTTAGACTATACATCTACACCGAACAAGACGCTAACTGCACCATTGGAGTCTCATTAACTCCACTCTCATAGATTTTCTAGCTAGCTAGCCTTTGCCAGTAAAACGCTTTGTTTTTCCCTCTTTTCTACGAGCATCCTATTCTTGAGTCTCTATGCACTTTACCATACAGCACTCCCTCATCATCTTGTCTATCACTGCGTCAAGCACAGTGAAGCCCACAAAGAGCATGATCAGCTGCAGAGAGCAGAGGAAGGGAGGAATGTTGAACAAGAAGTTAAACAGGAAGACAAGCACTCCACAACTTATCAGTGCAGAGACTAGGCTCACTATCTTCCTTCTCTTCTAATTTCTCTGTTAGCCTTATGTAGTTAAGTATAGGGAAAGGTGTTGGTGATGTAGGAGAGGGATAGAGTTTAAGTAGGTTAGATGTCACTTTTCTCTACATGAAGTGCAATGTTTTGGACAGGTGGACTGTTGAGGAGGGTCACTACCTCCTAGGTAACAAGTTTAGTCCTGTTGCCGTCCTGGTACCACACGTCTTTAATGTGGATGGGTCTAGATGCAAGTCCTGTGAAGACCTGTTGAGAGTAGCTGTAGATGCTGGGGCTGCTATTGCTGGTTTCTGCCAGACAGCAAACATTGGGATAGAGAAGGTCATCATAAATATTTTGGCAAACCCCAACATTAGGTGGCTCATTGTGGCTGGACACGAGTCAATGCACTGCTCAGGAAAAGCAATTATCAGCCTAGTCAAGCACGGGATTGACCCTGCAACTAGAAGAATACTTAACTGTCCAGAGGCGAAGACGGGCTACCTACCAAACATACCGCTAGAGGCAGTTGAGAGGTTCAGGAGACAGGTCAAGGTAATTGACCTGCTGTTGCCAGATACTGAGGAAGAGACTGTTAAGGAGATACCCATCAGTGTAGGAACTAAGAAGTTTAGTATACCTGCAGCAATAGTGTTCTGTGGCTTGGAAGGAGAACAAACATTTACCTACTACTACATTCCCACATTGACAACAAGGAGCCTTCCAGAGGTACTTAGGTTTGTTATCCACTGTTGCCTACAGGAACCGGAGAACAGCATCACTGTCAGGATTAGGGGAAGGTACCTAGACGAAATCTATGAGCTGTATGATCCAGGAACATTTGACAGTGAGCCACTCATTGTGCAGTCATACAAGATAGAGCAATACTACGAGGTTCATGCACCTGAAGTGCACCGGGACTTCAGTCTGGTCATTGCAAACAATGTTGCGGACGAGTATCACTACCTGCTGAGGACTGTCAGAGAGACTGGTAGACAAGTAGAGACGCACTATGGACCAACTAGAGAGCTACTCTTTACACACATCGTGATTCTTGACCCAGAGAAGATGCTTGAGCCAATGACACAGACGTACCCACTGAGGAACCTAGAAGACATCAAGAAATACTGTGAAACCCTAGTCACAGGCAGAGACATATTTGAATCCGATATCTCCAAGATCGGAGAGGCATATAGTTACGGTCAGAGAATCAGGAGATGGGGAGAAGAGATAAGGAAGTACATACTTGCAAGCCAAGACTATGAGAAGTTCGTTAATGAGCTGAGCACTAGGCTAGGCATTAACAAAGATGTAGTTAAAACAATAATTAATGCATTCGTGGAGCGATTCTTGGTTGTAGATCAGTTAGAGGTAGTTATTGAACACTTAATCAGAGATTCAAGCTCAAGACAAGCAGTAGTCTGTCTATGGAATCCAGCCATCGATCTAAGATACGTAAAATCGCCACCATGCTTCAACCTGATGCAGTTCTTCATCAGGGATAATGAGCTGCACGTGTTACTGTATGTTAGAAGTCATGATTTCCAAAATGCACACATCCACAATATTACTGCAGTAAAAGCAATTGCTGAATATGTACTTAGTGAGCTCAAGAAGAGAGCATCTGACAAGTTCAGGGACTTACGCTTAGGCAAAATACACTTATTCGTAGGAAGCATCCACATCTACGAAGCACATATTTACAGATGAAGCTATGTATCAGACGGACACACATAACCTGAAGAGTAAATTAAACGAGTTTTTCTCACTTGTTACACAGCTGAAAGAAACTTTAGACAAATGTGAGAAGTGTGAAGACTCTTTGAAGAAGTGCGAGAGGTATGTTGACAGGCTTGAGGAGATTATCGTTAAGTTGCTCAGGGGAGAGGTGCAGGACCTCCGCATTGAACTTAGTGCTAGCAAAATGATTAGTCTCAGATTTGAGGCAGAGTGCCTACCTGACTACTATTATAAGATTGAGAAGTCTGCTGACCTCATCTGTGTGCTTGACACACCACTAGGCAAGCTCTTGATCTACACTATCTATGATGCTGTCTTGAACCCCAGTGAGGAAACTGCAAGAAGGATAGTAGAGAAAAAAGTTAAGCCTGAGCAACATGAAGCAGCACTGCAGGTGCTTCGACATTGGCTGAACACAGAACAACGCGGGGAGTATGTTAAACAGCAAAGATCTTTCCAGGGGCAACAACCAGCTTAACTACGTATCTTCAAGCAGACATTGCATCCATATTTATTAAGAAGCCTGAATGATACAAAGAAACCAACAGGCAGCGGTACTGGAGCTGCTGCAGACAAGCTGAGAGCATTGTGCTCTTCACAGAGTCTGAGGCAGTGCTCATAGACAAAATATGGTATAAAGACTACCAGCAGATAGGCAATATCGGCTCTCATGGCAGGGAGTGAAGTTGCCTAGTCTGGTCCTCATGAGTCACTGATCTCTTGCTGCAGCATATAGGTCTTTAAATGTGATTTGTGTGAGTGTTAAATTTGTTTTTCATTACGTATGTTTTCATAAATTATTTTTCTCTGTTTGAAGCCTTTTATCTGGGACACAGATTTTCACTTTGTGGGTAAGGTAAGGTTTTATGTTGTTAGGGCGGGGGAGGAGGTGCCTGACGAAGTTGCAAAGATTGTTGGTGTTGAGCCATCTGTGAGGTCTAACGTCAACATTGTTGCATTTGTTATTGAGGGAGGAGTCATTGAGCCAAGTGACCTCAAGGATGTAGTCAGGGAGCTAGAGAAGGTCAAGCACCGAATTGACTTCTCCAAGCCAGTAATAGTGAGCGGCAGGGGACCGCTCTGGCTCTATGGAGTGCTTGTCCACGAGCTTCATTATGGCAAGATTGTTGCAGTGTGGGATCCCAGGCTAGGTGGAGGCATAATAGTTGAGGCTCCGTCTCAGAACGAGATAGGGAAGGTGATCACCATAAGTGGAGACATAGAGGAAAGGAGTCTTGGAGCCAATGGAGACATTGTGCTTGATCTAGAGAACATTGATGGGGAGGCTGTCCTACATGTGAAGATTGTTGGTGACCGGTTTGCCGAGCCTGAGAAGCTCAGAGACCTGAGGTGTCCTGTCGTGAGCGGAGACAAGATACTGGTCATTGAGGGTCCCATGCCGGTCTGGCTTGCGTCTTACCTAGCTCTACAGTATGCACATAAGGCTAAGGCGGTCGCGATATTTGACCCAAGGCTTGGAGGTGGGGTAGTTGTTGCTTCGCATGTACGAGGTCTAGATGTTGGAGACATAGTGAAGCTACCTTCCAAGAGACCTGGACAGACCAAGATCATTGCTGTGCTGGGAGACCCCAACAGTGGGAAGTCAGTCTTTCTACATGTGCTCAATGACGTGTTGAGGCAGATGGGTCTCAAGACTCTGATACAGGAGGCAGACCTAACTGCGCCAACACCGCACTGGTCGCTGTTCTCTCCGGAGGTGAGAAAGGAATTAAAGAAGTATATGAAACCTGAGGAGAGGCTACAGTGGGTAATTAGGTCGCTTGAGTCTCTCAGAAACTCTGGAGAAGTTGACGTGGTCTTGGCAGACGTTGGTGGAGGCAGACCTGACCTGGGACAGAGGATAACTAGGGAGAACCTTGCTATACTCAGGTACGTGACTGGTGCAGTCATCGTTACCAGAAATGACAAGAACCAGATAGCGTCCTGGCTCAGAGAGATAAAGACCTACTTCCCAGACCTAAAGATATATGCAATACTTGAGTCAAAGCTCAAGGGAGAGCCAGTGCTTGTGGACGGAGTAGGGATTGTCACCGGACTTGACCGAACGCTCTACCGACTGAGAGCAATACCGAGAGGAACAGTGAGGGTCATCAAGGAGGTTGCAGAGAGAATACTGAGAAACAAGTACTACATTGCCAGAAACATAGACATATCCAAGATAGAGCAGATCCTGAGAGACATAGACACAGCCAGGAGCCTGCCAGCATAGAGACATGAAGAAGCTCCTAGAACAGGTTCCACCACCAGTCAGAGAGGCACTCAGAGAGCTTGAAGAGAGAGGATACTCAGCATACATCGTTGGTGGAGCAGTAAGAGACATGTTGCTTGGGGTCAGACCAAAGGACTTCGACATTGCGACAAGTGCTAGACCTGGAGAAATAATTAAGATATTCCAAGAGAAGAGGTGGATCGTCGTTCCCAAGGGAATAAAGTATGGGGTAGTTCTCGTCATTGAGCCAGAGACAGGGACAGAGATAGAGATAGCCACCTTCAGGAGAGAGGTATACCCACTAGATTACGCAAGACGAAACGTAAAGATAGAGTTCACAGACAGGATAGAGGAGGACCTGTCAAGGAGAGACTTCACCATCAACGCACTAGCACTCTCCCCAACTGGAGAGATACTTGACCTGTTCGGAGGACTAGAGGACCTGAAGACAGGAAAGGTCAGGTTTGTTGGAGAGCCAGGAGAGAGGATTCGTGAAGACCCACTGAGAATGCTCAGAGCAGTGAGATTTGCAGTGAAGCTTGGGTTCCAGATTGCGGAGGATGCTCTAAGAGCAATAAGAGACCTAGCAGACAAGATCCTCCACGTAAGCAGAGAGAGAATAGGCGAGGAGATCACTAAGGCACTCACAGGGAGAGAGCCATGGCGTCTTCCAAGGCTCCTCCAGGAGACAGGTCTACTACAGCACATCTTTCCAGAGCTCTCAGAGAGGGACAAGACTGAGAAGGCTGAGAGAACGCTCAGGAGACTCATCCTCCTCACCTCAGATCTTGTGACCCTCCTGGCAGGACTCCTGTCTCCACTCATGGAGTGGGGAGAGAATGCACTAAAAACTATTAGAGACATTGTCTCCGGGAGACTCAGACTACCGAGAAGAGACACTGAGAAGGTCGTTGAGCTAGCAAGAACAACATACCTAGTTTTACACAGTGGAGAGAGCGACAAGGAGAGGCTCGCTGCAAGACTACTATCGAGGTCTCCAGAAATGGCAGAACATGCAGCAGTTCTGGCATACAGCATGACTGGCAGCCCAGACTATCTTCACCTCCTAGAGAGGATAAGGGAGCTTCGCAAGAGACAGATACCGAACATATCTGGGAGAGACCTGATAGAGATCCTCAAGCTGAAGCCTGGACCAGAGGTGAGGAAGATCCTTGAGAGAGCCAGAGAGATTGCCTACCTTGAGGGACTGACCAGCAAGGAGAGACTAATCAATAGAATAAGAGAGCTGTACCGAGAGAAGCTCATGGCTTAGTGGGAATCCTAGGCGCTGGGGGTCTGGTCACCGTCGCGTTCTTCTTCGGAGTGTAGATGTGTGTAACTGGCTTTACTGGGGTAACCGGCTTGACCGGGACAACATGTTTTGCATGTGTCGCATGAGCTACATGTGGCGTCACGACGTGGACCGGCTTTGGAAGCATCGTCAGCGCCTGCGAGACGATGCTCCATGCCAGTGCACCAATTATTGCTACTCCAAGAATTATCATGAGTATTCTCTGAGCACTTGCAAGTTTTCTCTGAATCTCGTACTCTGGTATCCTCCTAATCACCTCGTCAATTGTTGTGCTCCTCTTAAACACCTCATGTACAGTCACGACGGCGTTCAACGTCTGCTCTGCCAGTGACTCTGCGGGAATGAAGTCTCTCTTGAGTGACTCAACGTCTACACCTATATATATGTCTGGGACCAGCTCTATGCTCCTGTATGCCTGACCGAGCCTTATCAGGTTCCTGGCAAGCTTCGAGGCTACTGCCATCAGCGCCTCAAGCTCGTTGATTGTTCCGTGTTCAGGAGCTTTGAAGTCAGTCTTTATCTTGATCTCTCCAATGCTCGTCTTCAGTACAGTGACAAATATCGTGTTATCTGCGCCTACAGAGACGCTGAGACCGAGGAAGCAGAACGGGTTGACCCACTTTCCCTCAATGACGAAGGTGGGGACTCCCAGACCGCCAAGGTTCCCCAGACAGGCATGCTCGTCAATGACCGCAATTATGAACTTTCTGCCTGAGGGAGTCGATATGTATGTACCAAATATCTTCCCGCCAAGCCGAGTAAGCGGCACAATTAGACACTCCTTAGTCACAGTATCACTCACGACAGCAACAGCGTGAGCACCGGCAAACACCTTCCTGTTGAAGGAGTATATGTCAGTCTTATCGACATAGAACATGCCGAGACTCAGGCTTCCTCTACCTCTCAGCCGAGTCAGCAGGAAGCTTATGATGAACGTCATTATGAAGCCTCCAGCACCAACAGCAAGAAACATAGATAGAGGAAGCATCTCAGGTCAGCAGAGACCAAGCAAAATAAAAGCTTATCTTCAGATTCCAAGAAACCTCAGGATCTCCAGGTACGTCCTAAATATCCCCTCAATGTTCCCAAAGTACACATGTCTGAGAAACTTTGTTGCAAGGAGAATAGTGCTGCTCTCGGATCCGATGTTCCTAGATGTGAAGCTCTTTGACTGGAGAATCTGGAACAGAGACTTGTAGAGACGCACTATCCTGGTCTCCACATCGGAGACCTTGTCATTTACATACACTAGACCGAGACTGTGAAGAGCCCTATGCACGACATCTGGACTATCTATCTTGCATGTAGAGCAGATGTTTGCAATCTGTCTACTCTTGCTACACCTCACGAGGCGAGCAGCAATCTTGTTTGCATTGAATGTGTTCTGTCCACTCCTCTTGGTCTTGAAGTACGTCACGTTCCTACCAACATCACAGAGACATGACACGACCACCGCAGTGCTAAACAGCAACAGTATCCTGCAGGGATACGCCATCACCTGGACAACATTACCTTTTTTAGACACGTCCTCAAGCTTTTTCACAACCATGCACTTCAGTGCAAGAAGAGACGACGTCAGTGACGGCGAGAAGAAGCTGCCGGATCCCTCCCAGGAGAGGTCATCATTTCTGGAGCTTCTGCTGGGCATCCCTGCAGACACTCAAGATAAAATTTATACATTTTTTCTGAAGAGAAGAATAGGGCTAGAAGATGTTGAGAAGATACTTGAAATACTTTTGAAAATATCAGAAATAGAGATTTGCAGTAGCCGAAGACAGAGAAGAGTCTACATCTACACGGGATCAAGAAGGAGAACAGGAGTAAAGATATGTGGAGAGAAGACCTGCATCAAGGTGATCCTAGAGACACGAACAGGAGAAGAGACATCACCTGTCTCCAGCAAGCTCAAGATCACTGTAGAGGAGGCATCAGCATCGCTTGAGGATAACACAGAAGAAGAAGTAGATGAATCCTCCAAGCCCAAAGAGACCAAAGATAGGAGATAACACATAGGCCAGGTAGGGTCCATAGTTTGGTATCATCATGAAGAGCTTGTATGTTATTACACCAACACCAAACAGCATGAGGCTGACAACAGTGATCATCATCTGCCAGAGCCCAATGGGGTTCTGTATCATGTAGCCGTAGCTGTTTATCACGTTACTGTACGTGAACTTCTGATACTTCGAGAGCTGTGTGGCAAGGTTTGAGTACCCTATGATGCTGAAGAACTGTGTCACCGGATTGCTCCCAGCAAGCGAGAATATCAGGTAGAATACGCAGAGAACGACATCCATCCAGAACACAAGTATGGCTACCTTCCTCGCAGCCGCAGCAAGCTCCCCAAGCATGTTCTCCTGAGAGTCTATGCATCTAGGTCATTAAAATCTCTGGGCTCACGGTCTAACGTTCCTCACAGCTTGCGCACCTAATTGCTCGCTCCAGGAGCGTCACCTTGTACATTATGAGCGAGCACAGGAAGATGAAGCAGGCAGCCAGGATCAGGTGTAGCAGCGATGGCTTCACAGTGGCAAGTGCAGCATCTAGGAAGAGTCCAGCGATGGTTATCCCCATGGTGAAGATCTTTATCCTCTGTAGGTCAGTTATGCTGTAGAGCCTGTAGATCTGGTACCCAACATAGGCTAGCAGTATCAGCAGCGTCCCCAGTCCAAGGACAGTTAAAAGTAGGTTAAGCATGTCAGCAACATATAACTCATCGTTATTCTTAAATGTTCGCTATCTGTCGGCACAGGTAGAGTCCTTGTTACACATGGATGTGTCTACATGTAATACCTTTTATTTGCTCCAGCACCTAGGAAGGCTGGACATGGCACTGAGCATATCTATACCAAAGATACCAAAAGTAGAGGTACCTAGCCTAAAAATAGGAAAGCCAAGACTCAGAGCAGCAGAGGCACCAGCAGGAATGCCAACAATAGCTCAGACAAAGCAGCACACCTGGGAGCTTGCAGGACTAGTGACGGCAGTAGTTGCTGCACTAATAATGATATACATTGGCTACACCATAGTGCAACAGATACAGTCAGCAACAAACGTGACGCCACCTGGAGCATCAATACTCACCACGGTGTGGACGTTCCTTGCACTGATGGTGTTTGTTGGAATAGCTGGAGGCATAATTGGCTACCTGATGGCAGTGATGGGAAGACGCTAGTGCTGCCTACCTCTAAAAATTATCTTTGTAACGCCCACTCCTTCTCCCCTGGCTGTCTGCTCTGTCCTGGGTCTCTCTGGTCTGTACTCCCTCTCTATCAGTAGGTGCACAGTGTACATTGCTGAGAGGACTCCAGCCTCTATTCCTGGCCCTAGCGCGAGCTTACATATCTTCAGCTTCTCGTTCTCGTCGCTCATCTTGATCTTGAGGTTGTGTATGTATATCTCCAGCAGCTCCTTCATGATGTCTGGAGCATCTTTGGCGTGTCTAAGTATCTCGTTGAATATTGTCTTGATCTTTCCGGTAATGTTTGTGGCTATGGTGAACGTTGATGGCTTCTCGCAGTTTATGAGGAGGGTAGGTGACTCGAAGGTCTTGAGGTATGCTCCTACTGGCCCAGTTGCGGGGTCTGGGTGGGAGGAGCAGTCTATTATGAGTATGCCCTTTGACTCATATGCTGTGAGTGCAGCCTCCTTCAGGAGGTGTGGCTCTAGCTGGCTTGTGAAGACTATTGGTATTCCGTGCTCAGTGAAGAGGTGTATGATGAGGGGGAGGACACAGTATGTGTGGTCCAGGCTCTCCTCACATAGACCTAGCCTACCTATCTGGTGGGCAATGTCTTCCTGGAGCTCAAACCTCATGATGTAGAACCTGGGGGGATACATGTGTCTCTCATCGTAGAACCTCCTGATCCTCGTTATGAGAGTCTCAGCAGTTGGGCTCAGCCTCGAGATCCCCACGCTCTTGGGGTAGAGGCTGACCAGGCGCTGTATCCCTATGTTCTTCTTGCTGAGGATGAAGTCCATTACATGTCTCCTGTTTATGATTAGGTCATTTATGTCGGACATAGATAGTCCAAAGCTTGCGAAGAGCTTTGCAAGGAACATCAGACCCTGCTGACTGAACTCTACCTCGTGCACCTTGCAGAGCTCTCTTATGCTGTCAGGAGAGATGTGCTCCCTGTAGAGCTCAAGGTAGACAAAGATCATGTTCCATGTCGGGTTAGGTACATGTATCATGTAGTCAAATCTTCCAGCCCTCCTATATGCCTCATCTAGGAGCTCCACGGGCTTGTTAGTTGCTGCAAGTATGAGGACCGGAATATCCATGTTGTGTAGCTTCTGCATCCTCCTGAGAAAGATGTTTCTCAGGCTACTCATCACTCTCTCAGTGCCGCTGTCAGTGTATGTCCTCGTCCTGGCTCCCAGCTTCTCAAAAAATATCTCACACTCATCGATGAAGAGTATACATGGAGCAGATGTCTCTACCCGGTCAAAGAGGCTCTCAAGAGCCTTCTCACTCTGACCAACATAGGGCTTCAGGACATCGCTAGGCGAGACCTCCATCGTTGGGACTCCCAGGATCCCCTGAGCAACCTCCACAAAGCTGGACTTCCCAGTTCCTGGAGGACCAAAGAGCAGGATCCCAACAGTCTTGTTCTCTCTGAACCTCCTGAGCGCAGCCTCAACCTGCTCGTAGACTCTCCTAGAGAATACATGTATCCTGTGAGGCTCCCCCTCTCTCCTCAGCAACATGGCGACAACCTCGGAGTCCTCGTGAACCTTCTCGCACGTGACCGTGACTGGTGAGGGAACTATCACAGTATTGTCACATATCTTGCAGGGGGAGGGATAGCAGTAGAGAACTACGACGTCACCTATCGTCTGTCCAGGACTGACTACCTGGCTTCTCAGGACTCCGGTCTCCACGTATCTAGACCTCAGCTTTACTATAGCTATCCTGCATCTTGGAGTTCTCTTTCTCGCTCTTTCTCCCGCCGAACGCCTCATGTATGGTCTCCAGTGCTGTCCTAGCATACTCAAGTATAATCTTTGTTCTCACCTTCTCAACATCCTCAAGCACTGGCTTTATCAGCACCTCACGCAGCGGGAAGAATGCTGGCTCCTGGCTAACAATCTTTATCACTGTCTCACCTATGGTGTTCCCCTTCTTTGCAATTGCTCTCCTGTACACGTCGACTGCCCTGTCGGTGACCAGGTAGATGGACGATCCAGACTTTGTGAAGACAAGCTTCTCAGGCTTGGGCAGCCTCTTCAGCATGACGATGTACTCCATGAGCTCCTTTACCCTGGTGAAGAGAGCCTTGTCTCTGGGAGTTGTGACCAGGAGCGAGCATGCATAGCTCTTCAGTGTCTGGAGTATTGCTGCAAGCTTCGTGACAGCCTGCCTGTATGCGGACCCCAGGCTTATCCATGCTGACCTGAGGAAGAAGAGACCAGCATCGTCAGCAATTATGAATGGCTGAACCTCCACTCGGTCACCTCTCTCAAATGCTCTGAGTATAGCAGTGATGAACTCCTCTGCACCGAAGGTTATCCTCTCCCTGACGTACCTCCTGACCGTCTCAATCTCGTCCACGTACATTGCCTCAAGCACGTCAAATAGCTCCTCACTGAAGTCTCTGACCCTGCTCCTGCTCAGTGACCTCACCACTGGGCTGAGACCAAAAGCCTCAACATCGAGCGACCCAGTGAGCCTAGAGAAGGTAGATACTGCAAGGATGGCGAGAGCCTCAAAACATGTTATGACTGCCAGGCTCGTCTTCCCGAGACCCATCTCCCCCTCGAAGACGCAGGTAAATGGTGTGTCTCTTCCCCTCACAACGAAGCTGGCAATGGTCGAGGCAAGCTTCTTTGCTGCCCAGCTCCTGAGCCCTACAGCTGCAAGAAAGGCACAGATCTTTCCTGGAGCCTCGGAGGACATGTCACCTCCCCTGCTGGCTGCTCTGTGCTCCCTGCTGTGTCCCTGTCTGGAGAGGTTCAAGCCTCTCCAGGCTCCTGCCATACACTACCTCTGACCCAAGTATCTTCACGTTGACGAAGGTGCTCCTGAAGCTTGGAGGCAGGTCAATTGTCCTGACCGCGAAAGCCCTGATCAAGATTGCGACAATGGTCAGGACCACACTGTGGCTGAAGTGGAGCAGGTTCTTGAGGCACTTCCTGAGGCGATCCTCGGCAGCACCAAGTGCAGACCTCTCCCCTCTCTCGCCATGTCGCTGAGCCTCACTCTCCAGCGCAGACACATAGTCATACCAAGCCTGCCTGGTCTCCTCAATCAGAGACTCAAGCATCTCCCTAGCAATGTGGTGCAGCATCTCGAGAGACGTGGTGAAGTCAAACCTAAGAGAGTCAACAAATGACAGCGTAGGTGACAGCAGACCGAGCTCAGAGAAAGACAAGCTACATGCAGAGTCAGCAAGGTAGTTCACCAGGTGCTTAAGTACGTTCACATCCCTCTCAGCACCCCTAAACATGTCAGTAACAGCCGGATACACAGACTCGCTCTTCTGCCTAGAGGGATCAAACCTGCTGGCAAGCGCGCTGAAGAGCTCCTCAACCTTGTCAATCCTTGCAGGAGCAAAGAACAGGGACTCCCTAGCAGGAACACGTGCAACAGAGACCTGGCCATGCGTCATGACATCCCCCTGCTGATCCTGGTCACGCCTCCTGCCACCAGGACTAAACATTAAAGTAAAATATAGAAAAATTAGATAAAAGTCTTTCTAGAAAAGAGAAGGAGGAAGAGAGTCCGAGCTTACGCTCCTATTGCGGAGCCAACCTTCATGAGGACATAGTTGTACAGCTTCTCTGCAATGTTCTCCTTTCCACGCGTTATCAGCATCCTTAGGTCACTCCTGTACTTTGTTGCGATGTCTCTAAACGCCTCAGTCAGCGCCTCACGCACCTTGTCAGCATTCTTCAACACGAGGTCCTTCTTTCCCTCAGCAATACAGAGCTTGTACAGCGTGTAGAACAGTGCCATGAAGAGCACGAGGTTGACCCTGTTCACTCTCACTGAGGGGTCATAGGTCCTGAGCAGCAGCATCTCCCTGGTCACGCCGATGCTCCCGGCAATCCTTACAAGCTCCTCTACCTTGCTCGTGATCTCCCTGATCTTCTCAGCATTGGACTCAAGGAGGAGGTCCCTCAGGTCGCGCAGGTACTTCTGCCTAGCGCTCCCAAACGGGGCAATTGGTGAGCCATTAGTCTTCACTAGAAGCGACAGGAACAGCAGGTTCCTCTGAGGAATCATCTCACGCTGCTCACTCTCCTTAAGCTCACCATACATGTTCTTGTACTCTGGAAGCTCGCTTATCCTCCTGATCTCCAGGACCAGTGGAGTATCAACAGCACTGAGCAGCACCTGGTTCGACGTCATTGGGTTCTGACCAGTGTTCAGCCTCCTAAACGTCTCAAACATTATTGCATTCACTATCCTCCTGAACTCCTCATCAGGCAGGTTTGGATCCTTCTTAACAACAGTGATAGTCTGCACCATCAGGTGCGCTCTGAGGATCCTGCTCTGGTCATCGCCACTGAGCCTACTGAACCTCTTCCTGTCAAGAGGCTTTATTACTCTGGTAGGGACAAACTCACCATCAATGTACTTCCTCAGCGTCTCAAGACGATGCCTACCATCAATCAGTATCTCCTTCCCACCCTTCTCAACAGTCATTACGACGAGAGGAGCAACAACTGGGGAGGGGCTCTCTACCCAGATTGTCTCGATCAGCTTAGACATCTTCCTCCTGTTCCAGCTCCATGCACGCATCAGGAGCGGATTCACGTAGATCCTACCATGCTTGTAGTCTGTCACTAGCTCGCTCACGCTCCTGGTCACCGTGCCAGTGAATATCTCTATGGCTCCAGCATCGATGTATCTCCTAATCATCTCAACAATCTCTTCCCCTAGAGCATCAGCGATCTGCTCAGCGACACTTGGTGGACGAGTCTTCTTTGTCTGTCTCTTCTTTGACTTCTCAGTATCAGGCATAGCCTTCATATAGCTCATAGACAAGAGAATTATAAAGATATAAAAAGGTTTTCTCTAACTCCATTGAACATCAAAACCAATGAAGCCAATAAACCCCATGAAACTTGTAGTAACAACATCAACAACACTCATAACATTTGCAGTGCTGATAAACTCGACAGCACAGGCGCTGGAGTTCAACCTAGCTAGAGGAATAATCTTTGCATCACACACAGTCATACTCCTGCTCCCACTCTTTGCAGTAGCAACAATACCACTCCTGTCAGGACTCTGGTTCACCATAGACCAGAGAAGAGAGCTATCTCTAGCACTCCTGACATCCTTCTTCGTGGGCTACGCTATGCTCCAGGTCTTCATCCTGAGAGGAAGATCACTGCACTGGATAGCATATCCCCTGATGCTTCTACTAACATACCTCCTCTATGGCGAGCTCTCACCAGTTCTGTCACTCATAATGGCGATACCGCTCATGTTGATAACCAGTGACCTCTATGAGCTCTACATAATAGTGCTAGACCATACACATCCCTCCATAATCAACTTTGCAGCATGGATAGCACTAGCAATGGGATGCATGGCTAGGACATACCAGGTTAGGAAGAGGAAGAGAAACCTCCTCCTAGTCATGACATCTATAGCAGTATCAAACGTGTTGATCTACCTCGAGGCTAAGCTCAACTTCACCATCATGCTGGGACCCCTGTCCTGGATAGCTGCCACCTTCCTCCTAACATCATGTAAGTTGCTGGTGTTTTACTCTCTAGTCACCACATTTGTTCCACTGGTACAGACGTTTATCTACCCGTAAACACCTGTGAACTCCCATCAACACATGTTGCACCTGCTCATCAAGTCTTTTATCTTGTCCAGCCAGAGCTAGCTGATGGACGTCCCGCTGGAGCCAAAGAGCAACGAGGAGATAAGCGAGGCGCTGACCAAGATTGAGGAGGCAGTAAAGGAGAAGCTATCCAAGCTGAAGCCCAAGAAGCCTAGGAAGGTCAAGATCGAGGGAAAGATCAGGCTACTCTCACCATCCCTCACTGTTAGGAGGCTTGAGGAAGGAAAGCTCTATCCACCAGACTGGGTCAAGAAGCTTGAGCTTGAGGGAATATCCCAGGAGTGGCACCGTGCATACATTCTCCCATTTCTGAGAAACTTCCTCTCCAACATCAGAGCATTCAAGCAGAAGTGGAGAGTCGCAGAGGAGAGAGAGGTGAAGATGGCTGTCGGGTCAGAGGAGCCCAGGAAGGTGAAGTTCTTTGTTGCAGATGCCGGCATCGCACACATCTTTGTGTCAAACATGCCATTTCTCTGGTGCAGAGTGCCACTAAACGCAAAGACGTGGTATGAGGCGTCTCTGAAGGCAGTAATAATCTATAACCCACTTGACAAGCCAATAAACGTTGCAATAATAAACCTCAATCACCAGACAGTGTCAAAGGCAGAGATACCTCCCGACAGCATCCTAATATTCATACACAAGTTCAAGGAGAGCATGGCACTCAAGGAGAGGAAGGAGGAGCTAGAGAGAGAGCTAGAGAAGATAAAGCACCTAAGCCCCGAGACCAGGAAGCTTCTCGAGAAGTACATCCACTACTACCTGATACATCGCGGACAGTACACAACATATGAGAAGTACTACGAGAAGGAGCGAGAGAGGCAGCTGAGGAGACTGCTAGAGGAGCTCAAGAAGACTCCATGGTACCAGGAGCTGGTCAGGAAGGTCAGAGAAGAAAGAGAGAAATGGCTTGCCTAATAAGCAACATGTTAGATGAGTGAGCGAGGGGGAAGGAGAAGGAGAAGAGTAGACCTGGAGGAGAGGGAGGAAGAGGCAGTAACTGATGTGGAGATACCTGTTGAGCTCACAATTGAGGACATCTTTGCGCAGTCACTTCCTCCAGACCTAGCCAAGAACATCATTGATCTAGAGACGTTGACGTGTTTCAACTATGATGAGTGTGTTCACACTTTTGCAAACATAATTGAGAGGTTCAGGTCAGCAAAGAGGAAGATAGATCCAAGAGCATTCAGCTACCTGAGGAGAAGACTAGAGAGAAACATTCTCGTTGCACTGCAGGACTTCATACTTACACCATTTGAGAAGTATAGACTAGCAAGATCAATAGCATGCACAACATTCACAATGTTGCTCGTGAGCCTCTACAGCTCCTCGTTCAGGAACCTCCTCACCGCAGTCAGCATACTCTCAGTCAGCTCATCCCTCTACAAGGACAACACCTGGAAAGTAGCATCAATAATCTGTCAACTATTTACACACCCAGACGAGTCTCCAGACGTCTGGTTCAACAGGGTAGTCAGCCTCTCCGAGACAATCCTAGACCTACTCTACGGCGCAGTTGCCCTCAGCGGTCTAGAGGAGGAGACTTAAATCTGCCAAACACGAGACCATACTCAATGGCTAGAAAGAAGAAGGCATACGTCATAATTGGGTACCTACACGTAGCCCCACCACCTCCCGCAACAACACTCCAGGCACAGGGAGTCACAGCACCTGAGCAGGTGGCAGAGGAGGGAAATGACATTGTTGAGGTAGAGGTAGATGGCAGAAGGATCAGGGGAAAGATCCTCAACATCCTTCCAGAGACAATACTTCTCAGAGATGAGAGAGGCAGACTCATTGCGATACCCATAGAGAAGCTGAGGAAGAGCAGACCGACACTATTGCCTGCCTGAGAATCCTAGTCAAGGTTAAACCTCACCTTGCCCATGTCTGGAGAGATCTCAACCACGTCACGGTCACCACACCTGACAACTCCCCAGCCATCCCTCCTAACCATTGGAGTGCACTGCTGCTTCATCTCCTCAGAGAACTCAAAAACCAGCCTCATCCTAGTCGACTCTCCACCACATGTCAAGATCTCGATGATTGTCTTCAGGATCCTCCCCAGCGTGTTTCCCTTCACAGCTGTCTTGAATGCTCTGAGCAGGAGGAGTCCGGCATCTAGGTCAGTCAAGATGAAGGGGTCTGCCAGAGTTATGGCAACGTAGTATAGGTGTCTTCCAAGGTTTCGTATTGCCTCCTCAGTAGACATGATGTGTCTAGTCTTCTTCTTCTCCTTCTTTTCGTAGAGTATGTTGTATCTTCTCAGGCATGACTTCAATGCAGTCGTCACTATGATTGTGAAGAAGCGTTTCTTCACTGAGGACTCGTCTCGTGGTCTGAAGAAGGTTGCAGCCTTCATTATGTCTCCCCTCTGGATCAGTCTAATTATTCGGGATCTGTCCTCAGTGACTTCACAGTTCAGGTTCTCTGAGACCTCGTCTATGCAGAGGCTAATTATTCTCTCCTCTCCACCATCTCTGTCACTCATTGATCTCTCTAGTCGTCACGTGGAAATAAAGATTTTAAATCTCGGACCAGGTGGCTTCATGGCATGAGCTCATACATTAGAATACCTGAGAGGGCTGTCCTCTTTAGAAAGATACTCAGCAGGTGTAGGTACAACTACGCAGAGAACGGAAACTTTGTGCAGTACATTCTCATGCCAATGGATGGAGACATGGAGCCTATACTGAGGATGAAGGTTGGAGAGTTTCTGCAGCTGGAGGATGAGCTGGCAAATCCATACATCATGGTTAACCTCGTGATAGCTGGGAGCAAGATCGGCAAGTCTCTGCTCGAGGACGTGACGCTGTTCTACTCGCTTCCAAAGAACTGTAGTGGTCAGTACCTCAGGATCTCCCTTGCAACGATCTACAAGCTGGCGACGGTGCATCTCCTCCTAGATCTCTATCCTCCAGATGGGTCTAGACAGGCTGAGACTGTGCTCTTTCTGGGAGAGTACTGGACCAGGACCGACAAGATAAGGAAGGTTGCTAGAGCTGAGAAAGTGATGAGCCTCGACATGATAGAGAACATGTCTCTGCTTGACCTCTTCAGCCTCTTCCTAGATGGGGATACTGTGAGAAACATTGTTGCGGGGATAGACCGAGAGATAAATGAGGACACTGAGAAGATCCTCAAGAACCAGATCCTGGGAGGCTGCAGCATAGTGGAAGAAGATGAGTCATGATAAACGTTACTGCTCTAGAACAGGGATGGCTCTTCATAATCACGCTTCTCTCAGTGGTCTACATCTGTGCTGCCGCGGTCTACATAGTCTTCGTCAGGAGGAGGCTGAGGACAGCGTTCGGCATATTTATTGTCCCGATCTCGCTGATAATTGGCATCATTGTGTCGTACTACTTCGCGTCAATGTACACTTTCAGTAGCTGGTCGATCCTGCTACCAAACGGGACGATCTACGTCCTGAACCACACCTCTACCTACCTCGAGATCGCTGACAGGTCTGTCCTAGGAATGTTCTATTCCATGATGCTGTCAGTCTTCATGATAGTTGGCTTCATGTTGTATGACCTAGTCAACACCTTGATGAGGAGGCTGGCAGGATGAGCAGGAGAGAGATCTGTATTGACATAGGCTGTGGATCTGGGAGAAGCTACATGTTTAATCCAAGCTGTCCGCTCCACTTTGAGACAGTTCTCATAGATGTTGAGTATCCCTCGAGGGACGTTGCACGGTTTGTGTCTAGTAGGGGGAGTCTCCACTTTGTTGTTGCCTCTGTTGAGATGCTTCCACTCAGGTCGAGCTGCGTGGATAGGGGATATGCTGTGCATGTCCTAGAGCATGTCTCTGATCTACGTAGAGCACTTCTACAGGTCTGGAGAGTCATGAAGCCTGGTGCGCTGCTTCACGTTGTGTTTCCAAGTCTGCTCAGCGTAGATATTGATGCTGACCCTACTCATAGACAGAGGATGACTTTCCTGAGGTTTGTCAAGATTGCTAGATCCTGCGGGTTCTCGGTGATTCTTCCTGTACGTGCTGGAAGCAAGCTTCCCAGGATAGTTAGGAGGCTGCTGAGCATCTTCATGAACATGGTTGTGGATCACCTGTCGCTTGTCCTGAGATCTGAGAAGCGTGAGAGCTAAGATAGGAAATGCTCAATGATCTTCCTCATCTTTCTATAGAACATGTCTGTGCTGAACCTCTCCAGGTGCCACCTAGGAGCCTGAAGCCTGCCCCACCTGGAGAGTGCATGTTCTATGAGTGGGACTATGTCTCTGGCAGTCAGCTGTCTGTATCCTAGACCGTACCTTCCAAAGTCGCACACGTCTGTCCACGTGCCGCTGAGCATGGACACTACTGGGACTAGACCAGCAGCCATTGCCTCTACTGGGGCAATGCCGAAGTGCTCAGTGATCATGAGGTGTAGGTAGACCTTGGATCTGGCGAGGAGCTGCAGCTTGACTCTGTGTGGAGCATTTGGGTAGAAAAATATGTTTCTTATTCCCATCTTCTCGCAGAGCCTCCTCACATAGTTGTAGTATGTGCGTCCTTTTCCGGCAACTGACCCAACCACGTAGAACTTTATGTGTGGTAGCTCTCTTGCAATCAGTGGCAGGACATGGTTATTCTTCTCTAGGCTGAATCTTGCAATGTATATCACTGCGTCCTCTCTGTCTCTGACCTCTCTGAGCCTCAGGTACTCCTCAAGCTCCACTGGCGGATACACGACGACTGCGTCTCTTCCAACGACCTCGCGTATGAAGTACCTGCTGAATCTGCTGTTTGTGATTATTAGTCTTGCGTCTAGGAAGCTCTTCTTGATGAGCTTCTCCTGCATCTTCCTGTACGGCTCAAAGTATAGTCTCCAGAAGGTTGACCTGTAGTACTTCAGGAAGGGCTTCAGCCATCCCTTCACCACGTATGCTAGGACTGGGAAGTGTAGGTACACTATGTCGGATATGCCAGCCATGACGTCACCATGCGTGTTTATTGCTAGTCTAACCTTCCTCTTCAGTAGCCAGGTGTGCAGACCAGTGAACACTCGGTGATAGATGCCGAAAGCCCTGAGCTTGAACGGGAGGAGGCTCAGAGTCACCGGCTTGTTCTGTATCACTATCCCAGTGATCTCCTCTACATGTCTCCAGTCAGTTGGCTCCACGGTACCCAGAAACACTTTCAGGTGCAGGTGGTCACACAGGAGCTTCAGGAGGTGTAGACACACTCTCTCGCCTCCTCCCACGCTGTTCAGCGAGTGATGTAGCACCAGTACTTGCTCTACCTGCTCCATCTCCTCAGGACAGAGATCAGGTCCCTCTTAACCTCCTCTGGCAGGTCACTGCTATGTTCAACCATCCTGAGAAGGACGTAGGCAAGGTCTCTAGCAAAGGGATTCACCTCGCTTGTCAGTGCAGTCTCTACCCTGACTGAAGCCTTCTTGTAGTCTACCCAGCCCAGCACTGCGCCAAGCACCACAAGAAACACTGTTGTCACAGCTGCAAAGCTGGTAATTGATGGGAACAGAACGTGAAGAAGAGGGATGTGCTGCACAAGAAGCCTATACTGTATCACTACAAAGTTCAGAAATCCCACAGCAAAGACCAGGTAGACGCTGTAGCCTCTCCTGAAGTAGACCCACCACCTCAGGGCTCTCCCAAGCTTCATGTCTCGGTCATGGACGTGACGCAACACATATTAATTTTTATCTGAGAGACATGCTCAATGAATGGCGACCTAGCAGAGTTCCTCTTCAAGGTCAGCCAGGGAGAGCCAATAGGGATTTTTGGGAAGACTGGACACGGAAAGACCACGTTCTGCAAGGTGCTCACGCTGGACATACTGCTATCATCCCCTGACGCAAAGGTGTACTACATAGATACTGAGGGAGGTGCAAGAGACCTGACCGAGATAGTGAAGAGGCTTGAGGAGGTGGAGAGGATACCTTCAAGAAATTTTCACTACCTCAGAGCAATGACGAATGACCAGGTAATAAAGTACATTGCCAAGATAGGGAAGAGCGTTGAGGGAGGTGGAAGCCACGTCATAATCATTGACAGCATCTCGATGCCGTGCCTCATACAGTGGGCTAGATCTAGGAAGTATGACGAGAGAATAATAACGATGCTTGAGCTGGTGAACGCGATATCTCGACTCAAGGAGATCTGTGAGAGAAACAGGGAGAGATCCCTGCCAGTCCTGGTGCTTCACCCAGTCTCAGAGATAGCCATCAGCAGGGAGCTCCAGCGCGTAGCCAAGAAGCTCAGCGAGACTGCTGGCTTGGGCAAGAAGGTGTCTGTTGACTCTCTCCCAGACGAGATAGTTCTACAGTACCAGAGACCTGCCGGTGGTAAGGCACTCCACCTCATAAAGGAGCTCTGGCTCATGAACAAGGAGTGTTCTGGAACTCTTGCAAGCCTGGTGGAGCAGGACATTCTGGGGGACGAGGAGGAGCAGTACATTACTGAGAGGCTGTCAAAGGTGCTACGTGAGTCAGCCAGGAGCTCGCTCTCAGAACACATGCGTGACATAAAGCTTGCAAAGTTCAGAGTGAGGAGCTCCAGGAGCAGAGTCTTCCCAGACATGGAGCCTCTAGTCGACATCTACGTCGTGACTGACCACCTAGGAAACACATACTACATGTACCGCACACTTAAGAAGATGGAGACCACGAGGAGAGAGATAAGGCTCCTCACATGAGGAGACATGCCGACGAGAAGCTCCTCACCACGCTCCTGGCACTGAACCGAGCATTCTACTCTATTTACAGGCTAGTAAACACTGACATAGATACCCTGATCCAGGCAATCTCAGACCAGGTGACCGTCGTCAAGCTGAGGGGGCTGCCATTCTACGCTTTTCAGTCTAGGCTGAGGCTCAGGGGCTTCATATATGTGAGCGACCTTGCACAGTACGTGTACTGTAGAAGAAAGTTCTACCTCATGTACCGCCTAGTGAACATATGTGGAAAAATAAGAAGCATCAAGCTCAGAAGAGAAATCTACCGCATAGCTACTGCACTGGGACCAGACATCCAGGTCTACGATGAGGAGCATGCAAAGTACATACTTGTTGGCTTAGTCCTACACAGGACAGTCCAGAACAGCGTGGAGATACTGAGGGACAGCCACATAAAGACTGAGGTAGAGGTTGCCGACCTAGACCTGGGAGTTGTGGGGCACATAGATGTCCTTGTCTGCCTGGGAAAGAACGTTGACATAATCGAGGTGAAGAGCGGCTTCTACCGAAAGATACCCGACTACTATGTTGTCCAGGCAAAGCTGTATGGTCTCCTAGTAGAGAGACAGCTTGGAGTCAAGCCTCGGAGAGTCCTCCTGGTCTCGAGCGCGAGGAGAGGGTACGGTGACGAGGATCGTGGAGTCTTCCTGAAGCTTCACCAGGTAGAGTACAGGGAGGATGACCGTGATGCTCTCCTGCAGCTAGTGAGGTCATCTAGGCGTCTCCTCATGGAGGAGAAGGCTCCACCATTCCTGAGAGATCCCAGGAGATGCTCCAGGTGTAGCTTCAGGATCTTCTGCCAGTATAGCTTATAGCTGTCTCCATTCTGACAGCTTTTAAGTCGAGTCTAGACCCATGTGGTGGGCTGACAGATGACTCTGTCACTCATCTTTAACAACTTTGAGGATGCTGTTGAGGCTACGCTGAGGTTCATAATCAGGTGTCTCTACAACGGAGGAGTCCCCATCTCTAGGAGAGCACCAGACAGAGACGAGTACACTGGGAGAACATGGATCTGCTACGGAGAGGCAACAGAGGTGCACAGCGTAAGGATATATGCACCTGACAACGACAAGGAGTGGCTGAGGCTGAACGCCTACCTGGACACACACTATGGGGACTGGAGAACTATGCTGACCAGGTATGCACCAGTGCTGGTCAAGGTTGCAGAGTCCTTCACTGACCCAGACCTGAGAAAGTTTGCACTGGCAGTGGCAAGAGCCATACTGGAGGGAAACAGTCCAGAGGCTGCAGTGGAGTCTGCGAGACAGAGCCTGAGGAGGCTACATGCATAGTGGAGGAAGATGGTACACACCTAGCAAGATACTGTCACTAGACGCTGCGCTAGCCTCCATAAGGAGAGAGGCAAGAATCGCTATATGTAGAGAGGATCTGCCAGCCAACCCAAGGTGGATAGAAGAGAAGTATCCAGAGCCAAGATGCTGGGACCCTGAGGAGCTCGTGATTGAGGCTGTGAAGAGTGGACCAGACAGCATGTTATGGGGAGCTGCTAGGAGGCTGTGGTGGGAGTTCTACCACAGGTACCACGGAACTTACCGAAGGGGGAGACCTCTTCCAGCACTCTACGTCTGCTACAGGGAGTGTACAAGGATAGACAGCTACCTAGACGGGTCAAGGATAGTTAGACTTCTGTACCACCTCTTCCTCCTGGCAGGAGAGGTCTATGGTCTAGTACCAAGAACCTACGCCTAGAAGCTGAACAATGTACCACTCGATAGAGAGACTGATAGGCAGCCTGAGAGACCTAGCCGAGCTTGCACAGAAAGAGACATCGCTTCTCCTGAAGCTCCTGATCCTCCTAGCAGCCAGGGATGGCATGCTGAGAAGGTACCTAGTGGAGGGAAGGAGAGAGCTGTTTGCTGCCAGGCTGAGAGACCTCCTCACGTTCTACAGAGTCAAGAGAGACACCATAGACAACATATTGGACAAGCTTGCTGGACTGACACAGCGCATCTCTAAGAGCAAGATAAGGGTCGTGAAGATCTCAGGAATAGATTTTCACCCAATAGTCACACTTGAGTCAGAGAGAGGAACAAAGAGCTACCTGGCTGCCGGCTTTGAGGTTGTGCTGAGCAGCGAGAAGCTTGCTAGGATGCTTGAGAAGGCACTGACCTTCTATGTCAAGGTCCCGTCAAGCCCTGTGTCGCTTGGGACTGGGAAGCTATGTATCTGCTACAGAGAGGGAGAGAAGATCTATGTTCCAGCACTCCTCTCAGACATCGTTCTCGGGATCCTGCACCTTCTCGGAGTAAAGAATGCTGACAGGTGCCTCAGAAAGATTCTACATGTCTTTGAGAAGGAGAGGAGGCAGGAGATAGCTCTTCATCCGCGTCTCCCAAAGCTGAGACCTTACCAGGAGGAGGCACTTGACTACTGGTGGAGACGTGGCGGTAGAGGAATAGTCGTTCTCCCGGTAGGTGCAGGGAAGACAAATGTTGCTCTTGAGGCAGCACTCAAGATTAGGAAGCCGTTCCTTGTCCTTGTAGACACTGACGCGTTGAGGTCACTGTGGAGAAACAGGATAAGTCACCTCCTAGGTATACAGGTAGTGTCGAGCATAGAGGCCGCATCAGCAGCATGTTCGCCTGCTCTTGTCCTGACTGTGAGGTCCCTCAGCTCTGCTATTGCCAGAGCCGTCGAGAGCGGTGACGAGGAGGAGAAGAGGAAGGTCCTGAGGATACTCATGAGGCCACTACTGATAATAGATGAGGCACACCACGTGGCTGCACCTGAGCATCTCGCAGTGGTGCTCAGCATGAACCCGCTCTACATCATGGGACTAACCGCCACGCCAGACAGGGAGGACCACAACGAGTTTCCAGCATACATGTTCCTGGGATCAATATGCTATGCAAGAACATACATTGACCTGTGCAGGCAGGGGTTCCTTGCCCCGGTGCAGATAGTCTCTCTGTCAGACACAGCGAGGAGACTCGCCGACCTAGCAATAACGAACCTGCACCGCCTGAGAAGCTGGACAGAGCTGTCACAGTCAGCTAGGAGGCTTCTTGCTGAGGTGACGTCTCTACTAAACGAGTACTTTCGCGAGGGAAAGGTACGCATGCTTCTAGAGAAGATGTATTCACCTGCTGAGGAGCCCAGCGAGAGGTCGAGAGCGTCAAACATGTTGAGAGAGCTTCTCGATCTCCTCCACTCGCTGGCAGTGCTTGACAAGATAGTTGAGGAGGCTAGAGAGGGAAGAAAAATAATAATATTCTTTGACAGGCTGGAGCCACTTCACATACTTGAGGACATACTCACCAGTGCTGGAATTGAGGTAGCAGTCATCACTGGGAGCAGGAAGGAGCTAGAGAAGACACACAGAGAGGACGTCAGGATAGTCCTTGCATCTCAGGCAGGCGAGGAGGGAGTAGACATACCAACACTAGACACTGAGGTCATGGCAGCACTCACCGCGACCAGGAGAGTAGCAATTCAGAGACTGGGAAGAATATCGAGAGCCTCTAGCCCAGACAAGATAGCTAGACTCTACATAGTGTATGCAGTAGACATACCTCCAGACGCTGAGGCAGGCAGCAAGGTGCTCTCAATACTTAGAGACTACCTTGACTACGACGAGATGAAGAAGATCATTGAGGAGAGGCTCAAGACAAAGTACGAGAACCTCCTGAGGAAGACTGGGATTGTCCTGTCGCAGGACGTTGAGAGGATGCTGAGGTACCTCGAGGGAAAGCTTGGAGTGTCGTGGATAAGGAGGTGGTTCTGGAACATTGCAACGAGGATCTCCCCAAGAGAGGCAACAGACTTCGACATACTTCTGGCAGTGCTTCTGAGGATGCTGATCGAGAGGGAGACGATGGGGAGCATCTGGAGGGTAGGGTACTGGCTCAGGCACTGCGAGTCAAAGGAGGAGGCTCCAACTGTTGCCTCCTGGATAGTTAACCCCAGGAGGTACAGGTTGCTCAGTCCTGAGAGGTCTGCTGAGCTCTATGAGGAGCTCAGGAGGAGACTAAGAAAGACCAGCATAGAGACGCTCATCAAGAGTCTACTGACGTCTCCAGACGCAGTGAGGAGGCTTCTGGAGGCAGCTGAGGTGGAAAGAAACAAAAAGATACATGACACAGTTGCTACATGATGAGGAGACATGACTCGGCCAGGATCATCGGGGACATTGTCAAGGTTCTCAACAGCAAGCCCATAGATGAGCTGGAGAGGAGACTTAGAGAGGTTCTCGGTCTCCTCCTGGAGGGAGACGAGAAGGACATAGATGAGCTGTTTACCATAGTCACCAGAGATGTGAGAAGCCAGATAGAGAGCATCATTCCAGATCCCTCCGCAACAGAGAACATATATCGACACTACATCTCTTCCCTCATCGCGGTTATGTCTAGTCTAGTGGTCACGCTCAGCGTCAGGACTGACCTACTGAGAAGCTACCCTATGGGAGTGAGGATCCTCAGCCTCCTTCTCTGGTTGTTCTCCAACACTCTGGCACTGTCTCTCCTCATAGACAACATATACGACATGTACCGCGAGATGAAGCAGATGCTTGTGACTGAGGACGGCACCGAGCTCCCCTATCCACCACTTGACTCTGCGCTGAGGACAGTGAGCGAGCTCAGGCAGGACCTCGCCAACATGTCTGAAAAGACGAGGCACCTCCTGGACATCGCGCTGAGGGAGCTAGCAAAGGCAATCATCATGGAGAGACAGACAAAGTAAGTCAACACTCACATACGAGACAGAGGCGGAGTCTTAAATTCTCTCGGGAGAGCCGCAACAAGGAGACCCTCCTTGCTAGGAGGACCACCACTGCCAATGCTGCTGCTCAACGGGATAGTGCCAGGTCCAGGAAGCCCAACAGGCAGCTCACTCGAGAGCTCCTTCAGCAACGCCAAGAGCGGTGGTGAAGGTGGAAGCAATAGCACGATGGGACTACAGTACCAGCCATCCCCACCGCCAGATGTCTACATGTCGGAGCACCATCCAGGATACGAGAAGGAGGTTGAGAACGTCGCCAAGAGAGCAGCAGAGAGACAGAAGAGACAGACACCACACCACGCTCATCCACATCCACTCTACTGTCCTGCACATGTCTCGCCGCATCCACAACTAACACTGTTCCCAAAGACACACCATAGATCAACACCACATAGAGCACGTCCAGAGAGACCAGCACAGCCACACCCAACACATAGTCACCCACGTCCAAGACCTAGACCTAGACCACGACCCCGACCACACCCACATCCACACCCACTCTACTGCCCGATGCACCCAGTGGCTCATCCAGAGTCTGCGCCGAGGCGCAGACAGCCTCGTCCTGAGTCTAGACCAGTCTATCATCCGTCTCCTCCACCGGACGTCTACATGGCTGAGCATCATCCAGGATACGAGAAGGAGGTTAAGGAGGTAGCTAAGAAGGCTGAGAAGGAGCAGGAGCACCACCATGGCAAGAGCAGACCTAGGAGTCAGGCTCCAAGAAGCGAGTATCCCCCTACTGGACCTTTTCCTCCGGCACTAGAGTTTGGTGGTAGTATACCTCCCCCAGAAAGCGCTACTCTTGGAGGAGGCTCTGGCACAGCCGCGACATCCATAGTTGCCAGGAAGTCAGAGACCGAGACTGGACAGAGGCAGGAGAAGGAGCAGCAGCCTGGCTCACGAGAGAGGAGGAGAGGTGGTGAGTCTGGCAGTGGTGGAGGTGAAGGTGGGGGAGGCGGATCTGGGCAGGGTCAGGGGTCTGGTGAGCAGCCGATCTACCTAACGATTAACTATGGTGGGAAGACTGTCAAGGTGGAGTACATCCCGGTGAAGGGCTATGTCCTGATCAATGGGGAGCCTGTGTCTCTAAGCAAGCTCAATGAGATAATTACGAAGCTTGAGAACAGCAGTGACCCCGTCCTGAGAGAGCTTGCCAGGAAGTATCTCGAGGTGCTGACTGAGAGGAAGAAGTTTGAGGAGAGGCTTGCACTTAGTCCAGAGCTTGCTGAGCTTGCTCCAGAGAGGACGAGCAATGAGCAGAAGATGCTCTGGTTCAAGCAGGCGCTCCTTGGCACGGCAATATCGCTCTACCTCATGTGGCACGACAAGAAGTTTGCTGAGGCTGCGCTGAAGCTGGTGAGCGAGGTGAAGCATCCAGCTGTAGTGGGCTCCCTTGAGGGACTGGTCCCATATATGTACAGGCTAATCGAGCTCACTCACTACAAGCCCCTGGGAGTGGTCAAGCACGGCAACGAGACGGTGTACATAGCTGTGAGATACGACAAGCACGGCGTCCCACACTACATGATCTTTATACCGGCCACGTACCACAGGGAGACGCTCTATGAGTACGTGTTCAAGAGACATCCACTGCCGCGCGGACAGGAGCCCTACCCGCTCCCAGAGACTCCAACATCACTCCCGGTGCTCACAACCAAGACCGTCGTCCTAGGTAATAAGAACGTCCTCAACATCCTGACTCAGGCAGCAAACACGGTCATCAGTAAGCACTTCCAGAGCTGGTTCAACAAGAATGTTGCCCCCATCGTGCACAGCTACCTAAGCGAAATATACACCAATATTGCAAAGATAAGGCAGAAGCTGGTCCAGACATATATGCAATATGTTAAGCAGGTAAACAGCTACATCAAGAACATCATCCAGACCTATGGTGGACTCACTCCGCAGGCAATACAGCTAATAAACAAGTATAGCCTAGACCTGTGGAACAAGATAAAGAGCAAGCTAACCACAAGGTACAAGAGCTATGGCATAAACATAGGCAAGCCGCTCCTGCTGGAGCTCGAGAACGGGAAGGTCGTGATGAAGTACGAGTTCCCAGACGTCACCACCGAGACGTTCAACGTCGTGTCCAGGGAGCTATACAGCAAGTACAGTACCAAGCTGAGGGAGAAGTTTGGAGGCAACGTGACGCTGTCACCAGCCAAGTTCACCACGGCAACGATAGGGAACCAGAAGTACATTGTTCTCCAGAACTGGGAGAACCTCGTAGAGGCAAACCTAAACACGAAGTCTGTCCTGATGCTGACAAAGGGTGGATCAACACTCTCACACACGCTCAACTACATTGCTGAGCCACTCAGAGAGGCAGAGACTGCGTACAGCAACTTCATGGAGACTCTCAGGAGGCAGCTCTCGAAGGAGGCTTCTGCGCTCTATGCTGCCGCCAGGGAGTCGAGAAGCGAGAAGGACTTCAAGAAGTATCTTGGTGCGCTGAGGAGAGATTACCTGATAGCTCTCAGACATGGTCTCTACAGAGAGGCAGAGAAGATCCACAGCTACATCGAGAAGCTGATGGAGGAGAGGAAGGAGCTGAAGAAGCTTGCAGAGAGCATGTCGCCGTGGTGGGCAGGGTTCAGGGCATTTGAGGCAGAGTTCCTGCCGACTGGCGAGACGCTCTACAAGGCTATGTACCTTGGACCAATAGTTGCAGGCAAGCTACTCAAGATGAAGAATCCACTTGCTAGGATCAGTGGAGCAGCACTGCTGTTTGCTTCTTCTCTGCCTGAGCTCAACGCTCTTGGTCCAATATACTGGCTGAGTCCAGGACTGTACAAGAAGATCTACGAGTCTGGACTGAAGACGATTGAGGGAGAGGAGGCTAGGGTTGCCAAGGAGCTCAAGGCAGTCTCCCTCTACGGCACTGGGACGCAGAAGCTGGCAGTGAACATTGGTGGAGCAGTCGGTGCAGTGCTCAATATTGGTCAGGGAGTGGGAGAGGGACTGCCCATAGCTATTAGCTCTCTCACTGGGTCACACTGGTTCAGCAAGGAGGCAAGAGAGCTCATCATGTGGCGCAGAGCTGCTCAGGCGGGGATAAAGGTCCCATACATTGGTGAGCTCAAGGTAGAGGACATTGCGGGACTAGTGTCACCATTCATTGTTGAGGGAGCAGTGGAGGCAGCAACAAAGGTTGCTGGGAGACTCGCAGAGGTCAGTCCAAGGCTGGCATCAATCCTGACGAGAGCCGCAGAGGCAGTACCAAAGTACTTTGAGCTCACTCCAGAGGCACAGGCGCTCAAGGGCATAATTGGGGGAGCCAGAAGGCTCTGGACCAGGCTGTCAGAGATACCTGAGATCAGGAACCTGCTCAGCAAGGTACCAATAAAGATCGTGAGCAGGGAGGAGCTGCCACTTCTCAGGCTCAAGGAGAAGATCGAGTGGCTGAGAGAGAAGATACCTATAGGAAAGAGAGGAAAGGAAGAGATCAAGATAGCAAAGATAGAGATCCCAGTCGCAAAGCTGTCACTTACCCCTGGAGGCAAGCTCATAGTTGAGACAGAGCTGAAGGAGCTGGAGCTACCTGTCCCAGAGAGCTACATTGAGACGCTGAAGGGCATAGCCAAGGGAGTACCAGAGGGAGCGAGACCAGGCGTGCGACCAGAGGCACACGAGGTCTACACGAAGGGGACAGTCCTCTTCGTCAAGTCTAGAAGCGGCAGGCTTCTCCCACTCTACGCGGGGATATACCTTAACGAGAAGGACGTCAACGAGATCCTTGAGAAGCTCCCAGAGGACGTGGTCAAGAAGCTGAGAGAGGGGAAGACAGTCGAGGTATACCCAGTAGCCGCACTGTACAACGGCAAGCTCACAATAATGCCAGAGGTCCCCAAGCTCCTCAAGAGAGGACTAGAGCTTGAGGCACCGATCAGGGAGATCAACGCTGGTGTATCCCCAGAGATGAGGCTGAGAAAAATAACAAAGATCGTGGTGGAGCCAGAGAGGAGACTGACACTCACAGAGATAGAGGCTGAGGGAGAGCTACATGGCGCCAAGATAAGGAGGAGGATGCTTCTCGTGGAGGAGGAGGGCAGAGAGAGGAGGAGAACCCTCAAGATGCTCAGCGAGGAGAGGACTGCACTCAGAGAGAAGATATATGTTGAGAAGGGGACCGGAAAGATAGAGACAAGACCATACACGTCTCCCGAGGAGGCTGGTGCAGGTCTCTCAGCAATGAGCATCGCGAAGATACGTGAGAAGCCTGGAGGAGCACTTGAGACTCCCTACGGCGAGGTTGCACCATTCCTAAGGGAGGAGAGGGCCAGGATAGTCCCATTCAGGTTAGTTAGGGAGGGAGACTGGACGTACCTGGAGGCAGGAAGAGAGAGGATACTTCTCTCACGTGGAAGAGAGATGCCTGAGGTGACAGAGGTCAGTGACCGAGAGCTGAAGATCACTCTACCAGACAGAGAGTACAGGACCGCAGTCCTAAAGACTGAGAAGGATGGAGTCTACCTAGAGCTCGAGAAGGGGAAGGAGAAGATCAAGGTGCCGATATATGCCGTAGAGTATAGGAACGGGGAGCTCCACCTCCACATCGACAGAGAGAACGAGATTGTGCTGAGAGTACCAAAGAGATACTCATCCACCATCTACAGGTTCCTGGAGGAAGCCAGAGAGAGTATTGCGCGAAGATACGTGACTCCCAGAAACAAGATAGAGATCACAAACGTCTCAGAGAGAGCCCCAGCTCCAAGAGAGGTCAAGGAGACGAAGGTGAAGGAGGAAGGAGAGAAGACGAACATGAAAAGCTTGGGGAACAAGGAAGGAGGCGTCACTGTTGCAGCAGTGAGCGCAGAGTCATCGCCGATCAGCATTGTGGAGGCAGAGAAGCTTGCTGAGACTCTTGACCGAGAGGGGAAGGTGGAGCTGAACGTTGGTGGTGAGAAGATAAGGATAGTGAAGCAGGGCAACACGATCAGCATTGAGTGTCCCGAGATACCTGTCAGGGACATAAGAGACATCCAGAAGATGGAGGCTATACTTGCAGCGCTGAGGAGGATCGTGTCAAGGTATGGAATATACGTAACCTGGAGATATGACCCACTGAGGCACGCGGTGAGGCTCGAGATAGTTAGCAACAGCGTGAGGATGGAGCCAATACTCCTCACTGCAGTTACGCAGGCAGCACTCTCACTGGCAAGTAAGAGGGGGATAATCAGCCAGACGTTGAGTAGAACATACAGGGTGAGGAGGCACAAGAGGATTCACAGACCAAGCACAGAGGTGACCAAGGTTGAGACAGGCAAGGTCGAAGCGTCATCTCCTGGAACAGCACCTGCAGCGACGTCTGCCTCCACTCAGGCAGTCAGTCCTGCGGAGATCACGTTTAGTGTGCTGTCTGCAGCAGTTCAGAGTGCTGTTGCTCAGACAAGCCTTTTCCCAGGCTTTCCAGTGCCAGTGTCTGGTCCAGGAAGCATCAAGTATAGGCTGCCCAGCGAGGTGAGCTGGGAGCTTCCGAGACTGCTGAACATGCTTGCAAGCACGCTTGGGCTGGAGGTAGAGAGTCCCCCAGTCATTAGGCAGGTGCTGGTTCTCTAAACGTTTAATTAGGAGCCTCCACCTCTACACTGCAAGATGACTACCTGGACGAGGATTGTGAGGAGGCTCTTTGAGGAGGGACTGGTCAAGGTTGTTGATGGAAGAGTGACATGTGCCAGGTGTGGAGAGGTGTTCTCTCCAGGGGAGAGGGCTGGGTCAAGGGGGCTCATCTCTCTCTACAGGGAGATATATAGGCACTTTCTCCTCAGGCACAGGTCTGAACTCCTCCTCGTGAAGGAGGAGAAGCCGAGCCTTACACTGCACACAGTTCCTGCCACGATACTTGTTGAGAAGAAGGTTCCGAGAAGCGGACATATCACACTGAAGATAGCTCTCCCAAGAGAGCTTGCGGAAAGGACAGTCACCGCACTCATAGAGGTGTACCCTAGCGATGTGCAGGAAGAGCCTCCACTGAGGAGGACGCTGTACCGGCTTGCCAGGAGACTACTCCTCATCTACCCTATCCCGCTCCCAAAGCTCAAGAAGATGCTCCTGAAGGTTCTGCATCAGGAGAGGCTCAGGAGAGAGATCACGGTCAGCGAGGCAGCATCCCTGATTGACCAGGTGCTCAGGCCAGACCTAGACAGAGCCATTGCGGACATAGTTGTGGCACTCTGCCAGCACTTTCCAGTGACCAGGAGGACGCTGGTCGAGATAGTGCTCGACATAGTTGCACAGATGAAGGACGACGGCATGCTCCCCAGAAGCCTGGACGCGATGATGGTGGTTGAGAGGCTGGACAAGATCTTAAGAGACCTGGAGAGGAGGGGAGTACTGGTGAAGATAGGTGAGGTCTACAGGACGACCTAGATTCACCACGGAGGACAAGCTCAGGATGATGATCCTCAGGACAGTGCTCAAGTACAGGTCACTCAGGTTTGGGACAGTTGGCTTCACGGTACACCTAATAAACAGAAACTGTAGAGGACTCAGAGGCTACCTAGACAGACTCCACGTAATAGAGAGCTACAGGGAAGGAAGGCTCCTAGAGATGATGAGGAGCCCTGACCCAGCGAGGCTCATGAAGCCGAGAGTAAGAAAGATAATAAATGGGACGCTCTTTGAGCAGCCAGAGAGGAGGGGAGCATGCCTAGTCATCCGCCTCAGGAGACCGATGACCGTCCTTCTCTGAGGTAGAAGTTCGTGAGTCTTCCCCAAAGAGCGTTGCTTAGACCTCTAGCATAGAAGTAGCCTGGTGCCAGATCCCTCAGCGCAGTGACAAGTCCAAGAAGCTTCTTTGAGCTGTACCACACAACTATGTTCCCCCTTAACGACATGTTGTACATTGTTGCAAACTCGTCTCTGAGGATGAGAGAGAGCCCAGAAGCCTCAAGAAACCTCTTCTTTCCCCTGGCAATGGTCCTGCTCTTCACGATCGGCACCTCCAGCACGACACCAAGCTCTCTCCTCTTCAGGTAGTTGCTCACCACGAGGAGAGTTATGTATGGCAGAAAGAGATCCCTCAGAAGGTACATCCCAGATACATGAAGCAGCATGAGCCTCTCCCTCTCAGCATAGTGACGTATCAGGGACCTGATCAGTGACCTGAGGAGGATGAGTGACCCAGTCCTCACAAGGAACCTCCTCTCCCTCTCACCAACAACCCGGTACAGTGGCTTCATGCTCATGATGCACCTAAATGTGTCGCGTATAGTTGAGCCAAGCCTTGGATACTCATAGAGAATCTCTACTAGACCCTTAGCAACGCTCCTGATTTTCGTCAACTGTGGAGCAGTCCTCACAATCTCATCAATGTCACACAGAGTAGAGCACGCTGACCGGGATGAGCCGCTCATCGAGAAGCTCACTCAGCCTCAAGTTTATATATGTGGCAGCGACGTTCAGGTCCCTCACACCAGACCTAAGGAGATCAATGACCTCGCCAGCAACAGCATCACCATCCTCTAGACCAAGAGAGTACCACTTCCAACACACATCATCAACCTCGGACAACACATCGACAATCGCGTCCACATCCTCGTCACGTACAGACACCGACCCAGACCCAGCACAGGACAGCCAGTCAACGAGACCACGAACCCTCCACACAACAGAACGATACAGGAGACCATGACCCTTCCCAGCACTAACACTGAGACCCCCACCCACCTTAAACTCCACAAAAACAAGATACCCAACAAGCACCCTAGAGAGCGACTCACCCAACACAGCAAACACAGCGCTCTCCTCTCTGCCAGACCCAGCCGAGGCAGGACTCACCATCTTCCTTCTCAGTAGCTTTCTGCACTCACCTTTTATCTCTTCCCAAGGAGCCAGACCAGGACTCAGGAAGCTAGTGAGGGACAGTCTGTCTCCATGTCTAGTTCTCTCTGTTGCAGGATCTTCTCTCGGTGAGTGGTCTCCTCTCAGGCGTCCTCGTCTTCATGTAGGTCCTCCTATCTGTGTCCTCTCTGGCGGGGTTTAAAAGCCATCTCCGGTAGCGACTCCATGTTTCTCACGTAGTTGGCTGAGTGGGTTAGGTGTGTTTTGTGGTTGTGGACGAAAAGGTTTTCTGCGGGGACATGCCTCTTCCTGCTATGAGGAAGATTGTGGCAATAATTATCATGGTTCTGGTAGCTCTTGCGCCAGCAGCCTCTGCAGCCCCGGTGGACACAGAGTACCAGTATCTGTACAACAGGATGAGCCAGCTCATCAACACGCTGTCAAACAACCTTGCAACACTGCAGCAGACACTCAAGGAGACAAACCAGCTCCTCGACAAGCTCACTCACCTAGTCTCCGAGATAAGGGACGCTGCATCAAGCCTCGGAATATACATCCTGGCTGCAGCTCTCACGGTGGGGATACTAGTCCTAATATCTAAGCTGATAGAGTCAAAGAGGACATACGACCTGGCAGAGGCAATTGCAGTAGCACTGAAGAAGATAGCACTGGAACACGCACCAGGCACAGAGGAGCAGGAGACAGGGCATCCCCCAACAGCACCAGACTCAGCTACTGGACAGCCACCACAGCTACCAATACTGAGACCACCAAGATACATAACCAAGAAACTTAACATTGACGAGGACAGAGACCTGAGATAGAGGAAACATGCAGTACCTATATCTACTATACCTAATCTACAGGTACTGGAGAGACATCAAGAGAAAGACACCATGCACCATCACTCAGAGAGAGCTCGAGACACTGATCAAGACACTCACAAAACAGCCACATCTCAGAGACACCTTCCTCCTAGACAGAAACATGCTCAAAACACTACTAACATACCTCCACACAAACGACCTAATAGATCTGACAGCCACAGACACAGAACTGAGAATCAAGATAACTGAAGAAGCAGGGAGAAAGATAGAGAAGATCTCTACAGCGCTCGAGGACAGGCTCGAGATAACGATATCAGACACAGCCGAGACAAGGCATGTAAAGTTCAGAGAGATAGTTGACATTGCACTCCAAAAGCTAAGACAGGACACACACCAGCTAGAACAGTCAAGCAGAGACATAGAAGAGCTGGCAAGCGCAATAGACAGCTTCCTAGGACACATAATGCTGAAAGACACAGACAGCTTTAAAAGATAGAAAACAACAAGAGAACCATGCCAGGAAGACATGGCCACTGCCACGGAAGAAGAAGAATAGAGAGCCTCGCTTCCCAGACCCAAGATACTTCACAGACAGTACAGTACCCAGGAAACGGACCATGGAAACATCTACCACCACCAGAGAGACCAGGATGGCGGTCCGGCTATGCCAGACCACGATGCTGGTGGTATTTAGGAGAGAGAAATCCCAGTAAATAATATCTTAGTGAAGAATATGGGGGTTCCACTATCTTTCCTATTATACAACATTGATGTTTTAGCAATACCAATAGTGCTAGGTGCAGTTGCAATACTGCACCTAGATTCAGCTGGACTGCTCTCTGACAGAGCAAGAAGAATAATCTGGTATGTTGGACTTTTCTCACTTTTAATGACAGTTCCACTGCTCTTTGCGTTATCCATAGGTAATAGCACCTTGATAAAGTTGCTATTACCTATCGTGTTGATTGGGGGAGGAATAGCACTCTTCAATGAACTTAAGATGTTGAGAATTGAGACAACACCAGACAAGACAAAGCTGCTTGCAGAACTTATTGGTGCTCTCGGGATACTTTACGGACTTGGAAAGATCTGGTTTCTAGAGAAAGTTTTGACCAATGCGATCTACGGTACTATCCTAGACATAGTTAAGTTTGGGTTCTGCGTAACAACCATGATTGCAATAATAATCATGATTTACGGAGAAGTTAATAGAGTTAGAGCAGTACAAAGATATGTAACCTAAGCTAAAATTTTCTCTCTTCTCAAAACTGGAACTCTTACTCCAACTTGCTTACAGACCTGTTCCAGCTCATTTAAAACTTCCTGAAGTTTTTCTGCAAGAAGAGTCCCCCGTTTCTTCTCTATTATCTCATTGACTAGATCTAGAATTCCAGATTCCCTAAATTCACTAAGCGCTTTCTCAAGAAATTTCCTCGCTATGTCAGGTCTACCAACTTTTAATGCTAACTTAGCGTGAATTATGGGTATTTTCAAGTATAGGTAAAATGAGAAGTCAGCTATATTTTCCAGTGGAAAATCAAAAAAGTACATTAACAAAAAGTTTCGTAGATTCCCTTTTAAGTATTCTGTAAAAACATTTTTATTTTAGTTTAATAGGAGGACATTAGTAATGCCTAGAGACAATATACTTAAGTTACTGTTAATCTTAACCGCGATATTTACTGTCTTAGCGGGACTTTACCTTCTTGTTCAGAAACCTGTCAAGCTCATGATCAGTGGAGTTATGTGTGGTCTTGCTATTGCTATTCTCTCTCTGATGGGTTGCGAGGGACTGAGAAAAAGTAAAAGACGTAGCTTATGACTGTAATGTGGGTATCCTCTTCCTGAAAAGCTGAATTAGCTTCTCTAGATCAACTATCTTTTCGCTCTGAGCAATGTTTAATGTCAATATTCTTGCTGCTGCCCTAACAGAGTCGACATCTACTCCACCTAGTCCAACTACTCTTCCAGCCTCTTTAATAATATGTTCACTTGGGTAAGGTGTTGGATTAATCACTATTGTTGGAACTTTAGCTCTAATAATGTTATCTCTAGTAAATACATTACTCATCTCATCGGTAAATACGAGTAGCATGGCATCTTCCTTCTCAGCTTCTCTCTCAGCATACATCATTGCCTCTTCAAGTGGTGCTGTCCCCATGACTTTCTCTCTTAGATTCATGATGCTGTCTAGAGTCTTAATTTCGTAGCCTTGTGGAGGCATGTAAGTTCCTGAGAAGATCATTGCTCGGTCAATTGCTCTTCTAAGTGCTATGAGAATTCTCTGAACTATCAATATTCTAACTCCACTCATACTATAACTCACATCAATTAAGGCAACAATCCTCCTTCTCTTCTCAACAAGATTAATTAAGCTAAAAATCTCATTCTTTACCTCATTAAATCTCTCCTCAAACATCTTGTCTATCTGCTCTGCAACATCAGGATTCTCCCAATAAATTCCAGTGATCAGCTTTGCAGCATAGCTTGTAGGTACAGCGTGCTTCTTGCTTTCAAGTATTGATAATGCTGTGCTAATGCCTAACCTATATGCCAATGTTCTAAACTGCATTGCAACGTCAATACCAGACATCAACTTTCTAGCAGCACTCTCTAGAAGCTCAGAAGATACTATTGCTTGTGTGAGTGGATGTTTAAAGCCAATGCAACTTCTTACAATCTCCCAAGGCAGATCATACTCAATTGCAAGCTTAAGAGCAATATCACTGCCAGTCACTTCACCTCTCAGAATCTTCTCAGCAGCTCTAATCCTGTCAGTTGGAGGTTCACCTCTGCCAACAACCCATGCAAAAAAGCCTATTCTGAAACTCGCTCTTTGGTTTTGGATGTACTAGATTTAGTAGATCTCTCATTGCACTTCTATACTTAATAGCTTGAAACTCTAGCTTGGCATCATCCATCGAGGTTAAGACATTTGCTAGAGCCTTCTTCTTTCTAGAGTCAAGTCCTCTAAACAGGTGTGGAAACTTTCTAGCAAGCTCAGCATATCGTAACAGTAGCTTGACTGGATATGTTGCAAGGATCTCCTCAATCTGTCTTCTCTCAGGTACCAGCTCTGCCACAATTAGAGGAGTATCCTTGACCATTCCATGCTCTCTAGCAATTTTCGCTAGCTCAACTACAAAGTCCCAGCCTCTTCTAAGCGCAGTCTCATTAATGGCAGATAACAGCAAAGTAGTATACTCAGCCTTACTCATGTAAAAATAGTCAGCAAACCTAACAGGATAACAGAGCAGACACTTAGCAAGAATCCACTCTGGACTAGGCTGTACATACCCAGAAACAAACTTCTCCTCTCTCATCCTCTTCTCATGAAATTGCCTAGTAAACCGCTCAACATCACCTGGCTTAAACATCCAAGCCATGATGATAATTAGATTTCTCAATACACTTATATTTCTTACTCAAAAATCCCAATTGAGATAACACTCCTCGGAAAAAAACAATAAAATCTCCACTAGTAAAATCTTACAACTATCCTTACGTCCTCTCCTAGACGTCTAGTAAGAATATGAATTTCATTTTCAGAAACAGAAAGAACTCTGACACTTTCTATATCGCAGTCAAGCTTTCCAGCCACCTCCCTAGCAAAATCCTTTACAGGGATTTCCCTAAGCTTACTTACATTAATACCCTCAAGCCTCCTACAGTCAACAATAAAGAAGTTAGGACTCTTCACCTCAATTACACCCGAATCATCATAGTTCCTAAGCAAAATCTTTGATGTCGCCTCCAATTTCAAAATCATTAAAAACTTAATAAATTCCACAAAAGCCTCAGGACTAACACCCCTTCTCTTCATTAGACATTATATGACAAAAGCAAATATATTAGTCTTACCAAGAAGCTGAGAATCTTGCCTACCAATGTATTTTTAAAAATTAGCAAGATGAGCCCGAGGAACAACCTCGGGGGCGGAGGACATCCTGGGGCGGGGTTTCGAGCCCCGCCGCTGAAACCCCCGAGGGCGCCTCGGGCAAGATATATAGTCTCAACTTTATTTATAAGCTTTTCTCTGTAAGGAAATAGTTTACTATAGTAGGGAAAATAAGGACAAGTATAGTAATTATTTTATGCCTCTAGAGACTTCTTTTGTTAAAGAGGCAATACTTCTAGTTGCAATTGTAGTAATCATCGTTGGGACTCTACTGACATATTCTACATTTTATAGTTCATCTCTGCCAAAAATAGACATTTACATCAATGGACATCTTGAAAATGATGCCATAATTGACATTAGCAATAAATATGTAAAAGTAGAATTTAACTTTCTTGTTACGCGAAGCCCAACTACATATAATATAAGCATATTTAATAGAGGCAACAAAGTATTACATATTGCAAATATAACCCTTAGTAATCTACGCTGCAAAACACTTCCTAGCAGTTCAATAATAGTTAAGATTCTACCAACAACACTGATTGTCAATCCTAAAGAGCGTAGGACAGTAATGATAAAAGTAAAGAGTATTGTAAAAGAAGATTTCTGCAGTGCAATTCTAGTCTTTAAACTGGCATGAAAGAGCTAAGCTTAATGATATATTTTTTAAAATAGTGTTAGGTATAGCTTATAGCTAAGACTGAGATGAAAAGCTAGTTTGCTGAAGCAGGACATTCTAGGTAGTAGATAGTAGATTTCTTCTGCCCAGTAAGTCTAAGATGTATTCAAGCACTTTCTCTTTTGTTTTATTTGTGTCTTTTGTGTTAAGTATTGGGTATCCTTTTTCTCTAGCTCTCTTTAGATAGATTTCGCGTACTTTGCATAGAAATTCTCTATTTTCGAATACTTCCTGCTTCTTTCCTCTTTGAGCTATCCTCTCGACCAGCTCTTCAACATCTAGGTCGAGGACTATTGTGAGATCAGGCTCTGGCAAGTACTTGTTTAGCTCTTCTAACCACTCTATGTCTAGACCCATAGCTGCTTGATAAGCAATTGTTGACTCTTTGTACCTCTCCTGCAACACAATATAACCTTGTTCTAAAGCAGGCTTGACAACATTGTAGTAGTGATAATATCTATCTGCAACAAACAGGAGAGCATAAAGGTGAGGAGGATTAACTCTCAACTTAAGTGCCCATTCCCTAATTAACTTACCTATTGGACCACTTGAAGGCTCGTGTGTAACAAATACTCTAAATCCTCTTTTCTCAAGTTCCTCTTTTACACCTTCAATCACTGTTGACTTACCAGCACCATCTGGACCTTCGAAGACTATCCATATCATGGTTACTTTACCAAGTATAGCTTTCTACTAAGCTAATGAATATTACTTACCATCTGTTTTCGCATTTGCTCTAGCATCAGTGATTGAAGCAGTATGTACCCATCTCGTGAAAGCTTAACCCTATTATCATCTGTTATCTCAATGAGATCTCTTGAGCTAACTCTAATTAGGTCAGCTTCTCTTTGATCTCTTGCATGTTGATCAACCATCTGCAGATATTCATCAAGTGATATCTCTCCTCTCTTTGCAAGCTCTAACACAAGTTTAACCCTAAAAGCAAGAATTCTATCTACCAAGTCCCATTCCAACTTCATCGATAGTTATTACTCATATAACACTATTAAGTATTTTGAAATACCCAATTTACCGCCTCTTAAACACAATAGACTTCAAACTCCATGCAGTCACTCCAAGTTAACTGCGGATAAACAACAAGTAGCCTCTCCCCAAATCTAAACTCCAACCAGTAATCTCTCTCGCATTCCACTTCCCTATCTAAAACCCCACCAAGCTCGCGAGCAACCTCCTTTAGAGCCTCGTAGTACAATCTCCAGCCAGGCTTATATTCACATACAACTGAGACTTTTCTACAATAAGGCTTCTTGCTTTCCTCAACAACACATTTTATTCCCTTCAACTCAAGTTTTTCCTTGAGTTTCTCCGCAAATAACAGTTCCAATGACATTGCTTATCTTACAGCACATCTCACCATCTTAAATTTTAAACACAGTAAATCTACATTGCAAACTTAATAGAATATCAAAGATTGCTAGATATTTAACCAACTAAGCTAATACTTCTGATCTCTTTCCCACTGTTTATTATGTTTTGTTACATTTACTTTAGCTATTGCAGCACTTTACCAATAGTGCCGTTAGCATTATTCCATCTACAAATCTTCTAGTCTCTTCACTTATAGTGCCTTTCAGTTTACGTTCAACTTCCATAAGCATTCTAACCTCCTCAAGAAATGCTAGTAGAGCTTCTCCTCGAGGTAGTATACTTTGAGCAAGTTTACATAATTTGTCTTTTTCACTTCTCTTGCGTTTATAAAATGTGGAGATCAGTTTAAGAAGCATGAGTCTGAGCATACCTTTTCATTGCTCATTAGGCTGACTTTCAGCATTTTCCTCCTCGAACAGCAGTTTTTCTGAGTAAATATCAAATTCTATTTGCTTTCTATCTGCTGCAGCTTCAATGTGGATTGTGTCTTCCTTGAATTCGACTACAAGCCAGCATTGATCTTCGTCAGGGGACATATCATGGAACTTTCCACCAAGTTCTTGTGTAAGTTCCTGCATAGTTTTATAGTAGTCATCCCAAGGTAACTTATAGTCACATATTAGATAAATCGCCCTTGGGTCACTACCTTCCTCCATCTCACACTTAATACCTCTCTGCTCAAGTTTCTCCTTAAGCTTCTCTGCAAACCATCTGTCAGATCTCATACTTGAAAAGTAACAATATATTTAATAAAGGCTTCTCTACTGTGATATCTGTCGCATGAAGTCTGAGGAAGCTAGAAGAATACTATTTTCCAAGTTTAACTCAGCTGAAGAGGTTGTTGAGTGGCTCTTTTCAAAGCTTCAGAGAACCTGTCTCCCAACCAGAGCAGTAACACCTGACTGGTTCATGACCGGAGAAGAAGCACTAACGCTGAAGGCACTGATTGTGCTTACTGGAATAGGTGGACCAGAAAGCCTAGACCCATGGACAGCACTCTACAACATCTGTGAAGAGCTAGACAGAGAATACACAACGATAGTTACACCTGAAGGAAAGATAAAGACAATAAAAAACAGACGCCACAGCTACTTCAGGTCCAAACTCAGACTATACCTACTGGGAACACTAAGAAAACAACATGAAGAGTACCTCAGAGAAAAGCTAAAGTGAGCTTTAAAGGTCAAAACTCGATTTTAACAAGAAAAGTTCAGTAGAAATTCTAGTAAGCTTAGCATAATTCCGGAGCTTAATTCCTTGGTCGGTTTATGCTATTCATCTTATAGTTTACTCTTTTCTTCCTTCAATACTGCACTATAAGTCTATGAAAAAGCTATATATGAAAATGTTGATAGCACACTCACAGGTCTAGCAGCGTTTTAACTTCTTCCAAATCCAGGTACTGTCTCTAAATATCTACTCTCTGCATGGGGAGCATGGACTTCGCTCCTCTTTGCAAAATATTGATACATGTCAAGAAAGAGATAGAGCTAACAAAGTCAAGAAAACATTTAGTTGGGCATCTCTAGTCTTCCCCGGGGAAATATCTTCTCCTTCTATACTTTCTGGAAATGTTTGTTCTCGTGGAAAGGTTGTAGACTGATAATAGTCTGTATGATGCAAGTAGTCCGTAGAGATAGACTGCGGCAATATATGTGTATCCAGCATAGTGATAAATTGTCTTTACTATTGGTAAATGTGTGAAGCTGTACAGCACATAGAGACCTACTGGAACTGAGAGCAAGTAAGTCAATATCTCAAGTCCTCTCAGTATTTTCCGCTCAGTTCTCTCTACCTCACGTCGATACTTACTATATTTAACGGGACACATCTCAACTAACAGAGATGGAGTCCTTATTTTCTTCCCAGTTATTACCCAATTTACTTAGCTGTGCCTGACCACTAACGTCTTCAGGTCTCTCACAGCTGCAGCAATGGTCAGGCCGCAGTGGCTCCAACTATTTTCTGTCTTTTCTTGAACATATCTAAGGTGGTGGCATGGTCTTTCTAATTTTAAATGTTGTTAATTAGTTTTTGTGTCTGTGGAGGGAAAAGTTTTCTTGTAGGTGCCTCATGGTCTGTTTGTGAGCTATGCGTTTGCGTATGCACGTGTCTCGACCGAGAAGCAGGACTTGGAGATGCAGGTTTGGGCTGTAGAGAAGTGGGCTAGTGCTCACGGTGTTGTTATTCTTGACTGGTTTGTTGACCATGGTGTGTCCGGCGCAACGCCGCTTCTAGAGAGACCAGGCTTTAAGAAGCTCGTAGAGAAGCTTAAGACTGCTAATCCAAGACCAAAGCTGTTACTAGTCTACGATGTTACTAGGCTTGCAAGGAGTGTGTATGAGTTCTTTCAGGCTTGGCACTACATTGAGAATGAGCTTGACCTTGCACTTATACCTGTGAGAGACATACATATCATAAATGTAACATTGGAGTACAGAAACGCGATAAAGGCATTCTTAGCAGCAATTGCAGAGCTAGAACGTGAGTTTATCAGTAGAAGAACACGTGATGGTCTAGCAAAAGCAAGGGCTCAAGGAAAGATAAGTAATGTTGTTGAGAGACTCAAAAAAGAGAATCCTCAGCTACTGGAGCAGATCTGTGCTGAGTACAGGCAGGGAACCCCAGTCTACAGACTAGTCAAGAAGTACAGAGAGCAGCATGGACTAAGCGAATATGCTGTAAGAAGAATACTTGCAGAGTATTGCAGCGCAAAGGGAGAATTAACCTGTCCAAGATGTCTACATCTAATGCAGGTCAAAGACAAGATAACTGAAATTACTGGTAACAACATCAGGGTCAGAACAATCTACAAATGTCCAAAATGTAGCTACATCATAGAAAAAGTTGACTAGACCATGTGGAGACCCCGCTGCGGATAAGCGAAAGCTCACGTATGTGGTGGCCTTGCTTAGTCTAGCACTCAGCTTATACACAGAGATGAAGCATGATAGTATCCCATTGCCAATATCTCACTACGCCATTTACAAGTTTAGGCATCATGCACTGGGAAGAAGACTTAGAGAATTCATATTCCTAACAGATAAGTTGCAACTAGAGGAGATAGAGAACAAGCTAAGGCAGATATTGGAATTAGCTAAGAGGACCCCCTCATTTAATGTCAAGGGCTGACTGAATAAACTACCTCGGTTCACTACCTCAAAGCTGGACCAGGTACTGACCAATTAGAGTCGACATTTCGTTGAGTGTCGTTGTTTGTTAGAGTTCTTTTGAGGGCCCCCGTACCCACATGGATTGCCCCCACCTTCAATTCTGCATGCCGGACAACAAATAGAAATTCAATATAAATTAAATAGTTGAATATACCTGTGCATTGCTTTATTGGAGAACTAGGTTCTGTCCAGTACTTCCTGGTCTATGTTAGAATAGGATTATGGTGGTCTTCATGTTTGGGTATGTGTTCTATGGTGGTGCTGCGGGGTCTGTGGGGAACATTTATTTTTGTGTTTTCTGTGTTGTCTCTGTCTATGGTCCGTGTTGGGTCTGTGTGGAGTGATGTCGCGTTTTTGTTCCTGTTGTTGCTGTTCTCTCTTCAGGCTATTTTCTATGTCTTTACTGCTGGACTCATCAAGTATGTCCTTAGGATAGGCATAGTTGTGACAGGGTTCACAGTCATTATCCTCATGCTTGTACTGTCTAGAGGAAGTCCAGAGAAGAAGCGTGAGTCTAGGTTTGGAAGAGGTGTCGGTACCTGAGCTCTCTCAGTCTGCGGTTTATGTCTTCTAGTTCTCTCATGAGCCTCTGTATTGTCTGTATTATCTTGATCCTCTTCTTCTCTAGGAGAAGCTCTCTTGGTGGCTTTCCCTGTCTAACCGTGTCTCGGTACTGTGAGGTGTCTTGATGTCTCCTCTCTCTTTCCTCTACTGTTGTAGCTATCTCGGTGATCAGGTCTCTAGACGTGTCCTCCATTCCTGTATAGGTGTGGCCGTTCTCGAATTAATCTGTGGTGTCCTGTCTCTTCAAGGCGGTGAAAAGGGTTTTTGTCTGGGATGTGTCTCTAGTTGTCAATGATGTGTGACGTGGTACTTGACATCCTGTTGGATGTTGCTGACAGTGTCGAGAACCGGGTCTATGTGGATGCTGGGGATGTGGCAGCTGCCTACGGTGTCTGTCTCCTGCACAGGAGGGTCAGGGGTCTTGAGCGTGCTGCCAGGTTTGTTGAGGGGAGCTCCGTGTTGAGGCATCTTGATCCTGAGGCGAGGAGTGCTGTGGCAGAGGAGCTATCTCGTCTATGTTCTAGGTATGGTAGAGATGTTGATGCTGTCGTGATGGAGCTTCTGCGTAGGTTCCTTAGGAAGTATGTGTGGTTGAGGTTCTTTGCTGCGACGCCTCTTGCTCATCCTGTTGCTGTTCTGTGCCTTGTTGCTAATCCTCCCCAGGTTATTGGTGTCAGGGGGATTACCTGGAGTGGCTGGGTCTACTACTTCTTTCCTAGGAGAGACCACAGACCGCTCCTGGCAAAGCTCTTCTATGGGTCGGTGAGGAGCCTAGTCTCCACTGGCTCAACTATCCATAGGCGAGATGTGGAGAAGCTGATCAACAAGATGTTTGGTAGGGATGCTGTCCTGTCGAGGTACCTTGACCACTACCAGAGACTCATCCTTGAGCAGGGACTAGAGAGAGGAAGCTGCAACGCCTTCAGGAGCCTCGTAGCCTGGGTCCTAGATGCGACTGCACTAGTCTTCTGGTTCTATGCCGTGGAGCTTGAGGGGAAGAGCATTCCTCAGCTACCATACATCCTCTCTAGAGACCCAGAGAAGGCAGACAGCATGTATCCACCATGTTACTTCCTGGTAGACAAGATAGCGTGCTCACCGCTGCTCGAGTCACTGTGTCCAAGACTGCTCGACCTCGAGTGGAGATGGATAGTGGAGACCTGGAAGCTACAGGTGAGGAAGCTCCTGAAGCCTGAGACGAGGACTCACTGGACAAAGATTGCTAAGACCCTGCTAGAGAGGTACCTAGACTGCGAGGGGAAGTGTAGGATCTGTAGAGAGAAGCTCATATCAACCCCCATGTCCAAGATGACGATGCTGAGCATAGTCTACAGGCACTTCAGAGAGAGGCACCCAGAGAGGATGGAGAAGGTGAAGCTGGACAGTCGCTGACCTTCTCGCTCAGTGCCTAACTGCTTGCTAGAGTCTCAGAGACATATTAAAGTTCTTCTCTACGGAGGTCCATGTCGATGAGCAACATGTTAAATAGGTTTGTGTGGAGGACTCTGACATGATTCCGGAAACGTGCTTGGCTAGGTCAATGATACTTAGCCTCTTCCAGGAGGAGCCGTGCGTCAGCATGGAGACCATTGAGACAGTGTTGAGAAACATTGCAGAGATGCTCGACCTAGACCAGGACACTGTCAGGCTCCTCATAGCTGACCTAGTTGACTGCAGCGAGGAGGCATGCAGACTCAGTAGAGAGGGAGAGAGACTGCTCACAGCACTCAACTTCTCAGGACGCCGTACTCGTTGACCAAGATATCTACAATCTCCTTAACAATCCTAGAAACATTCTCTCCAGAGAGACCACTCCTCTTCAAGTCCTCCGCCACGAGACTCAGAACAGACTCTATGCATCCGGGGTCATGCCTGCTGCTGCAGACCTCAACGATCTTCCAGGCATAGTACCTGGCTTGGTTCATGGAGAGACTATATCTGAGAGGCTAGTTTTCCTTTCTGTTACTGCTCTGTCGAGGTTTCTCTTAGTCTTGGTTAGTGACTGTTTGGGTTTATGTACTGTTGTAGGTTTTTATTTGGAGACTGGGCTTCTCTTGGCAATGTCTAGCTCTGTCAGTGACAGGTTTGTACGTGTTGATCCTAGGGTTCTTGCTGAGAGGAACATCATCGTGTGTGCCCCTACTGGCACTGGCAAGACTACTGCCGTGCTTAGGGCTGTGTGGGACCTGGTGAAGAACGGCATGTTTTCTAGGGCAGTCTTCTGTCTGCCTACTAGAGCAGCATGTGAGGATGTTGCGAGGTCTGCATCCGCCCTGGTAGGTGCCGGCAACGTTGGTCTAGACACGTCTGATGCAAGGCTTGAGAGGGGGTGGAGTCCCACGGAGACGTGGAGGAAGCCTATTGTTGTGACTACCTATGAGCGTGCTGACAGCGTGTTTCTCAGTGACCCAAACATGGTGTCCAGGAGCATTGTGGTGATTGACGAGTTTCACAATGTGTTGATGCCTGAGAGAGCAACAAGCATCATTGACCTTCTCGCGCTTGCCAAGCAGGCTCAGTCTGAGGGGAAGCCGTGCAGGATAGCTGTCCTATCTGCGACGATGCCCATGCTGGACTACATGAGGAGGTACCTTGATGCCGAGGTCATCACCAAGTCTTCCAGACCTGTCGAGATAGAGATCAACACTGTCCCCGTCCCTGTTGCTCTGGGTAGAGGAGCACAGTCATATTACAAGTTCAGGCTCAAGGACCTGAAGAACATACTGAAGACCTTGACCCCCAACGACACACCAGTCCTCATCTATGTGCCCCATAAGAAGATGTGTGAGGAGATCTGTAAGGAGATCAAGAAGTGGATTGCAGGTGGAGAGATAGTCTGCGCCAAGCCTGACGAGGTGGTGTACCACCACGCTGGTCTGCCAAAGAGCGAGCGTGAGAAGATTGAGCTTGAGCTGAAGAAGCCGAACCCGAAGTACAAGATTGTTGTTGCCACAGACACGCTGTCACAGAGCGTGAACCTGGCGTTCAGGACAGTGATAGTTGCTGGACTGAAGCTGTTCCTACCCGACTCAATCAAGTATGTTGAGCCAGCAACGGTCATGCAGGTGATTGGGAGAGCTGGGAGACCAGGATACCAGAACGTTGCAAAGGCATACATACTGTACTCAAACGATGAGGAGGACATTGTGAAGAGCGCGCTCAGCGGCATGTATGGAGAAATTAAGACTCTTGGAGACTACCCCGCACTGGTTCTCCGACTACTGTACAGTGGGAGGAGACTTGACCTCTGGCTGAACTATGCACCATTTGTCTCTCCTGAGAAGCTCGAGAAGGCTGTCAAGGTTCTCCAGAGACTTGGAATGGTGAGTGGTAAGGAGTCTCTTGACCTGACCCCGCTTGGCAGGCTTGTTGCCAAGGAGTATCTGCCGTCTCAGACGATGCCGTTCCTGCTGCTTCTAGGAAAGAGGAAGTACATGGAGGAGGTAGCCAGCCTCAACAGGTCAATAGCAAACACGAGTCTAGCACTTGCCTGCGGTCTAGCCTACCTCCTGCAGAAGCTGTGGACCCAGGAGAGGACAATCCTGTCAAACGAAGAGATATCGAGCGTGTCTGTGCCAGACGTCTCGCTTCCTAGTCCAGGAGAGGCACAGTCCTGCCTGAAGCTCAGCGAGTATGACAGCGTCCTCGACCTGGTGGGAGGCAGGCTCTTTGAGGCTGCGGGAGCGAGCTGGGAGACTCTCCTCTCCCCAAAGGCTAGGACAGTCCTCAAGATACTGTACTGCCCAGACAAGGCACCTGCAGACAACGTTGCTGAGGCAGTGAGGAAGGCTGCACAGGCACTGGTGGACGCTGCAGAGAGCGGGCTGATAGACCAGAGCTACGTTCCGTACCTCAGGGCACTCATGAGGCTCATGAAGAGCTACAGGAGGATACTCAGAGTGAACCCAGTCCTGGCAAGGAAATTTGCAAGGATATTCCTCACAGAGAACGGGCTGGCACTCCTTGCAAGTAGGAGAAACATTGACCCAGAGGCACTGTTCATGTTCATGGAGATGAAGAAGATAGAGTCACTCCCACAGGCAGTCAAGATGTACCTGGCACAGGTGGGGAGACAGGCAAGAGCCCAGAGAGAGCGAGCTTAAAACTTTCCCAGAGAGGACAGTCACGTGGAGGCTCTCTCCAGGTTCTTCCCAATACCAGAGCCCAGCGGTGACGAGAAGGCTTTCGCTCTGGGAGTAGTCACGCTCATACTCTTTCTGCTCCTTGGAACGCTCTTGGCACACGTCTTCTCCAACATGTTCTCAGGAATAGCAACGGCGCTGAACACCACGATGAGCACAGTGAAGAAGTACATGAGTGACCAAGCAATAAGAAGTGACCTGAACAGGACATTTGGGTCCTCAACCACAGTCGTCTTCAACACGGGGACATTCGACTCCGTCTGCTCAGCAATTGTGAGCTTCATCTCAAGCATCTTGAAGAACCCTGCAGCTGTGCTGCTCCTCATCGGCATGTCAATAGTATTTTACTTACTTTACAAGTGGAAGTAACCCCATGAAACAAATAGGTAAGCCCTACTCGAAGCCTTTTAACCTCAACAACACGACACCAACACGATGGCAAGAAGAAGATCATCCGAGGAAAGTAGGATAGGAAGAACAGCCTGGCAGGTAGTGACTGCAGCAGTAATGAAGGCATGTTCACCACCTGGGTATGAGGCAACACCAAAGAGAACACGTGAAGAGGAGAAGCAGATTGGAGTCGGAGAGGCTACTGAGAAATATCTAGAACATGTAGAGAAGGTGCTGACTGCTGCTGGTGTAGACAATGTTGTTGACATAATAAGCAAGGCTAGGACGCTCATGAACAGCGACATATTCAAGGACATTGAGAAGTACGCTGGCGAAGGACTCTCAGTGCTCGTGGCAAGACTCATCTGCACAAAGATGTTAATAAAGAAAATGGCATCAATCTACAGAGCCGCCAGGAAAGCGATTGCACAGCAGGACTATGACACTGCAAGAAACTTGGTAAGCCAGCTAGTAGACTTGATAAACACGGTGCTCTCAACGGCAGGCTACTCACCAGAGAACTTCTGGGATGCCAAGTTCTTCGAGAACATGACTAGGAGACAGATATTCCAGATGTACTTCAACATACCAGCAGCACAGACAGTACTAGCAGGACCACTAGGAGGTGAGCAGGTCGGTGGAGGCATGGGAGGTGGACTAGGTGCTGGTGCAGGCGGAGGAGAGATACTTCAGGCGTAGTGGGGGTAGAGGGCTCTCCCAGCCTTAGTTTAAAAGGTCCTGGTTAGGGGGCAGAGATCCATTTCTTATATATCAAAATTACGAGCATTATCAGGACTGGAAGTGCTGGGAGCAGGTAGCTCAGCAGCTTTGCATAGGCTAGTGCTATTGGCGTGAAGAAGCCAGTCATGTTGAGCCTCCTCTCTGTATACTTCTCTACGCTTGCTGCGATGCTTGTTGCGAGGTTGAGTACATGTATCGTTATGAAGAGCATGAGCAAGAGCATTGCAATTACTACTAGCCTTATTGGGAACTCTAGGAGCGCCATGTAGGTGCTGCTGTCTGGTCTCTTTTATTGCTTCTCTAGACTGTGACCGTGTATATTAGTGTGAGTGTCTGAGGGATCAGGTAGTGTAGCCATGCCACAACAATCACCTCGCGTTTTGCCCTCATTATCTCGTCTAGTGTTCTCTGTAGGAGTGACTTGTCTCTGCTAGGTGGTGAGACTGTTGCTTCTGGTTCGTGCCATGGCACGTGTGTCATGTATGTCTGTATTGCCTCTCCAGTCCTGCTGTCTCTTATTATTGCTAGGTTTATTGGTGCGTTGACTTCCTGTCTCCCCTCTGTCTCCACCATGTGTATTAGGTTTGCTATCATGTCCATGTCTATGTATGTTGTGTACTTTTTGCTGCACCTGCATGCAAAGTTCTGGTTTATGTCTGTCCTGACCTCTCTCAGCTCTGCAACATGTCTGAGCGCAGTGTCGAGGATTGCTCCATAGGTCGTGAATGTGTATGTCATGGTGAGGAGCGTGTTTGCTCCATACATGTTGTAGAAGTGTGCAGTCACCTCGAAGAGGAGCGTTGCCACCACAGCAACATAGTTCTCCACTGCCTGCCAGATCTCCTCGCTGAGCCTGGGAGAGCCCCACCTGGGGGCTGGCTGGTGCGTCACCAGGTGAAGTGACGTGAATATTGATGGTAGGGTCTGACACCTGTACGTGACGTCTAGCTGACCAAACACGTAGTCCCTCTCTGGGTCCGGGAGAGAGATCCGACACACAGTGCAGTACTGTCTGAGGAGTGGTCTTCCCCTAGACATCGTTATGTATACACCTCTCCTCCCCGGGCTGACAGGGATCCTGAGGTAGCCACTGTTCATGTAGAGTGCACCGATCCTCAACATGTCTGCCATCGATTCCAGGACTCTCCCACTCTGTGCCCCAATTCCCAGCCTCCTGGTCAGCACCGAGCGGTACCTCTCAAGTGCTCTGCGCAGCGTCCCGAGGATGCTTCCTGTCCTGGAGGACATGGGGCTGTCCGTGGAGTAGTTCTATGTGTAGGTTTTATCTGTCTCTCTGGAGATCACTTTTATCTCTAGGCACGGAAGTGAGCCAGTGTCTCTTCCTACTCCGCCACGGCTGAGGTTACCATACAGGATATATAGGTATGTTGAGTACCTGAGGGAAGAGAGCCGTGAGAGGCGCCTAGGCAGAGGCACCTTTCCACGTCTTCCTCCAGGCGTGAGGTATGTCCTGTCTAAGGAGGAGCTTGAGGAGCTGAGGAGGATCTTTGCTGAGCTTGGCGCAGAGACGAGACAGTACGTCTATGCTGAGGGCAGGGAAGCAATGCAGGAGATCAGTCAGGAGCTCAGGACATGGCTACACCATGTCGAGGAGGTGGTCAATGAGAGGGTCAGAGAGTTCTCGGTTGAGACAGAGAGGTGGTATGAGAAGCTCCTAGAGAGACTCAAGACTCAGCTACACAGAGAGCTTGGACAGTACGGTGACGCGGTAGCCAAGGTCATTGCCGCCGAGCTGGCACAGAAGATATCGCAGGTAGCGAGCAAGATTGGTCAGAGACAGGCAGACCAGCTAGTACACTACCTTGCACAGATAGCTGCAGAGACTGCACAGAGACTCAAGGTTGCTGAGGGAAGAAACCTGGTAGAGACTCTTCAGGAAGTCACGAAGAAGGTTGTGGACACCGCAAACAAGGTTCTGCGCGAGGTCGAGACCGAGACCGAGCAGAGACTCAGGAGGCTTGAGAAGGCAGCAGAGACATACACCAAGGAGCTAGAGAAGCAGACGCTCTCATGGTACAGCCGACTGCTCAGCTCGCTGAGGACGAGGCTGGAGGCAGAGCTCGGTCAACATGGCGTGAAGCTTGCAGAGGAGATTGCTAAGAAGCTTGCAGGCAAGATAACTCAGGTAGCAAACAAGCTTGGAACAGAGGCAGCAGAGGAGGTGGTCAACTACCTGACCAACATCACTGCAGAGACCGTCCAGGAGCTGAAGAAGAAGGGCACAAGAAACATCGTTGAGGCACTGAACGAGGTAGCTCAGAAGGCAGTATCTGCGGCAGACCAGATGCTGAAGAAGCTTGAAAGTGAGGCAGTCCAGAGATACAGAGAGCTGACCAGGAGGCTCGAACAGGCACTGAGCCAGAGAGCAGAGCAGGTATATACCAACATTGTCACTCAGCTGAGCAGAAGACTCGGTACAGAGGGAGAGAAGCTAGCCAAGAAGATACTCACCGTGATAGAGGAGGCGGCAAGAGAAGCAGGACAGAAGTATGGGAGCCTCGCTGCACAGCAGATCAGGAGCGAGCTCCTAGAGTACGCCCAGGACGTCCTGAGGCAGGCAGAGTCCAGGGGAAGACACATACTGGAGGAGCTGTCAACAAAGCTCACCAACATAATCCAGGAGAAGGCAAGACAGCTACTAGACACCTACAACAAGATAGCCACAGAGCTCGGAGCCAGACTAGCAAAGTACCTACACAAGAGAGGATACGAGATAGCCAGCCAGGTAGCAGCATACATAACAGACAAGCTGAGGAGCCTGGGACAGCAAGGAGCACAGATAGTCATGACATACATAGAGAGCTACGTGAAGACCCACCTAGGCGAGCTAAAGAACAAGACAGTACAGGAAGTAATCAGCGACCTGAGAAGCCAGATAGACAACATAACTAGGCAGATACTTGCAGAGAAGACAGAAGCAATAAGGACAGCCCTAGAGAGGAAGAGCACAGAGATCTACCACCAGGTAGCACAGAGACTCGCAGAGAGACTAGAGAAAGAGTTCACAGAGGCAGCAAGACCAGCACTGAGAGCCGCTGCAGAGAACATGGAGAGGATCGCTCTGACCGAGCTGGCAGACAGGCTCTCAGGCGTCCAGAACGGAGACGAGATGGGGAGCATACTAGACCACAGCTATCGCCTACTGGAGAAACTTGGATTATCCTACCAAGGAGGTGGAGCAGGAGGCAAGTTCGCACTGTACTTCAACTTTTACATTAAAAACCCAGCACTCGTCCCCATAATAAAGAGCATCCTAGAGAGATACGCAGGCAGAGGCAGCCCAGTCGCGGCAGACTTCGTCAAGTGGGGCAGTGGTTACCTCCTATTCATAGGTGTAAGAAATGGATATGAGAGAAGTCGAAGAGCATGGAACCTGGTTGGGAGAGCACTAGCATCAATCATAGAGTCTGCACTGAGGCTACAAGAGAAGACTGGTATAAGCGTCAAGACGTTGCAGAGAGACATATCATGGCTAGTACATACACATCACCGATGGTACTCAGAGTTCCACGTCGGCAACCTCGTAGTCAGATCATGGCATCCTGGCTGGCCAGTGTCAAGATTTGTGCTTCATCCAGTGAAGGTCCTGGAGAGGACTCTCCCCATCGTTGCTGGAGCACTGGCGTATGCTCTAGAGAGAGCAGAGAGAAGCGGAATACATGATCTGACTCCTAGAGCTTGGTACAGAGTGAGGAACTGGATGGTTCAGTGGCTCAGACAGCATGGATATAGTGCTGGAATAGTTGAGCCTGGGTGGCACGAGATCTACCTCTGGGTTCCAGGAGTAGGAAAGGTCTACTATCATCCACCAGAGCTGGCAGGATATCTATATATACTGTCTAGGAAGCTAGGCTATCGAGACTTCATGAGCTTCCTAACGACACTAGAGAGCGAGCAGAAGATGCTTGTTCATGCCTAGCAGACTACTCCTAGACTAGAAGAGTTAAATCCTCTTTATTGACTAGACAGTCTGTGAGCTTTCTGCTTAGATTCATCAAGTCTGCGCTCAGGGACGTTGCAGAGAAGGCGCCTGAGGAGATAGAGCATCTGCCGATCAGGAGGCTATTCAAGATGGAGCTAGAGAGGATTCCTGAGACTGTCCCAGAGCATCTAGTTAGTCTCGAGGGTCTGAGACTTGAGGGAGGAGAGGCACTTAGGAAACAGCTTAAGAGGATACTGGCTGAGTGGGGATTTGTTCCTCTTCCTCTAGGTGAGGTCAGGGTTCCTGTAGGCAGTCGGGAGGGGAAGACTGAGTATGTGTCTCTTCCAGTAATTGTTCCTCTCCCTGTGGGGAAGATAGTTAAGGCAATAGCGAGGCATGTAGCTGAGGCTGCTGCGGAGAAGGAGGCTAGACTCCTTGAGCGTGCTGCCTACCTCATGTATGAGCACTCTCTGCTTCCTGAGTCAGAGGAGGAGATGAGGAAGCTCCTAGCCAGGACGCTCAGGTCTAGGGAGGTTCTTGAGAAGATGCAGAAGATGCTTGAGAAGGAGAAGGCAGTCAAGGAGCTCTCTGAGACTGCAGAGAAGGTGGTGTCTCAGTACCCGGGGCTGAAGCTGGGGATTGAGATGCAGGTAGCAAAGCTCGGTGAGTCTCTGGCTAATGAGAAGATACCGGTGAGCACTGCCAGGAAGGTGCTGTCGGAGGTGGAGACGTTTCTGAGGCTTGGAGGAGCCTCGAGAGAAGCTGAGAGTGCCATGGCAGAGTACCTCTCTGGCTACGTCAGGGGGAGTCCAGCCATGAGGAGACTCGTGCTGTCCTGGATCGCGTCAAGGCTCACAGAGAGGCTACGTAATCGTGAGCTTGTTGGCAGGGTTGCAACGCTGTTCAAGAGGCTCCTCTCAAGAGAGAGTGACCTGATGAGCCTCCTGAGGGAGCTTGGACTAAGCACTGATGAGGTCTCGTACCTGGTAGCCTCGCTGTATCTTGCACGAGAGAGGGAGGCTGTGTCTCCAGGGTTCCTCAGGAGGATCATCATGTTGCTGAGAGAGATCTATGGGGAGGACTTTGTTGAGAAGATGGAGGAGGTCATCGGCAGGTTCGAGCTGTACCGAAAGATGTATGGACTGAGACTGCCATGGGAGAAGACAGCTAGGAAGCTCAAGACGCTTGTTGCCGCTGGGGTAGCTGGCGCCGCGGCAGGCGCAGGATATTACTATCTTGCTGGGAGAGAGAAGATTCATAGCTGAAATCTAGGACAGGGACTGGAACTCTTTTATCTTGTTTCTGTACAGGTCACGGCAATGGGGATCCTCTCAAGAATTGGAGAGGCACTTGAGAGGCTCTTCAAGGAGGAGCTCAGAGAAGCAGGAGAGCATGCAGCTGAGCACGCAGCCGAGGTTGCTGAGCATGCCCTAGAGAGTGCTGCCAGGGGTCTAGCCAGGACCTTCACCAAGATCAAGAGCGAGCTCTCGACAATCAGCGAGGACGCGCTCACCAGGTTCCTCAGGAGGCTGGAGGAGAAGGGCATGCTTGAGGGACTAGAGAAGGTTGCCCCCAAGCTTGGGCTCTCGAGTGGGGAGGAGGCTGCCGCAGTCCTGGCAGCACTGAGTGAGGCTGCCACGAAGGGGGACGAGGAGGCACTGATCGAGCTGAAGAGGATGATCCACCTCGGCAAGGGCAAGCTGGTCAAGAAGCCTCTAAGCCTCGAGGAGAGGAAGCTCCTGTACGAGACCCTGAGGGAGTGGGCAAACACGATGGGAAGCATCAACAGGAGAAAGATGCTCAAGATACTTCTCTCAGGTCCCGTGCCAGCGCTGGCGTACCTAGGCTACCTCTCCTACGAGAGTCAGCCAAGCGTCCTGGAGAGGAGGGGGGAGGAGTTCAGGAGGAGGCTGAAGATGCTTGAGGACATGTTTGCGCAGAAGCTCTACGCAGAGTACAGCAAGTACGGCATGGACTACAACACTGCGAGGCAGGTTGCAGACCACGTTGCAGGCATGATAATTGCCGCAGCAATAAACCCAGAGGAGAGGAGGAGGCTCCTCAGGTTCCTCTGGAAGGTTGACCCCGAGCTCGCCAAGCTGATAGAGAAGGTCGGCATATCATACCCAACACTGTACTCAAACATTGAGGCGCTTGCACCCTTCATGACTGGGTACCTAGACACGCTGTGGATGAGGAAGATAGAGACAGTCCTAGACTACATTGTCAAGAACCCAGACATCCTCTACAGGCTCTACAGCACGAGGCTCTTCCCACCACGACTCATACGTGGAGTCCCAGGGATAGAGTACATACTCAAGGTACAGAAGATCCTGAAGGAGGCTGCACAGAGCAGCCAGAGACAGCCCACGTAGACACCAAGTTCAAATCCTTGAAGAGTTTTAAGCAGAGAGACAGACAACACACATGCTCACAAAGAAGTTCAGGGCACCAGAGCTGCTCAGGAGAGAACTCAGAAGAGACATACATGCCTGGGAGGAGCACAGGGCTGCAGTCGCCGAGACAGTATTTAGGAGAAACATTGTGCAGTTCTCCAGAGAGCTGACCCAGTTCCTGTCTACAGTGCCAGGCTACATCAGGATCATGATGGAGAAGCCACTTAGACAGCTGGCAAGACATCCCCCACCATCACCAGTAGCCCTCGCAGCAGGTCTTGCAAGATATCTAGAGACAATACATAGAACAGTAATGCAGTACGGCAACAGTGAGCTACGAGACAGATGGAGGAGAGTCCTCCTCTCGCTTGCAGCAGCACTATCAGCAATATCGAGCAGGCAGCTCCCAGAGCCAGTAAGGAGGAGACTCATTGAGAGAGTCAAGGAGGCACTGAGAGAGACGCCTGAGATCCCGGTAAACATAGCCGTGCTCCTCTGCACCTATGCACAAGCCTACAGAGAGTTCGGCAGCACGCTGCTTCACTATGTTCTCAACATGCTTAGGAGCCTGGAGGAAGAGAAAATTAAGACATAAAAAAGATGTGGGAAGTGTGGCTAATACGTGTTGAAGATCCTGATACTGGGCTTTCCAAGAACAGGAACAACTGTCCTCTACACGTGGCTCAGAGCCAGGCTGAGGAACCACATCGCAGTGTTCGAGCCAATGAACCCCGAGCAGGTAGTGTTGCATGCAGTGAGGAACAGGTCGCTACATGACGTGATTGGGGAAGTAGACTCAGACTTCCACCGCCTCCCACTCGACACAAAGTTCCTCATTGCAGTCAACAGCCACTGGTACTATGACTGGCTGCTGTCAGAGAGACCTGGAGCACCATGGTGCGGCTGGTACTGGGAAGATATACTTGAGAGACTAGACACCTGGAGACTGCAGATCTTGTTGAAGGACATGTGTCTCTGGACAGAGATAGACCAGATAGCTGACAGGTACCAACATGCAACAATACTTGTCACAGTCAGAGACCCCGACTCAGTACTAGACTCACTCAGGCACTGGCACACACCTAGAAGAACGCTGAGAGACATGACAACAAAGCTCACACAGACAGCCCCAGGAACACTAATGTGCAAGATCCTGAAACAAATATGTGCTGAGAAGCCCACACCAGCACTCAAGATAGCCAAGATATATGGCAAGAAGCTGGGAGCACCACCACCAGCACCACCATACACATGGAGAAGACTGAGAAGAACACTAGAGGAAACATACAACAGATACCTACAGCACATAGAGGAGAGAGCCAACAAGAAAAACATCAAGATAATAAAGTACCGAGACAAGCTCACACCAGACATAGCAGAAGACATCCTGAGAGAGATGAAAAAGGAGATCCCCAAAAAGAAGGCAGGCACCTGAGCCACGAACAAGACAATAATAGCCAGACTCGTGAGAGAGGGTAGACTGACAGAGGCACTGGAACACATCCTAGACGAGACAGATATAGCCACGCCAGTAAAGTTTCAAAGCATCCTCAACAAGCTGGACGCAGTTCTCAGCCTAGAGATAGAAAAGAGAAAGAGCAACAGCACCAAATTCATGTACCTGCTAGAGGAGCTACAGAGAGCAAGAAACTACTACGTAGAGAAGCTGAGAGAGATAGAAAAGGAGGCAGAAATGGCGAAGCAGAGGTGCCTACAGATCATAGACCTCATTGACAGAAAGCTAAAAGAGATACAGAAAATAGCAACACAGGACACCTAGAACCGAAACAATTTATCTCCTAGAGACAGGAAACAGAGAGACAAGACATAACAGACATAGTTACAAGAGACTTCATTGAGAGACTCAAGAGAACCGAGCTCTGGAACAAGCTCAGACACTACTTCCCAAGCCCAGAGCTCACAGTAGAGCAGCTAGTCAAGGCTCTAGAGAGAGGAAACGTCGAGACATACCTAGGAATCTTCGACTACAGGGTACGCACACTCCTGAGAGAGGTACTTGACCATTACATAAAATACATACATGACACCATCAGCAACATACTGACCCAAGGACTACAACAAGAACCAGCCAGAAACAAGACAGAAGAGAAAAACAAAAACAACGAGAAACAAGAAGGACTAACAGCAAGCGAGCTTGCACTTGGAGCAGGATATGGCGCCGGACTTGGACTAGCAATGATAGGCGAACCACTCCTAGGTGGTGCACTAATGATCGCCAGTGCAGGAGCAAGCGCACTACTGAGAACACTAGAGAAGTCAGGGATACAAGACCTAGAAAAAGAACTACAACAGCTAGCACAGCAATACAAAATATCTATACACACTGTGAAGACACTATACGACACAGTCAAGAAGATCATGGAAGAGTCAGGAAGAGGAAAGAAACTACTAGCAAAACTAGCACCAGCAGCCCTAGCAAAACAAGTAATAGAGAAGCTCAAGACACTGATACCACTAATCAAGGAGGCAGCCCACAGAGCAGCACTAGAAGCAGAGAAATATGGACAAGACCCATACAACCTATATAGACAAAACCTAAAACACATCCTAACAAGCATCCTCAGAAGAGAGCCAAACGATGCAGACCTAAACATAATTTATATCTCAACAATAAACCTACTAGAGAAATGGATAAGAAAGCTAGAAGCTAGAAGAAAAGAGAAAAGAGGAACAAAGGAGAGAGTTTATGCTTAGTATCTTTTAGTAGTTTTGACCTGATTCTCTTATATTATTGTCTTGTTCTTGTCCCCTAGACACTGCAAGTGCCAAAATTGGGGCTGATAATTCCACTACCGTAAAACCTAGTATTGCAGGCGAAGTAACAGTTACAGCATACCGAAACAGTTCTCCAACATTTG
>Ga0256831_1000008_pt1 | contig 97645 bp, 132 predicted proteins | sample 132544metaG_FD_189087 | JGI IMG/M metagenome (GOLD analysis project Ga0256831, IMG submission 189087) | Hydrothermal vent microbial communities from Lau Basin, Pacific Ocean - 132-544 | ecosystem: Environmental > Aquatic > Marine > Hydrothermal vents | place: Pacific Ocean: Lau Basin...
AATTTATCGTCTTTACTCTACCAAAATGTGTACAGGTTTCTGGATGACATCCACAAGGTATTTGTTTATCGGCACTAACCTTTAAACATAAAACACCATTTTTCATAACTACGATGCCAATGTCGTTTGTATTTATATTATCTCTACATTCACTCATTTTAAAAAATTTATTAATTATTTTTAATTACGTTAAGTAACTTCAATTCAATAAATAGCGGCATTTGGTCAACTTTGTCTGTGATTACTTTTGTATGCACTACTCGTTCAAAATAATCACTGTCAGCCAATTTAACCACAAATCCGTCAATATACTTAGCTGCTATGTGTTTAATATCAATATATTGACCTTTCTCAACATCGTACAACGGTCCGAGTCCATTCTGCATTGAGATTAATGATGTGAGTGTTTCGTCATCAATGGGTTCTATTTGTCTATATTGAACGACACCTATCTCTCCAACATCAACAGACGTTACCATCAAATCTACGTCAACAAATTTCTTGTGAAGTTTGAGATAAATCTTTCTTAAAATTTTGTTATACAGTCTTTTTACCATAGTGCTATTAGTTTTTGTTTATACCACATAGTGGTAACTTCGTAGTGTTTATCTGTTAGTTTTAACAATGACTCAGCGACGTCAAGTTTTATCTGTTGCTGAGTCACTTGATGTGTTTTGGATAATGAATTTAGTACAAATAGTAGGGTGTCGAATTCTGGGGACGATATTTTTCGTCCTGTTATCTGTTGAAGTATTTGAATCGTTGTTGACAGGTCTATCAACATACGACTCCTTAGTTGTAGATATTGTTTTCTCGGTAACATATTGACGATACTTTAACCAGTACTTTTTAGTAGAATCGATACGGTAACCTACATAGATACCTCCATTCCACATTCGTACAATATGTTGAATATCAGGATTTTTTGAATACTTTTTCTGATATCTATCGATTCCCATCTTAATGTACAGATGAAATACTTCTATTGCACAGACAGAATCAAACATTTCCTCGTGTACATACGTCGTTTTGTAGTAACGATTGACATCATCAACAACTTCCTTGTGAATTTGCAGAAGTCCATATGCCTTGCCATTATCTCCGATTGCGTTGGAATTAAAATTGCTCTCTATTTTTGCAATACCAACGACTATACTATCGAGATTAAATGCTGCTGACGTGAGTGTTGTCAGCAGCAAAATTGTTGTTATTATTCTTTTCACTGTGCTAATTTTAATGTTTGTCCATTTTTAATCGCTTTCGATAATTTTGTCGATTTTCCGGTAGCATATCCTTTCGCATAGGCATCTTGATTGCTACCTATTTTCACTTTTGTTTTGGATTGAGACAAGTTTTTATACTTATCACTAAGATAATTTTCAATCGCCAAATTCGTGTTGGTAACTACTAATGCAAATTTATTATCTGTTTGAGCAGATTGTTGTTGCATTTGTTTCTTTTGTTCGGAAAGTTGCTTATTCAAACCGAGTACTGCTCCTTTCAAAAATGCACGAATCCACGGCATTCTATATGGAAGAACCTTCGCTTTTGACATCTCTAAGTCAGTCATATAAGGATATTCAGCTTTGGTTTGTTTTCTCATCGTGTTGTACGCGTTTTTACTCGCTTTTCTAAAGATGTTACGCGCTACTTCGAACTGATAAATCACAATTTCAACGTTTTCTGCCTTACCGACTACACTAATAGTACCTCCTTTGATTCCGCTAATAGTGTGGTTTATACTTTGACAGAAGTTGTGATTCGCGATTACTGACATTAACATCGTTTCCCAGTTACCTTCCTCTTTAACCACTCCAAATTCGATACCTTCGGTTTCAGATATGTCTTTTTGGATAGCGCCTACACTAACATCTGTCATAGATAGATTGTGTTTGGCGAGTAGTCTGTTGGCGTGTTTAAGAGCCAATTCTGCTTCTGCACTTGAAGCTGCACTGTCGTTTGCTAATGCTAACAGTTTTGTAATTCTTTCGATAATGTTTTGATGTGTCATAGGTCTCTATTTTTATGATTTCTACAATGTAAAGATACTCAATAGATATCTTTTAGACAACAGATAAGCAATATATTTTCTCTTATCGGGGGTGTTAGTACTGTCATATATTAAGACAATGGGGTTATAAGGTTCGGTAATCTGCGGTATAGGACACCATCACGTTGAAAATGATTGTGAGCTATTTTTTTGAATGATTCGAAATCAATAGATAAAGATATAGGAACGATTCTCTGTTTAACATCTATTAATTTAATCGATTTTAACCGCTGAACAATGTTATGAGCAGATGATGTGTTAGATAATCCAAATAAATTCATTATACCATATAAAGACAGTGTAATATCTGGATTTACTAATTGATGTTTCTGCTTTTGATTAAATTCATCGTATTTTGAACTTTCAATAGTTTCATCATATAAACGAATCGTTTGCACGTTATTGCGAAATTGATTTTTTAAAGCTGCTTTTTTTGCAGAGAGTATCACGGTACGCGAGATTGCGGCGTGCCGATAACGTTTATCTTTGATAATTTTATTGAATGCTGCGTGTGTTTGTTTATTGAGATTGTCTCGTAAATCTACATAAGCAATCCACTCTTTGATGTTATTGAAAGTAGATTTTGAAACTGTTATTTTATGAATTTTAAAACTGCCAAATCGTTTTCTGCCGTTACGACCAGTAGTTACAGACATATCATATTGTAGTAGTGTCCATAGTTTATCATAAGAAATAAGTTGATATCCGTTTCGATGCTTTTTCATCAGTCCTACAGATATCAACTTGTTTATTCTACGCCACAATGTTGAAGTTGAAATGTTTAATGTTGTTGTTTGCTGAGAAACTTGACCTGATTTAAAAAATCCGTGGTCATTAAGTGCTTTGAATTGATAGTACCAAACAACTTCGTTTAGTATATTCAAATCTTTTGCATTTCGGTAAGTTTTCTCAGCAATCTTTATTGTCATAACTGTCGTAAAATGTAGAGCAATCCTTGAGTAAAAATTAGTTCATCAAATTCTGATTTGTTTATCGGTGGCATTATCTCTTTTATAATAGCATCAACATAACCTTGCATATATACGATTGATTCTTTTATATGCTGTTTGGTAATTCTGTCGTATGCTTCGGGATAAACCACTCTCTTTGATGAGAGAAATTTACGAAATTTTTTACGATTTATAGAATACTTATCCATTCGCTAAATATTTTACATAAGCAGTGTTCTTATGAAATTGACGACGGCGTTGTTTCATTACAGATATCTTATCAACCAACTCACGTTGACGAAGTTTGTCCAGTCCAAAAGTATTCGGCTGATTTTCGATGATACTGGTAACGTTTTTACCGATTAACGATATCTCGGTAATTACATCGTCTGGAATTTGAAAGTCTGTGTAAATGTAGTAGGTGTTATCGATATACACTACATTATATCCTAAATCATTGATGATTTCAATAAAACTTACATTTGATGTCATTATAGTTTGTTTTTTAATTCTTGTTTTGTTCGTTGTTTTTTCAAAGCTACTTGTTCAACAGTACGAGCGTGTTTCTTTGAGATTTCCGCGATTTTTTTTGCAGTTTCTACAACTACAGTATGTTTGTCCGAAAACACTTGAATTGACGAAGGTATTGTACTGATTTTCGTTAAAACAATGCCGCACTCATCTTTTAGAATGTTGCCGTCTAAATCTGTGTAGATTACTTCGCCGTTAACAACCTTTGTTTTGAATTGTGTTATGTTAACGATTTTATCTGTGCTTGTTTTGAATTGCATAGTTTATAGTGTTTTTGATGCGTAGTATGCGATTAGTGCAGCATCTACTAATCCATCGTGAGCATTTCGAGCTCGCGAACTTGATAAGAAGCTTTCAGTCGGAAATAGTCGCTTTGCTGCGATTAAGCTGGTTTGTTTGGTTGTTTTTTGTTTTGTCACTCCTTGCCACGCTACTTTTTGCCACGCTTTCGCATTGACCAGTGCATATGGGATTTCCAATCCTTCGACCAATCCTTGTAAAATTCCCTTACCAAATCCAAAAGAGAAATTACTACTGTTACCAATGTTTTTGCCTTGAATTGCGTGTACATTCTCAATCGCAACGAATGCATTTGAATACGATGTTAAAATCTGTTTCAGTGCTTGAATATCATATTCTTTACCTACCATAGGCATCACATACTTTGCAATGATTTTGTTATTACTTATAACGACAATCCCCCCTTTCTTTCCAGGGTCAATTCCTATATATTCAATACTAATCGATACCATAATCTAATTCTGTGTCATTTTGTTGTTTAACATCCCACAATTCCTCGTGTAATGCAATTGATTCTAATATTTCTTGATGGTTCCACTTTTCGTGAGCTCTTTCTGTTATCTTAATCTTACCCGGAGTTCGTCCACGCAATGTTATGCTGTCCATTATGCGAATACATTGATAATCTGGATATCTTTGCTGTTCGTCGAGAAATTCCTGTGAATCTGCACAATGTATATATAAAAACGGCTTCTGTTTTGTCATATTATTGTTGATTTTGCATTTTTCTTTTCGACAGTGATAATATACGGATAATTTTTATTAAAACTTCCGTGCGTTACGGCCAGTATAGTTTGGTTGAGTTTGTTGAGCAAGTCCATCATTTTAACGACACCAAGTTCGTCAGACGACTCAATGATTTCGTCTAAAAACAACAAATCTAATCCAATTGATGCGTTGCGATTGATAAGTTGTTGTAGGGCTAATATGGTAGCAACCTTAATCCTTGTTCGCTCTCCTGACGAATATCGTGCATACATTCCTTCAACTAATCCATTTCTCAACACTTTGACACTGATATTCTCGCGAATCTTGCCAGTTTTAGTGATTTTATATCCATCAAATTGAATTGTTATATTAGAACCAAATTGTTGCAGGTATTCATTGACGTATGCTTGAATCACTGCTATCGCCTTGTTGGATAGGTGTGTTTTGAATCGCGTAACTATTGTATTCCATTGATTGGCATCAAATAGTTTCTGTTCAACAACTTGCTTTTGTGTTTGCAATTCTCCTAACTCCTTTGTTAGATTGTCGATGTTCTGTTGATATTCAGCCGTTTTGTCTTGAATTACTTGTGTTTGTAAATTGACCAGCGAAGTTTCGGTTTGTCTAATCTGGTCGGTTAGTGATTTAATTGCATTGTCAGCACGAGTAATTTGCTGTTCAATTGTATTGTATTGACTACGTAATCGCATTCGTTTTTCGTGATTGCTTTGCTGTAATTGCCGTTGTTTACGAATTTGTTGTTCGATATTATCTATCTCAGAATGTACACGTCCTATATCAGCATCAATCTCTGCAATAACAGAAATGAATTCAGATTGACTGTCTTTCGCAGCTATCAAATCAAAACTATCGTCCGTAACACTGAATTCGTGACCACATTTTGGACAAGTTGTCGTTCCTTGTAACGCCACTTCAATTTCGGCTTGTAATTTTTGAATTTCAGAGCGCTCGATTTTCCATTGATTTATTTGAGCTTCGAGTTTCTCGATTTCTGATTGCAATTTCGATTGCTGAGAATTATCAACTTTTGGTAGTGATATTAACTCTTTTTCCAGTTGTTTTAATTGAGATTGAAAATTGACAATGTCGTTTTTGAATGCACTGATTTGCTTGTTGTAACTGGCGATATTTGTTTTTAGTACTAATTTTCGACGCTCAACTTCTTGTTTTATCTCGTTCAAATCAAAATTATTGATTTCATCTTTATAAACATCAATTTTGCTTTGTGTAGATGTCATTTGATGCTCAATAGAGTGCAAATCAGCATTGTTTTTATCAATTCTTTGTTGAATCAAATCATATGCAGGGTCAACCAAATCAGCTTGACTAAATCGACTTATTACCTGTTTTTTCTCTGTATCGCTCATCGCGAGAAACGACTTGAACTTTTCCTTACTAACAAGATAATAGTTTAGCAAGTCTGACCGACTAATGCCTATATGATTCAATATCCAGGCATTTCCTTGCTTAACATCAATTTTACCAGCAGAATTCACTTGTAATGTTGGTGGTATCTTTTTATTCAATTCAATATATAATTCTGCTGATTTAGTGTTTGACCATACAACTCGTCTTATGTATAGTATATCGTTTTTTGATTTCAGCGTCAATTCAATATCCATTGATTTAGCGTCGTCTTGTACCAAATCTTTGACACTGACTCCGCGCAAAGGACTTCCAGTCAATGCAATTGCAATTGCTTCAAGTAGTGCTGATTTACCGCTCCCATTACTTTGCTGACCATCATCAGTTAGATTACGACCTTGCACCATTACGGCGTGTTTGTTGTCAAATTGATAACTTTGGTCGTCAAATGACATCAATCTTTGTATGCGTAGGTTCGTAGGTTTATACATTTTCAAGTATTTTTTGAGTTAGTTCGTCGGATAATTCCGGGTTATCTTGCAATAATTGGATGACTGACACTCTTCCTTGTCCGAGTTTAGTATCTTTATAACTAAACCAACTTCCTGCTTTTTCTATAATATCGAGCTCAACCGCCAAATCGAGTATCTCTTTTTCTCGAATAAATCCTTTGCCGTACTCGATATATCCATCGACAACTTGATAAGGTCGTCCGGTTTTGTTTTTTACAATTTTGATTTTGACATCATTGCCAACAACAGTTTTCCCATCTTTAATCTGTGTTGACCTACGAACATCTAATCTAACAGATGCTGCAAATTTTAACGCATTTCCTCCTGAAGTCGTTTCGGGATTGCCAAACATTACGCCAATTTTCATACGAATCTGATTAATAAATATAATTGTGGTTCCTGATTTACTCGCAGCACTCGGTAATTTTCGCATCGCCTGACTCATCAAACGCGCTTGTTTACCGACAGAAGCGTCGCCCATCTCTCCTTCCAACTCTGATTTTGGCACTAATGCACTCACACTATCAATAACAATGATATCAACTTCTTTTGACCGTGCCAACATATCAGCTATTTCCAATGCTTGTTCTCCATAATCTGGCTGAGAAACGATAAGTGCGTCAGTGTCGATACCGAGTGCTTCGGCATATTCTAAGTCTAATGCGTGTTCTGCATCAATAAAAGCGGCATTTCCTCCATTTCTTTGTATCTCAGCAATTGAGTGAAGTGCCAATGTTGTTTTGCCTGATGACTCAGGTCCATAGATTTCGATGATTCGTCCACGCGGATATCCTCCTTTCAATGTCATATCGAGTTTCAAACTTCCTGTACTTATCCGCTCAATCTCCATTGCATCTAAGTCCTTAACACGATTGATTGTGTTTTTACCATAGGTTTTATTGATTTTTTCTAAAATTGTAGATAATGCCATTATAATACTTTTTTTAATAATTTTTCTCCAGTCTCTTTATCAATGTCAGGATTGTTGTCAGCAAATTCCTTCCATTCATCTAAAATCTTATTTCGGTCAAATCCGTCAAAATTTTGAGCTGATTGGTAGTCGACGTGCACTTCAACATCTGTTTGTTCTATCTTAACATCAATTCCAACAGATTCGAATATGTGCTTATCTATCGATTTCACTTTTTCAGCTGAACCTTGAAATTTGAACCGAATATTATCTTTTGAATTGGCATATTGAGCTGCAAGTGTTTGAACTTGCTTTATGTCAGTTTTATCCAGGTCAATTTTGACAGTTTTGTAGCGTTGAAAGTCCGGGATAAATAATTCGTGTGAACCATCATTGTAAAAAATAGTAAATCCTTTCAGGTCGTCCTCTCCGTAATTTCGTTGACGGATTGAACCTACGTAGAATATATTGGTTCCTACTTGTTGTTTGTCGTGATAATGTCCAACGAGTACTTTAAAAAACGCATTAAAGTCTGTCGGGTCCAACACATCATCTACAACAGAACCGTCGTTATTACGGACACCATCAACTGCTACGTGAGTGATTAAAACGTTGTCAGGATTATCCAACACACAAAGATTGAGATATTTAGAATATGTCGTTTTTTCATCGAAAAACGGAACGAGATGAATGTTCCAATTATTGATATCTACTCGCGAATATCTATCAACTAATGTAAATCCAGGAACGTCTTTAAAGACATCGAGATAACTACTTTCGCTCTGATAATCGAGTTTGTCGTGATTGCCTGGAATTGCAATTATTCGTACTCCTGCGTCATTGGCATATTTTAACACTGCTTTAAATGCGAGTAGTACTTCGAGATACTGAGATTTTCTACTGTTAAAGATATCGCCTGCAATAAATATAGTGCCAATGCCATCAACAACTGCTTTATCAACTGCTTGTATAACGACACTTTGTGTTTGTTCTAAATCTTGAATGTCGTAGTGTAGGTCTGTAATGACCATAAAAATTGAGTCCCTCATCTTTTGTATTTTTATAGGTCTCTCGACGAGATTCGAACTCGCATCTCTCAGTCACTTGCGTGGCTAAGCGCTTTACCTCATTAAGCTACGAGAGACTACCGGGTTATGGGATTACTTTTTCACTTTATCGCGTAGGTTTCTTAAACGACTTCCGGCTGTAGTCGCTTTTTTACCTATATCAGAGCTGCCCGGAACGTTATTAGCAGCTTCCGATTCTGCAGCTTGTTTTTCTGCTTCCAACATTTCTAATTCCTCACTGATAAACTGTCGAACCATATCGACTGTGTATGAAGGTAGAATTCTGATTGAAAGCTGTTTTTCTTTAATGTACGCTTTCAATTGTCGCATATTCATCTGGTCGATTGAAGGCTCGACATCAAACGGAAGGTCGTTGTCGTCATCAACAGGAGTGTCGTCTCTGTAATTATCTTGGTCGTCGTGATTGGTGGTAGTGTCGTTATCAGACTCATCGTCGTCTCCATAATACTCAGCAATTTGTTCAGCGATGTCTAAAAATTCATCGTGAGTAAATACTTCGTATCCTGACGAGAATCCAAATTGACGAAGCACTTCAGCTGACTCCTCATCGAATCGTTTTAGTCCTTCCATCGCCAACATAAAGTCACGATACTTATATACTCCAACATACATTGATTCTAATGAAGGTTGTTCTGACAACCATTCAAATTGTTCATCTGTTAGGGGAGTCGGTCCTTTCAAGTCAATCGCTACCTGATACTTTTTGCCCGGGTCTTTTTCGGATTTATTGTACGTTACAAGTACTTTACGTCCGTCATCGATTCCGGTGAAGGGGTCAACTGCGATTACTCCGTCATCGTCGTCCTGTCCGGCTGCAATTTCATTCAGTTTGTTTTTCACACTGGTAGGTAATTCAACTCGTCCATTGGTTCCGTTCAGATTTCCATAAATGATGTAACGTGTTTGCGCTTTGATTCCGGGATGAAATCGTCCGTTTTCTTTCCAACCTTCGATTGGTCGTAAGTACTTTTTGCGAGTATCATCATCTTGAATTTCATCGTACGCTTTTTTGTACACAAAGTTGATATACTCATCAATGATGTCTTTTTCAGTATTCCCGTGAATACGGCTATTGAAAATCGGTTTTTTCCCAATTTTTTGATTGCCGTTGTCATCTTTAACGGGATTGCCGTCTTTGTCAGTATAAGCCACTTTCAAAAAGTGAACTGACCGTGGATATGCCCACATTCGTGTTCCAGGATGTTTTGGAAAGATTCTGAGTTTGTTTTTTGACCCATCTTTCTTTAACTCTAACACTTTTGCTCTGTCAGAATTTCCGGTTCTAATCTTAGATTCAACTTCCTCTTGTTGTTCTTTTAATACATCGACCTTAGTTGCTTTAAATTGGTCACGTCTGAACTTTGCCATAATTTAATTGTTTTTATGATTATTGTTTAATAAGTTTTTCTTTAACACGGATTAAAATTCCGTTAAATTTTCCTTCAACAAGCTCTTTTTCGAGCTCCTCAGGATGAAAGGATAAATTGTCTGATATTTTATTGAGTTTTTGTTCCTTTGATTTAACAGCCCAATAAATTGCATCCATCACATCTGCTTCTTTTTTCAATCTTAACAACTTACGATAGTGTAGCTGTACTTGTCGATTTAATGTGATTTCTTCCTCTACTTCAGGATTTGATTTCGCTTTTGAAACCATTTCTCCTTTTGAATTTGGCACTAACTTAAATTTTTTACGAGCCTTTCGAGCAACTTCAGCTTTAAATACCTCGTAATCGAGTTTGAATTCAGCGTATGCGTTCTCTGCTTCCGCTTTCCATAACCCCACTCTATTCATAAGAGCGGGGATGGTAATGATTTCAGCGTGTAAATTCGTCCAATCGATAGATGTGAGCTGGTCAATATCAATCTCGTCGTCAAAATCCTCAAAAAACAATGTGATGATATGGTCTTTAAACGAGATTTGAATTTTTTGCTTATTCTGCATCATAACTCGCTTTGGCTTTGTTTATCAAAGTGATGCAAAAACTACGATGAATATCAAGTCCGTGCAGCTGTTTCAGTTTTTTCATCACGTCTCCGGATGTAAATGCTTGTCCATCGTCCATAAACTTGTGCACGATTGCAATTACTTTTTGAGATTTACTTTGCGGATTTACCGGTTTTCTGCCAGAACTTGTTGATTTTTTAGCCGGTTTTTTAGCTGCTTTTTTGACAAGTTTTTTGTCTTTTTCGTCACTTTCTTTCTTGAAGTGATTTAGTGCTTCGCCAAGATTTTTGAATCCGTAGTCTGCTGCAAACTCTTTGTTGACGTGCTTGTAAATCTCTTTTTTATCTTTGAGATATCCATCCTCATCGGTTGAAACATAACCAAATCGTTGCATCACTTCGCGATGAATGCGTTGATAAACGTTTCGAGCTGCTTTTTCATTTTTCAGTTTTTTGAACTGTTTTGGCTCTGATGGTTCCGGCATTTTTTCAGAAAATCCTGCGTGATTGGTTTTTGTGTACTTTGTGAGAAAGTCATCAACTAATTCAGGTTTTTGATTTCCATCTTTGTCGGTTAATTCAACGTACTCATCAACCAAATCGGTCTCAGGAACCAATCTAACTTTATATTCAATGCCTTCAGCATCTTTATAAATCAGATTTTCATTAATACCTTTATTTTCGTCGATTGATTGTTGTTTCTCGGCGTGAGATTTCAATATCAAATCAATCAACTGTTGTTTGTTTAACTGCGATACTCCTTTCGTGATGTTAAAACCTTTGAATAGGATAGTGCGTAGCGCAGCTTCATCTTTCTTTTGCAAGAATTCTTGCGTGTAGTTTACTAATAGGTCCATAATAGTGGGTTTTTATAATTCTTTTAATTTATACCAATATGGCAATACTTTTTCATTATAGTACTGCTCTAACTCGTCATAATCCTCGTCACACAACATTCCATCCTCAAAATAATACTCTGGAATCAAGTTATCTATACAAGCTAACGCTGTTAATGTTGAGTTGCTTGATTCTTTGTACGATATGTCTGGAGTTTGGCTGTATATCCAATCTTTGATGTCTTCATAGTTTTCGTCTTTTTTATAATTGTCGGACGTTTGTTTTCTCCACTCATCAAGAGTGATTTCTCCTCGATAAAATTTTTCAATGATTTGCAAATCGATTACTGTTCTATCGATTACCGCTTTTAATTCTTGTTTGAGTTGATTTCTTAACTCTTTTTTGTCTTGAACTGAAGTTGTCATAACTTTGGTTTTTTATTTGATTTCTACACTATAAAGATACCCTATAGTTATCTTTTATGCAACAGTTTTGTCAAAAAATTTTTATTTTTTTAAAACACCTGATAAACCGGTCCATCAATGCGGTCAGTCAAGATAATTTCATTGCGATTCGTGTAGTCTGACCATTGCATTTGTCCTCTGAAAACAACCAATCTACTCTTATTCTCTGATAAAAACGACTTCAATCCTTTGAATCTTTCATCAAATAATTCGTCATCTGGATTCAATTGCTGTGGCCATACTCTAACCATAAAATCGTATTCATCTTGAATTATTTTTATCACTGCATAATCGCGCTTATCTTTGGTTTGACGAATCACAGCTTCTTGAATCGTTCCTGCGACCATCACTTTTACTCTTTTCCCGGGTGGTAGTGGGTGTGATATTTCCTCGCTTGAAATGTATTCATCTGAATACTTTGCGAATTGCGATTGATTGAACAACTTATAATAGTCAAGATTGCTCAATTTACTTATCTCTGATTGACGAATTGACCAGTAGTGGTCGATATTTTGATTGTCTCGATATTCTTTTGGAATTTCATCTTTACGATATTCAAAGAATTCTTTCAATATACCATATCGCTCACTCGGCAATTTCACTTTGTACAGTTCATCGAAACATCCTGATAGCACTAAGTGTTCAACAGTACGTTTATTGACTGCCCTACTCGGAATTCTTTCTGCGAATTCTGTTATTGAAAAGAATCTACCATTTTCATTACGTTCATCGATAATTGTTTGTGCTGCTACGTCTCCGACGTATTTAATCTGACTAAGGTTCCAGTAAATTTTAAACTGTTTATGGTCAGAATAAAATCTTAGTCCTGATTTATTAATGTCCGGAGATACAATTTGTATATGTCCCATTCTTTTTATCTCAGAGACAAAATCTTGAATCTTTTCGGTTTTTGCATATTGAAATGCAACTGTCCAGAATTCGAGTGGATAGTAATGTTTTAACCAATTACATTGGTATCCAATTGTACTATAAGCTGCTGCGTGTGATTTATTGAATCCGTATCCTGCGAATACCTCCATTTTATTCCAAATCTGATGTGCTTCGGCAACAGGACATCCTTTCTTAATCGCTTCGCTAACAAATTGCTCTTTGTACGCATCCATTTTATCTTTGATTTTCTTACCCATTGCCTTACGAACTCCATCTGCTTCGGCAAGCGAAAATCCTCCTAAAATTTGCGCGGCTTTCATAATCTGTTCCTGATATATGTACAATCCATACGTATCTTTTGTCACTTCCTCCAACATATAATCGTAATGTGGTTGAAGTTCTCCTCTTTTTAACTTTACGTAATCTGTGTGTGCATTTGATGCCATTGCTCCAGGTCGATATAGTGCAATTGATGCTACTAACTCGTCAATGTTTTCTGGTTGCACTTCTTTTAGATAATTTGTCAGTCCAACAGAACCGAAGTGAAACACATCTTGATTTAGTCCTTTCTTGAACAAGTCGAACACATTTTTGTCATCAATGTCTATATTGTCGAGATTTGGACGTACTCCTGTTCGAGACTCAATCATATCTAACATTGCGCCAAACTTAGCCATCTGTTTGGTTGATAGGATATCCTCTTTTAAAAATCCTGCTGACGCCATAATATCTCCCTCCCATTCACTAATCAACATTCCGTTTTCATCTTTTCTTACAGGGATTTGTTCAAAAATGTCAAGTACACGTCCATTTTCATCTTTTGTTTTTGGCACTATGATAGTCGCACACGCGTGCATTGATGCTGATTTTATCGCGTTTAATGCAATTTTAGAATCGTTTATGATGTGTGGATTATCTTTGATGAATTTCTTTAATAACGGCTGTTTTACTGCGTCTTTGAATAGCGGTTGCCAATGTTCGTTGTCCTCACTAACTAATTTTGTAACGAAGTTCATATTGTAACGCTCTCCTTGCGTTCCGTATGCTCTCGCTAATTCTTTTACCACACCTCTCATCTGAAGCGTTCCGTAAGTTCCTACTCGACAAACGAAATCGTGTCCGTATCGAGTTTTCATATAATCAATCACACGGTCTCTCTTATCACTCGCAAAATCGATATCAATGTCAGGTAACTCGTGTTTAATACGCGATTCGTTGAGAAATCGCTCGAATATAAGGTCAAATCTTAACGGATTAATTCTAACAATCCCGAGCAAATAACTAACCAAACTTCCTGCTGCCGAACCCCTACCAGGACCTACTTGGATTTTATTTTTATCACAGTAATTAACGATATCCCACAATATTAAGAAGTAGTCGACGAATTTACCTTTCTTTATAACAGACACCTCACGGTCAATTCTATCGTGAATTTGTTGAAGTTGGTCGGTAGTTGCATTTGGAAACCTTTGTTTGATTCCTTGCTTGATTAACGAGTCAAACATATTTTCCGTCGTTCCATACGTTCTTTTCTCAATTGACGTCATCTCGTACACAGGCAAGTGTAGTTTCGATGTTTCTATTTCAAAGGTAGTGTCATCAATCACTTGTTGGATTGATTGCATTGAATCTATGAATAATTGCTCTAATCGCTCGTCATCATCACGAAATAGCGGTGCCAATTCTAAGAACAACTCATCTAAACTACGCAGATAATGATTGGTTGTGCTGTGAGTGAATTGAGCTTTGCCCTGCTTATTCAGTACACTTTTGATATGAACATCTGATTTATCGATTACATACGCATCGCTAATCAGTATTGGTGGTAATAAATCTCTCTGATTTTCGAGATATCTTTTGATTGATAATAATATTTCTTTGTCTTTGAGATTATCACGAAACTGATTGGTTGTTATTTGGAAGTAGCAATGTTTAAAATTACGTGTGAATTTTTGTATGAATTGAGATGTTGTGTGTGCTGAAGGCGGAATCACTACTATCAATCCATCACTCAACTCAAACAATTGTTGTTCTGTAATGTACTTATCTTGGTCAATATTGATAAGTTTGTTTATTTTTAATAAATTGCGCCATCCATCTGAATTCTGTACAAGTAACTTTACTTCCAGAAGGTCGTTAACTCCTTTAAATTCGACGTCGACAGTATATCCGAGAACAGACTTAATGTCGTTTTTTTTACAAGCAATCTGAAATGGTAACGTTCCTGCCAATGTATGTTTCTCTACAATCGCTAATGACTGGTACTTTAAGAACTTAGCCTTAGCAATCCAATCTTTATAATCTCTGGTTCCACTCATCATCTCATATCGTCCGTGTATTCCAAAGAATCCTCGACCGAATTCAGGAATCATACTGTCGTCGTATTCTCCTATATATTTCAATGGTTTCAGTTCTACATCAATCATTTTTGCAGGAGTTGTGTAGTAAAAGTGTCCACCAAAATTATATATAATGTAGTCGATTTGCTGTCTCAATATAGATGTGGTTACTTTTTCATCAATATTAAGAGTTAGTAATCCATCTGACGTCAATAATGTTGGACGCATATTTTTGGGTTGCAGCTCAATCGCTACTCCGAATTTATCTATATGAACGGTTCCGTTGTGTAAGTCGTCGTAAACTATATAATTATCTGCGAGCCATTGCTCGAGTTTTTTAGTAATTGCCATAGGTTATTATCTTTCTGTTTGAAATTATGTCAAATATTTCGCTGAATAGTAGGTATCTAACAAGTAATCCACGAACGTGGTCTTTATCACCATAAAAATAATCTAATCTCCAGCGCCGAGAAGTTACGTAATGTTCAGGAAAGTTGTCGAGCAAGTCCGTTGATTTATATCTACAAAAACATACTGTTGTTGAGTAGTCTGCAATGCCATCGACTGCTCTAATCTCTGATACGTCTAACACCAATCCGACGTCGTCGTAAAACTTAATTCCTCTCGGACTTAGTTGATAATTTAAGTCAGGATGTAGTTTTAGCACTTTGTTTGCAAACTCAATTACTATTTTTTTATCCGTTTCTGCATATAATGGAATCAGTCGATGTCCTATTCTATCGTAATGGACGTCAGATGACTTTAATAATTGAAGCACATCTCGAGTCAGTACTGATTCGACATCAACATCACTATAAATTGTACTTAATTCTAACAACGTTACAATGTCAGAGTCGTCGACGACTAAATCGATAGCATCATTTTGTCTCAAAAAGTCTAACAACTCTGCCTTCGCTGATTGAAGTGATTTTGGTCTAATTTTCGTTATTTTGAATACTGCATCAAATACTGGCTTCATTATTTCGTCATATTTTTAACAAATGTTGAGTAGTTTGATTCTGCTGTTTGTTCGTCTTTTATTCGCTTCAGTAACCGAGCGACGTATCCGCTGTTTGTTCCTATTTTTCGTGCAATTGCGGTTGGAGACGTTTCTCCACGACGAACAAAATCTTTGACTTGTTCGTATCTACTTTTACCACCCTTCGCTTTGCTATGTTTTTTCGGCCTATTTGGTGGTATTGGCAGTTTTTCGTCAACTACGTAATAGCGAATTTTACTGTACGTTTCGCCAGACGAATCCGGCCAGTTTTTCAAATACTGCGATTTCGACAACATTATGGCGTCGTGTACCATATCCTGAGTAATTTTCTCATCTATATCAGGAATAACTATTACAGTTGCTCCTGATACTCCTGAAGGTTGTTTGAAAAATAGCGTTACGTCGTTGTTGTCTGATACCATAAACTCTCGTTGTTGAATAATGTACTTAACGTCTAATACCATAATAAATTGTTTTTGATTTCTACATCTTAAAAATACTAAATGTTTATCTTTTAAACAACAGACTGTCTTAGAAAATCAATGTTGTTTTCAAAAGTAGTGGTGACTTGTAGTAACTTGTCAGATTCGATTTTTCTTTCAAAATAGTTTTTTGGAGTCGGAATCCGTCGGAATCGTCCTTTAGTCCAGTCGATATCGTTCATTGCACTCCAAACTGAATTTGCACTGTCAGAACTTCGAATGTACTTACTATACTCATCTTGTTGATAGTATGCATATTCGCGCGGGTCACCCATTCCGAGTAAGTGAAGTGGTTTTTGAAGTTTTCCATTTGCCTTCAACATATTGAATGCTATGTGTCGTGCTTCTTTGATGAATGTATCGTTTTCTTTATCTAACAACGCTTTTGGTACTGCGATTTTTGATAGTCCTATTGTTTTAATCCACGGCTGTTCCAATCCCCATAAATAAGATTCAAACCAGTCGTCAGCAGTCTCTCCTTGTGGACAGAACAAAATTTCGATTTTATCATCCAATCCGGCTTTCTGCATTCTTTTATAGAATTTTTCTGCATTCTTTTTTGTTGTTTTTGCATCAAACAATACGTCTGGTGGAATCACTTCATTCGGCATTAATTCTGACATCACGTCAAATAAAATGTCCTCAGTAACTAATGAATGGTCTCCAGCGCCATTGTCGAGAGTAACCCACGCATTGGTAGGTAGTCGTTTAAAGAAATCACTATACTCTTTTGATTCTACATATAATTGAGCGAGACAAAAGTATCTATCTCCACTATGCATTAAACTCAAATGCTCTATTGGCGGTATTACGTAAAAATCCATATGTTTTGTTTTTAAATGTTCTACAATGTGGTCCCATTCCGTATTGAATAGATTCAATGTCCGTTAGTTTTCTGCCGCACTTTATACATTTTCCAGTATGATGATATTCTCCTACCTTCAACATTGCAGAAATATCATTTTCTACAATTTTCTTTAACAACCATACTGCACCTTGAACATATTCACTTTGCGAATTTTGAAATTTTTTAAATCTCTTAACGATACGACTTTTTGTATTGTACAAAGCACATTGAGTGTATGAATCGTATCCTATTTCGTATCCAACAAATACTGTGTATCCCCAATCATCGCTCTTGACTGATTTCAATTGAAATGTTATGTCTTTACCAGTTCTTTTCGACTTCACAACAATTGTTGACTTGATTTTCTTTTCAGCTTTGATGTATTGACTCAGTTTAGATAGTGCCGAAGGATTGATTACAGTGTTTTTCATTTTCTCGATTTTTATTGATTTCTACACTGTAAAGATACACAATTCATATCTTTTAGACAACAGTTATGTTAATTGATTGTATTTTTTTATTGATGATGCAACTTGTCGAAAGCTATTCGAGCGTTGATATAGACTATCGACAAACGCTTGTAGTTTATCAAAGTCTTTTGTTTTGAAATATCCTTTACTATCAGCTATCAGATTGTCAACTAATCCATTGACACGAATGTGATGAATCAATTTTCGCATTCGTGGACCGTTGACTTTAGCAATCTTTTTACCGTTTTTAATTCCCTTATTTGCAAGGAACGTGTTAGTCGCTCTTATCATTTGCTTCATTGTGATGTATTCATCATAAGAGCGACGTTGCCACGCTTTAACAATAATTGGCAGAATTTGTTGTTTTTCAAATTCTGTTAACTCATTTGTGTAGGGTTCAAATGTTTTTACCATTATTCATAATCTCTAATTGCAACTACTACCGGAAATCTTGGCTTTCCGTCTGGAGTCCAATTTTGGAATCTTACGGTAGCTTGCTTCCCGATATAAATGTCTTTGTTTCTCAATAATTCTTTCCAATAAGCGTGCGAACCTCGTGCATTTGCATCAAATCCGTCGAATTTAATGCGTCCCATCATTCCGCTACGATTTCCTGTACCCTCCTCAATATCAATAATCGTGAATTCTTGGTCGATGAATTCCTTTCTTTTTAATAGATTTCTGCTACGACCATTTTTGTACTCACTATTTGATATTCGGATTATTTGTCCCTCGTATCCTTGTTCAAGGTATTGTTGATATAATTTATCTAACAGTGCACTTGTTTTGTTGGCCAGAAAGATGGTTTTCACTAACACAACCTTTCTCTGTGGAAATGCAAAGAGCTCTATCAGCGACTGATATCTCATAGCAAAACTTCCTGGAGCATCGATATCATATACGTGATATTGTATCAAACTCTCTGCAAGTTCGATATCTTTTTCTGTTGGCTTTTGTTTGCGAACGATTGATGTTATTTTATTGAAATCATCTTTGAGTTCGTGATTATATAATTCACCGTCAAGATAATAATTTTCAGGTAATCCTTCGAGAATTTTCTTGACTTCTTGTTCAATGTGCGGCACTGCTACAATTCGCTTTCCTTTGCGAGTGAATAATCCGTTTTTTGTACCTATACAACGGATTCCGTCCAATTTTGGCTGACTTGCTAATGGCTCATCATCACTCACCTTACTTTCATAATCTCGCCACTTATGCGCTAACATAGGGTCTATTATGTGGACGTCGTCGATGAAATCAATGTGCGGAGTGTATCCTCGCTCTTGTTTCTTTTTCCATTTTGAAGTCGCTTCACGAACAGCTTGTTGTTTTGCAGTAACTTCATTCGACTTTCCTACATTTTTTGCAGTACAAACGGTCCATTTCGAAGTTGTTATCTGTCCATTGACGTATCCTTCGTGAGTACGATACTTATCGTCTCGCACTTCAATTGTCCATTGTTGAATTTTGCCGTTTTTTGCTCTTTTGTATAGTGTTTTCATATTAGTCATTGATTAAGAGTAGATTGTAAAGTCCGCACGTAGAGACGTATCGATATCCTGCGATGTCGCCACCACTCGTAGTGTCGATTTTTGTACGAGTAAATGTTGCCGACTTTCCTGTTTTAAAATTTTTAATCTCTATAAGATGAGTTGGAACGACATCTCTCAACATCGATAATTCTTGAACGAAGGTCGATGTTTCAGAATACCAACTAAATGCTTTGATATCGATTACTTGTCGATTTATGTCGTAAACGTCGTTTTCTAATATTGATAGTGCTGGCATATTATTGGTTTTTAGCAATTCTCATATCTCTAAACACCTCACCACGTAAGAGTCCGTGCTCTGCTCGAAATTGGTCAATCTTTTGGCTTAGACGAGTATTAAATTCTCTAACAGTGATTTCTTTACGAGTACATTTTTTCAATTGCTCGTTTTCGTACTTGATTAAATCTTGAATTGTCATAACTATTGGTTTTTATTGATTTCTACACCATAAAGATACTCAATAGTTATCTTTTATGCAACAGTTTTTCGAATTATTTTAAAAATTTTTTCAACATCTGTTAATTTAACACTGCCGTTGTGATATTGCAGGGCGATAACAAACCCGTGCTCAGACTGAAATTTCTGTCGCACGGGTCGATTACACACACTAACTAAATAAATCCACGGATAATTATTGACAAACTTGAGATGAATTCCGATAGATTTTAATCTATTATAAAGTACGTCAAGTTCATTCACGCTCAAAAATATACTTTTTAACTTGTAACAGTCCTAACTCCTCGTCGCGTTGATTCAACTCATTGAATGTGACTAAATCTTTTGTTTTATCCTTAGATGAGCGTTCGTAACGCAGATATCTTGTGATTGATGGCGACTGCACCCACATCATATCTGCAAGTGGAAATGTTTTGAGTATCTCTACTTGACGAACTCCACTAACAACTACAAAATCATATGAACGAGCTGCCTTAGTAATCTCTGCAACTATTGGTTGCAACAATTCCGGATGTCCTTGCAAATGTTTTCTCTCTGTCGCAGATACGTATTGCTTAACAATATCTGAAACTTCGAGTAAAATTACTTTCTTGCCTCTGGCGAGTAGTTCTTTGTAATATCCACGAGCAACAGTAGATTTGCCACTTCTCATATAACCACAAACAAAAGCAATGTTAAAATCCTTAACATTGGGATTGATTTGTTGTGGTTTTTCAATTTTCTCAAATTCAATCTTACTCAAATCAACGTCAATTCGAAACGGACTTTCGTACGACACAGTAGCTCCGTTTTCGCCATCCTCTAATACAGTACATTTTGAAAGTTGAAATCGGTCAACTAACTTTTCGGCAATCATCTCACACGACATCTGTCCAAAATCTGCTAATTGCAATTCGTCGTCCCACCAACTTTCGTGTAAAAATTTATACATTTGGTTTTGTAGGTCGATAATCTCAATATCTCTATCAGCGTGACTCACATACTTTTCAGCAGTGATTTTGAATATATGTCTATGTACGAATTGTAAGTATCCTTGATTCTTATGATACTTTGTTTTCGTTACTCCTGGCCACGCGTGAATTCCGGGCATTTGAAAGTTTACTACTACATTAGTTGTTTTCACGTTGCTTATCTTTTTGAAATTGTCCGTTATATAAGTCATCTTTATCAACAGCATCGTGTTGATATACAAGTGCTTGCGCAATTCTCGCACCATATTCAATTACAATCGGAACAAAAACTTGCATAACTGTTCCCATTTGTTCTGTCTCAAATCCAGGGTCAAAAACACTGGAATGTAGGTTTACACCATTTCTCAATAAAGAGCTGCGTTGACGGATTAGCAACGTTCGATTGTCTGGAATTTTACATCCTTGTTCAAATGTTACGTCATATACTCCTGGCTCCAACACCCAAACGGCATTTTCTAATCCAATTTCTTTTCCAGATTGTTTCGGAACCAGCTCTTTTTGTCCGAGTTTAGTCTTTCCTTTCTCAGGAATAATACCTCCACCATAAATTCTTTGAATTTTGAGTACGTTAAGGTCGATTCCTACTTGTTGAATGTTGTCATCACGTAACTGCCCTGTGATAATACCTTCGTTTACAATTTGTCTTGCTGTTAACATATTATTTATTTTTATTTAAAATTTTAACATAAGGTAGATTGCGATAAACTTGATTTCCGAATGAATTTTGTAAATCCATACCAAAGCCATATAACCACAATCCGTCTTTCACGATTCGTCCTATATAATCTACGTGAAACTCTGCACTTTCACGTTTTAATAAAGCAGACGTTCTTACAATAGCACCTTTCTTTTCAAATAACTGCTTTATTTTAATCATCGTTTCTGCCGTATCTACAATATCATCGAATAAAATCACTTGTGTACCGCTTTTAATGTTTTTTGGCATATTTTCTATTTTTAGTTTTCCTTTCGAAAATATGCCGTTATAACTCGATGCTTTGATATACTCGACTTCTATCGGAACAGTTACTTTTGACAATACTAAGTTCATCCACGGAACCGCTCCACTCAATATCCCAACAGCAACTACATTTGATAAGCTGAATTGCTCATAATATTCGTTGATACTGTTTGCAACCCTTTCAGCGTATTGATTAATTCGCTTAAATCCTACTAATGTTTTGTCGTTATTTATTTTCATCTTTTGCGTGCTTTATCAATCAAACTGAATAATTCATTTCTCGATGCTGTGACATCAAAGAAATAGCCACTCAATTGTGATGTCATCATTGTACTGTCGTGATGAAGTTGACGACACTTAACACATCCGTGTTGTGCTTCAATTACGACAGCGATTCCACGATTACCTTTAATCAATTGGTCGAGTTTGTCGTGAATTTGTTTAGTCAATCCTTCTTGTAGCTGCGGTCTTTTTGCATACCAGTTCACAATACGATTGAGTTTAGATAATCCAATCACAAGGTCGTCAGGACCTGTACCTGGAATGTATGCAACGTGAGCAAGTCCTTCAACTTCTCTGTGATGATGACTACACATTGAATGAACCGGAATGTTTGTTTGGATTACTAATCCATTATATCCTTCATCATTTGGAAATGCTGTTACTTTTGGCATCGGATTGACACATCCCCAGATGAAGTCATCAACAAAAGACTTTGCGTATCGATACGGTGTCTTTTTGGTGTTTTCATCAGCTTGCCAATCAAATCCCAATGCAGTTAAAAAATCACCGTAGTGTTTAGCTGCTTCGTCAATCATTTGTTGTTTTTCTGCTTCTGTACGAACCAGATTGCCATTCGCTCTTTCGAGCAATTTTAATTCTTTGCTATTCATCTTAAAACTTATTTTTATTAAACTCCTCTTTTATTACCGTACGCAACTATATGAATACGGTCAGTGTAATTATATCCGTTTTGCCACGCATATTGCATAAGCCATCCGCGCGTTTTTTGAAGCTCATCATTCGTTCCTCCAGCAGGCATCAACCAAACTTTTTCGTTTGGAATGTGTAATTTCTGCTGAAGTTCTTGTAATTCTTGCAACATCTGAGTATTTGAAATTACTGGTTTGAGTTGATAGTCCCGAGAGTCTATCATACTATATAACATCGCATCATAATTCTTGCGATTGGTTTCGTGTAATTTATAGTGTGTAGATGTAACTTTTTTACCGTCTGGTGCAGCAGTTCCTATTCTCGGACTACTATTCGATAACTTTGGACTCAATGACAGTAAATCCACTTTCAGTCCTTCGACAAACTTGCTTCCTTCAGTTTCTAATGTTACGTAATGGTCGTAAGACTTTGCGATGTGAATCAAATCTTTTAGCAGTTTTTCGTGTAACGTCGGACTACCTCCAGTAATCATCGTATGTTTTATCTGTGGATTTTGCTTATAAATTGCAATCACGTCGTTAAGTGTGAATGAGCCCTTCTCTGGATTCCAGCTTGTATATGCACTATCACAGAAATCTGTATCGCTGAATTGACATCTTAACGGACATCCTGTTGTTCTTATTAAGATGTGTGGGATTCCAGTCAGTTTACCTTCACTTTGTAAACACGGATACACTTCAACTATTGGCTGTGGCTTCTGATATTTTGTCATCTAAATATTTTTTGAATTCGTTTAATTTTTTATGTGCAGTGGCTAAATCTGCTACTGCAGCCGCTTTAACGGTCGTAGCAAATTCCTCATTACCTGGAAATTTTTCTCCAGCAGGAATAACAATCCCACTTGGAGTCGTTATATCGTGCTTTCTTACAGGAATGATGAATACTTCATAATCTAATGCAGGAGTAAATTCACCATCGCGACGCGAATAAATCGCAATTGACTTTCCTGAAGCTGCGTGTAGTTCTCGATATTCTTGTTGATAAGTAAATCGATTTTTTCTTAATGTTTTTTGTAGTGTGACCATTCTATATGTTTTGTGTAAAGATACTAAATGTTTTGTGTAAAGATACTAAATGTTTATCTTTTTTACAACATTAAAAAGAGACCTTACAATGTGATTTTGGCGTCTCCCAAAATTCAACTGCACTCACGACTACACCAATTTTCTGCATTTTCTCGCGTGCAATGTCCAATAACCAACTGGTTAAATTTTCGCTTGTAGGAACGAAATCAACAAAAACCATTCCTTCGTACTTCTCATATACTGCAGGATGAACCGATTGTAATTGGTTTAAGTCAGGAAGCCAAAATCCTTGTGAAAATTTGTGTAGTTTATTGAAATCAAGCTTTCCGTCCTTACATAATTCCGGTACCTCGTGCCAAATAATAGGGTCGTTGATGTCCATAATAAATTTGTGGTCGAGCGTATCATCAATAAAATCTTTGAACCATCCTAAGTGCTTGAAGTCAGTTACCATTCCTCCTTCTAATATAGGAGCTTTCAGATGTACTTTGATTTTTCCTTGATGTCCGTGTAGATGGCGGCACTTTAAGCATTGGTCTCCATTTGAAGTGTATTCACTGTTTAATTTTTGGTTGTGGACTCTATGTCCATAACAGAAATCGAATTGTTTGTCGATTTCCCACATTCTTTGATTTTCCATTCTTTATTGTTTTTTATAAAATTCTTGCAATGTTTTTAATTAATATAGGCACAATCTTACTACTGTGTCGGAATTTAACCTCTACCACATCTTTTGAGTGGTCTATTATAACAGCATTCGGACTATCATAAAATCTATTGCGAATAAAAGTGTTGTCAATTATATGCCCAATACGTATTCGCTCGCCGTCTTTGATTTTTATCTCTGATGTTGTTGCAAAATAATTTATCACATCCCACTTACGAAATTCTTGAATCTCTTGTTGATTTCTGTACAGAAAGTTCGGTAATCCAAACTCTCTATAAACCAATGCATATATTCGTGTTTTTTCATCATCGTTAGAGAATATAGTAGGTAATCCATTTCTGGTTGCGATGTCGTTTATTTTTTGCTTTTTGTGCTGCATCACTCTTTGATGATACTTTTTGTCTTTTACAATTGGATATATCTTTTTACGTAATTCTGCGTTGATATACTCTATTTGAAGTGATTCTAAATATTGAAATAATGTTTGATGTCTTGTTTTGCTCATAATTTGTACTTTTGTACTTTATCTGTGTCAAAAATTATTGGCGATACTGCTGTAGAAATTGCTTGAATTAACTCATCAGCATTTGCTTCGCCAGGGTCCTTTTCGTGTAAATATCCTACTTTTACGTCGGAAAACAAAGTGGTTAGTTGATTTGAGTATTTCTTAGACGCATTGACGGCGTCAGGGTCGTATAGTAAGGTAATTTTACTAACTCCTTTGTTGTGAAGCTTTGTCATTTGTTCGACTGACATCTTTTTACCAAATGTACATAAACACTTTGTTTCAGACGATTGGTACAAATTGAGCTGTTTGTCTGTGTTTGATTTATCTGTGACTCCTTCTACCAATATCACGTGCTGCGTTTGCTCTGTTACTTCATCAATTCCAAATAACAACTTCCCAAAATCAACTCCAGCTTCATTGATGTATTTTGTCAATTTCTTGCCAGTTCTCAATTCATATTGTTGCTGCTGTTGTTTTGTCATCTCCAATCTCGCTACATATCCTTTATTCTTTTGATTTTCTCGAATCAAGAATATGACATACTGTTTTAATTTTGGAACTAATTTTGTTTTCCCTATATAATACGTATCAAATTGCCACGACTGAAATCCACGAGATTCAAGATAGTTGTTTGTTTTTATTCTACGAAATCCAAATGGTGGATGTCTATCTGGCAGGTCTAATTCAAGTTTCTTTTGTTCTGTACTAAATATTTGTTTTTTCTCGAGTCGCTGCTTATCTCCAATAAATTCTCCGACCTGAATGATGTGTAACATATCGAGTTGCTTCAACAACTTATATTCTGTTCCCTTTGCTTGACAACTTCCGTGAAAACAATTGAATGATATGTGATTTTTATGTGACGTTCGGTCAAAATTTAACTTCACTCCAAACTTATCGCTACGATTGCAAAACGGACAGGTCGCTCCATATATCCATCCCTTAGGCGATGTATTGTTTAAATCAAGATTTAAAATCTCAACAATTTTTTGCTGTCGATATGTTAAATTCTTACTCATAAAGTCCAAATTTTTGCATTGTTTTCTTATGATTGTAGAATCTTTCGTGCTCGAAGTTAGTAACGATATGAATTAGTCTATTGCTCGCAGCATACTTTCTAATTTTATCAATATACAATCGCATTATGTTATTCTGTTCCTCATCTGAAGTTCTGTTCAATGTAACCATATATGAGAAGGGCTGCAATAGTTTTTTGTTTTCTGAAGTATTGCCACGCTTTAACACAAATTCAGGATTTTCCTTATCAGCGTCTTTAATATCATTTGCTTGAGTTGCGGTTGCACCTGCTGAATCGAATTCAACACAAATATTTTTAAACTTTTTAGCAGATGCACGCTTTTGTAACCGCAATCCGTCTTGATTCTTGAAATATCGACCATCTCCAGGTTCTACTTCGTCAAGATAATCCAGTACAATCAGGTCTATCTCTCCGTATTTGTCTTGAATTTGTTGACAAAATGCGTGCACATCTCGCATATTGCCGCTATCAAACTGTTCAAATGCTTTGATATGAATTTCTCCTCCTTGTGATGTTAGTATGTGAAGTGCATCGTCAATCTGTTGACGTTGTTGTTTAGTAAGATTGCCGGTTTCAATATCGTGAATCGTCACTCCTGCAATTGCTGCATCATACGCTTCAGTAGCTTCGGACAACGTTCCTTCTGCTTGAATATGCACTACTCGATATCCGCGACGGGCTGCCGACAATCCAATGTGTTTCAACATCTTAGATTTTCCAACACCACTGTCTGCGAGAATCAACATCGTATCGCCTTTATCAATTCCGCCGTGGAGTTTACGGTCAAGCGGATAGATTCCGGTAGGAACCTTACGCTTCATTAAAAACTCTGCTTTCTGCTTTAATGTTGTGACTCTATCGTCTTGACGCTTATTGAAGTCTGCAAAAACTCTATGCTCTCCAACTTTCTGAAATATTTGAAAGTTTTTGAGTTGTTCTGCTACACTACCCATCAATTCAAATGCAGCTTGTTTATCGTCTTTATTGAATTTTTCGTAAAGCTGGTCGTATGCGTCAATAAACATCTTATTCTTGATGAACGTTTCTAATTGAGAAACTATGTCGTCTGCATCTGGAGTTTGTGCTTTATTGATGTTGTTGATGACATCTATCACTTTTGGTTTGTGACTAAATTTCTGAGACAGCAATCCAATTGTCATTAGTTTTTCAGTCAAGTCGTAATATTCTATCATCGATTGCCATATTTCTTTATATGGCTCTGAAGGAAGGTAGTTGTATTTGATGTGTTGGCGTGCAATCTCAAATACTTGTTTGTTTCTTAACGAGAGCTTGAATAACTCGTTTATGAAGTTGTCTGTCAGTTGTTTCATTCTTTACAATCTTTATAAAAATGAAAAATCAAAATCGTCAACAGTTCCTTTCGCAGCTCTAACTGCATTCCATAGCGACATCGAAGTATCGTCGTGTTGACTGGTCGATTCTAATTTTCCAGTGTCTTGAATATACGTAATTGAATTTAATTCTGCAAAATATAAATCAGTTAAATCTTTCGCTCTTTGAGTTCCATACGGAAACTTGATACGAAAAGTTTCAAACAATACAGCGAGTGACGGAATTCCTTTGTATAGAGACTTCTTATTAATTGTATTTGTTGTTTTCCCTACAACCGGCAGATTCGCGTCCTGCATCATTTGAATAAATATCTCTTGCATTCCATTGTCTTCTGCGTAGATTACATCTGGCCTAAAATCGTAATTTATCTTTTTTAACGCTGCTATTTGTTGTGAATAATTAGCTCCACGTTTTCTCCACGTATTTAGTATATGATAATTACCCAAATCATCTACACCTAAAATCGTAAATACTGTGTAATCTGCTGCTATATTTGATGATATGGCAAAATCTGCTCCTACTACAATTTTTGTAAATTTCCTTTCTGAATTATCGATGTTTGTTATCACATCAACACTATCTTGTCCCTTGATTGCATTACGTAGTATGCTGTATGGAAATATCGTTGCCATATCAGATACCGGCTTGACAAGTATTTCTCTTGAAAACACCAACGACCCGAGTATGTTTCGCTTACTCATCAATGACTTGAATGAGTGCCGTTGTGGAAATAGTAGTTGTCCGTCCGGAAATATTGCAGGGTATTCAAATACAGGAAATTCGCCTGTCGATTTCAGGTATGCATATAAATCTTTTTCGAAGAAAGGCGTTCCTACTACTAACATTTGTCCTCCTGGAGATAATGCAGGTAAAATTACACCAGTAAATACATTTTGATATTTATCTCGCTGTTCTTGACTGTATAGAGACGATTCATTCAAAAAGTCATCGAGAATGATATATGTCGGGTGATAACCTCTAATTTTGGAACCTGCTGATTTAATTGCTAATGAAGCTCCGTTTTTGCAAATGATTTTTTCTTTACCCCACCCCTCACGCTTTGATTCTGGCATCAATCGTTCGCGTAGTATAGGATTGTTCGCAATTTCCTCTTTAATCATCGCAAGAAAATGTCGTGCAAGATTGAATTCGTTTGTAATCAACAATCCTTCACGAGCCATCTGAAGCTCTTTTGGAACGTATTTACCACGCTGACGTCGTCTGTATCGATACATTTGCCATAGTGGATATGCAAAACTGAAATGATATGATTTACCGTGGTCTCTCGCGGCAAGAACGCACAAAAATCGGTTGATTTGTATTAAATTGGACCACTCTATGTTGTGCCATCCTAATATAAAATCTGGTAGTACGGTTAGAATAAAGTAGTTCAAACTCTTTACTCGCAGTGTTTCCTCGACTTCCTTTGCAAATGTATCGAGATAATTAAGTTCAGCTGTTTCTGCTGGATTTTTTGTCGCTACTACCTGAGCTGCCTCGTCAATTAAAATGGCTATCAAGTGGTCAGTATCTTTGATTCCTCCCGACAGCAATTCCGAAATAGCGAGTTCGTCAAGATTTTCAACAATATCACTCACTAAATCATAGACGTCTGACATCTGATTTAGTGATAGAATTGAATGCTCTGTTTGCAGTAACTTCTGTTGTGCCATTAAAACATAAAACTTTCTCTAAATGATGATTCAGTCTTTGTTTGTGTCGACGTTGCGTTTGACCTCATACTTTTTAGAAAGTAGCGTAGCAATTCTGTATTGGCTTCCACGTCATTAATTGCGCGGTGAGCATCAATTAATTCGATTCCTGCCTTCTCACACGCAGTTCCGAGTTGATGATTCAAAATATCTCCATCTTGCGGCCAACGTAGTCGTGTCATCCATAATGTATCTAACGGCCATCCTTGAAACAAATCGTCGTATTTGATTTTATGAATAGCCAAAAAGTGTTTGAGAAATGGAATGTCAAATTTTTCAATATTATGTCCTGCAGAAATTGGTTTTCCATTACCATACCGCAAAGGAATGGTGTGTTGTTTGACAAATTGCTGAATTTCCTTCGCGACGGTTTTTGCATCTTTACCAGATTTGATACGTCTCATAGTTAGTCCGTTATAATCCAATGCCTTCTGAACGTACTCAACGTCAGTTCCATCTGCTTGTTTGTATGGCGCTATAATTGTTTCATATCTACCAATTTCGTCAAGAGTTACAGAATTTATCGCTATCATTGCTATCTCAGCAATAGCATTACGCTCTGCTTTAAGACCTCCTGTTTCAAGGTCCCAAATAATAATATTTGCTACTTTCATATGTTTTTATTTTACTGTCTTTGAAAAATCTACACGAATAAGCCTGATTCCTACTTTATCGCTATTAATGCGAGTTATTGGATGATGTCCGTACGGTTTAGGTAGATATCCTCTACGCAAATATTGTTGAATATCTCCCAGTGTAAACGGCTTTCCTGTTTTCTTTTTACCATACTTTTCGTTAAGATATTCAACCAACGCACTCGTTGTGAAATCACTATCCTCGTTCAAAATTATTTTACTCATATTGTTCTGTTTTTATAAAAATCTAATAGACCTATAATCAGCCAGTCTTTGTTTCAATCGGTCAAGTTCTCGGTCTCTTTGTTGTTCAGAATAATAATCGATGGTGACGTTAATATTTTTTACACCCTTGATTGATGTGATTTTATCGTCGATATGGTTTATTTTTATTTGAAATATTTGTCTGTTTGTATAGACGTCTGCTTTACAAATGCAGAAAAAATCGTTTGGGTCGTATAAGCTCCCTGCAATTTCAATTAAGTCTTTATTGCACGGAACAGATTGTTTCTCGTTATCTGTAGGCTCATCGTCGTATAGCTCGTCGTCATCAATCACTTCATCGCGAAGCTGATTTATTCGACTCAATAGCTGTTTATCTGACACCAACTTCCAATTGGTTAGTATGTTTGCCAGTTGTGGGTCAGTTAATTGTAATCTACTGATAATCTTGTATATGATATCGACATCTGATTTACTTATCGGAAACACACCTCGTTCATCAGATGACTGGTCATATTCGTTTGCTATATAATCAAGATGACTTAATTTCACTTTTCATTACTTTTAGTTCATAATATTCAATGTCCAATTCTTTGATTGATTGCTTTACCAATTCTCCATCCAATAATTCATCGTACTTTCCTGCTTCTGCTTTTGTATGACACCCTACTATTCCATCTCCATCCATACAGTGAATGTGTATGTTTTTCTTAACGGTGGTCAAATCAGGACGTCGACTCCGCGGAATCAAATGACTGAAACTCAATCGCTCAGTTGTTCCACATCCTTGACACACCATTCCTCTTTCATCTGCTATTTCACGAATTATCTCCGCGTATTTTTTGTCTTTTATCCTTTGCTTAGTCGAATTACTCAACTTTTTTATTTTAAGCGTTTTTTGATGTGGATTTTTTGTTTTTTGTAATCGTTCTTGATTCTTTTGATGACACAAATAATGTGTTTTGTTAACGATTAGCCGCTTCTCTCCACAATCACACTGACTGCAATGGTCTATTATTGTTTTTCCTAACATATCTATCTATATATATCGCCTTGTAATTTTGTCGCAATAATTCTTTGCACTGCTTTCTGAATCTACACGTTTGACATAGACCACTTCTCTTATCGTAGAGAGTCGTCATTTCAATACAATTAGCGAATCCTTTATTTGTATTATGAAATCGCACACGTTCAATGTCATCATATGTAGTTGATGATTGCTGTTTTTTACGAAATTGATATAGGATGTCATCTCCAATATCAAACTGTTTTAAAGATAATTTTGCATTGTACCAGTTAAATTTGTCGGAGCGAGAGAAATATCGTTGCAATGATTTCTTTGCAAAAATTTTCTTAGCAGACATTCTATTGCCGTGATGAACATTCTTGCTTTTCCAATAATCAAATTGGAAAATTAAATAATTGTAAATCCATTCAGCAGATATCGAATTTAAGTTGATTTTCTTATGAACTTCTATTAAAAAATCAACTATTAAATTATCATCTATAACAGCGTTGCTGTTATAATATCTGCGAATAAACTCCCCGTACATTTGCCTTACAATCATTCGTAATTTCATATTCGTAAATATACGATGATTATCTTTTATTTGCAACAGGGATATTATGATTCGTCGAAAATCAAAGAAGTTTTTTCTAACGTTTCGTCAAAAATGTTGTTTTGATGAAAGTTAGTAACAATCTTAAAAGTAGTGTTGTCGGTAGAAGTTGGGGGATTGACTGGAACATTTGTCAATATTTCGACCTCCAATACTTGTGGATTTCCTAATGCAGTTACTTTGATTTCTCCCCGAGACTCTACGATGGTTTTTAACTGCTGGACAGTTTTATCTCTCGCGCGCTCTTTATTGATTTCATCATCTACAACTATTTTTATTGGCTCTCTGAATTCAAAAGTGCGAATATCTGTAGGGTCAGTTGTGTAGTAGATAGCATATTTACTATTTTCTGTATCAAAAAACCATTGACTTGATGTGAATTGTGATTTTATTTTTACTGTAAACTTGTGATTTTCTATCGGAGTGTCGGCGCTCATAACATCGCAATTCATAGTCTGTCTGACCTTACTTACGTTGATATATCTACTTATCCATAACACTACATAAGATTGTGGCTGTACCGTAATATATACAGCATTGTCGTTGGTTCGATTGTCTATCCAACTCGCATTGACTGGTAATTGATTGGCACTATCAATTTTTTCTACATATTGCTCTCCACAATCTGTTGTTGCTGGTAGAGCAAATGCCATTTTGTAGCTTGTGATTGGATTAGCTGAATCGTTTGTATAGTAGATTTTGTATGTTTTTGTAATGTCACTATCATTGTACAATGCAACTGCTTTAGTTTCAACCTGTGGATTTTGCAATGCTCTTTGAGATAGTGATGAGAATAATGCTCCAACCGTATCATTCGCTACTTCACTACTTGAAATATATCCTCCTAACGAAAGTCGTGGGTCTGTTTGGGTATCTTTAAAATTGTTTGCACCTGTATAGTATAGCTTCATTTCTTTTGCTTTTGTTTTTCAATTTGTTCTGGAATAAAATCTGCGACAACGTCGTCGATACTGAATGAATGATTGATTGATTCACTGCCATACTTCACGACATCAATATTACCATCAATATATCTGATTAGTGTGTTTGAATTCTTATAACTTAGAGTGGCAAACATATCAATTAATAGCATCGCGTCTGAAACTTGAAACGTCACTCCATCTATAATAATTTCATTCGAATCTACTTGAATTTGTTCGATATTATTAATCAACGTTGCTGATTCGCCGCCTTCTGTAATTTTGTAATAAAACGATATCATAGTTTCATAATTTTTCTGAGCACCATATATGGTTGTAGATTTTGATGACCTTGACCACCTCCACCGAGATTGACGGTGATATCTATTGTTTCGTATGACGTTTCATTGTCGTATGTTCCGTCATAGTTTTCTCCTTGACGCGCTACGTCGTGACTATTTCCAGTAGCGTTTGATGTATCCATAGCTCCGTGTCTGTGCGGATTTTGGTCGATATCTAATTCATAATTAGGTAAGTGGTCTCTCGTCAGGACTACTTTTTTAGTACCTCCCGTTTGTTTGAGAACGTGAAAATCGTTGTCTGCTGTCTTGAGTCCAACTGATACTCTACCACGTAGGTCTGGTGCGTGTGTACCATCAAAGATACTACCTGGTGCGTTGATTAAATCTCCATTACACTCTACCCATCCATCCGGAATGTCTGCTGATTCTCCATTGAAATCCCAGATTACTCCCGGAAATACAACACGAGATAATACGTTGAAAAAGCTATTATTTGATTGTTGAATATTAATCTCTCCGTCTGATGACGAATAATACTGAATCTGACCGGTCTGTAAGTATCCGTCGTCATCAAAACTTTGTTCGGTATAATAATCGTTATCCTGAATCTTTCTCCATTGAGATACTTTTTTGCCATCTATTAGTCTGTATTCTACAATAAAATCTCCAGGTGGTAATTCAATGTATCCCAATCCTTGAAATCCTAAAAATAGATTTCTATAATAAAAGTTTTTGGTCTTATGCTTTATCTTTATATCTATCAAAGCTAATGGCGCAATCACAATATTTCCGGAAGTCTCATACTCACTCTGATACTCTAATTCAAGTTCTACAACACCTGAATTTAGTTGAGCGCTGATTATTTTCGCAGATTGTCCGTTTTCAAACACAACATAGTGGCCGACAACCTGATTTACGTCAAACATTCCGATTGTCTTCCACGTTCCTCCAGACCCACCATACAATCTTAATATTCTTGTTGCAGGATTCATACTCCAACTGTCACTAAAAAAAGCAAATTCTAACTTAATAACACTACTATCAATTGGTCCTGGAGTGTGTTTGAATTTAGCTTCAGTCACTGTAATCATCGGACTCTGTTCATTGAGAGTATTTATCGTATCAGTTTCTTTTGATAGAAAGGCAAATATATTTCTTATTCTCAAATCAACAATTGTAAGATTGCCAGCATTATTAGTAACTTTTGCTAATAAAAATTCCTTACCATCGATAACAACATCACTTGCACGTAGTTCTACTTGATAGTGGTCATTGATGAATGGGAACTCATCACTAACTGATTGAATCGTTCCTGGAGTGAATGTTCCTATGATTCGATACTTTTGAGATTGTTCGTTTTGTAAGATATCGGCAGCAACATTTAACGCTGCTATTGTATCTGACTGTACGGATTGTATTATGTACTTGCCAGTATTCTTTGTTGAGTACGGAAAGTCTATTACAGATGCAAAGTTTGGCAATCCTCTCAGTCGCTCTGTAAACTGCGTCGACGTTCCCATTATCGTGCCATCTTGCTGAATGTCAACTAATCCTTGCTCTATTGACGTTTGTTTATAAGAAACTACCACATATCTTGGAATGTTGTCAGGTGGTACTGTCAAAACGTCAACTAAGTCTTGTTTGATATCTATAACGTTAAGCTCGTCGTCGATGGCAATTCCTGCTCTCACAGTCAGTTTTCCCAGAGCAGAATCGACTACCTGTAAATTCTCAAAACTTTGCGAATGATATGGCTTAACTACTCCATATGACGATATCATCTGTTTTAATATCTTTTCATATCCTTCGTATTTTACAGAATTAATCAAATGTTTTATTTCTTGCAGACCTAAAAATAGGTCGTTTGAAAGTTTTAGATTCATAATAAATTTAATTTTGTTGTCATTCTATATGGTAACAGAGTATTGTTCATCACTTCCTGCAAACACACTTCATTCAACGAAGCATTGTTTTTTATCCACGCCTCAATGAATGGATTATTGGTTGCTTTAGAATAGGCTGTTTTTAGCGGCTTAAACTCTACATTACGAACTTGTATTTTTGAATCAGCATCAGCATCGAGTAAAATTTCAACAAACGTTTTAACAGCATCTATGTGCTGTTTTAAATTACTTCCGTAACCAATACTCGGAACTGCCGTAGATGGGTCTGTTTGAATTGCGATATCAGCTCCCCACAATATTACCCTAACTTCATACCAATTTTCTAACTTTGCAAATTTCATTTGGTCAATTGCTATGTTAGATAGCCCTCCTTGAATAGATGCAGGATTCACGTCGTTATTCAATACATCTTTTGACCACATTTTAACGGTGAGCCTTGAATTATTGTCTAACGCCCTTACTTGAAATTGCAGTTGGTAGCTTAGTAAACTGTCTGTCGTTGTCCAGAACTTGTTAGCTGTCGCACTATCAATAGAAATTCCTTTGGCAGGACCTCCGGCTTGTTGTTTTATATTCAAAATAGCATCCATTTCGTTTGGTTGCCAATCTACGTCACAAAAACTCTCATCTATTGGAAAGTTTGCTCCATCTGCTCTATCTCTGTATAGTTGAAACAGCTTTACGTAGTCACGGTTATTTTCAATTCCTTTATATAAAGGACTGTGATGATTCAACCACCATCCTGTATTGTGTCCTTTATTGATTGCTATTAAAAATTCATCGTAATCTTGTTTGTTGATGATTCGAAACAATTCGTCAGTGAAACGACGCGTTCCTCTATAATTATATTGACGAAATCTGTTTTTTGATAGAGTTTGTAATCTCGTTAAGTCAACATCTCCTGTATTTATGTCCCTAACTTGTAGGTATTTTCGAAGTAATGTAGAATCGTTGTTTGTTTTTTCGAAATATCTCGCATATATAACAAACATTGCGTAGTAACACGCGATACTACGCCAAAAATCAATGTAGTCTCTATCCTCGTCATTTTGGTTTTGATTGGTGTTACGAGTCATTGCTTTCATTACAATTCCCGGTTGATAAAGCTTGTTTGTTACGTTAAGACACCAATCTAATATATCGGGCTGACAACAAGTGAATACAGATGAAAATACAGATGAGTTGAAACTATCACCACACTCTCTTTCTATCGATTGATATTCAATTGTTGTATAATCCCAACGAATTGTTCCTGATGCAGAACCTTCTCTGGTGTATCGAAATTCGATATCAAAATCAAATTGTGGTTGAATAGGTATGTCTTGTAACGATTGCTGAGTTAGTGACTGAAACTCTGTCCAGTTTATTCCATCAATTGTATAGCGAAATTCGCGACGCAACGTATGTGTAGCATCTTCTCCTATCACAGATTCAGTATATCCTGTGATAGATTGAATACCACTCGTTGGATGGTCGAGTTTGAACAGTCTTATATCTCCTACGTTAACAAATACGTTATTCATATTACCACTTACCAATTAAGTTTTTTTCATCATCACTATAATAAGGATACGAATTGCCTTGATGAATAGTGTGAGTAACTGATTGAATTGTCTTTACTAATACATAAGCAACTATAAAAATTAAAAATAACTTCCCCATATGTAATTTTTGTGTAAACTTACAATTTTTTCATCAAATTCCGATATATTATCGGATAGTTTTGTCGGAAACGGTCATCAATTCGTTTTTTCCATACATCTTTGTACTTAGAAATTCCGTATAAATGAACATATCCTTTCTCAATAGCTTGTTGATTTTGTTGTTCAAGTGTGTGTCCTGGCAATAATACATCGACGCTCCATTGATTTTGTTGAGATAAACACGCCAACAAGTACTGTTCGATTATAATATTGGGCTCTGACATTTGTTTGGCTACTGATTTTAATTGATTCATCCAAACATTGTAATTTTCGATATAAACGGTTTTTTTATTTGAATCAGCGAATCCTACCACGCCGTGATTAAAACTGTAATCTAACATAGTGAAAAACGGTAATTCTTGTAAATGATGAGCTATTCTATTCAACTGAGAGAGATAGTGTTTATTGAATTGCTGTTTTTCAACTCTTTCTACAATAATTCTATCAAAATCAGGTAGTGGTTTAGATAGAAATACGTCTCCGTCAATATGAATAAATTTACCTTGTGTTCGTTCAATCGCTTCTATTTTCGAAGTTGTCCAAAATAAATTATTTGGTGGATTGTTTAGTGTTTTTATATCAGCAGGAAGCGAATCAAATAAAAACGCATCACTATCTGATATGTATAACTCAATGTCGTGAAATCTACTCGCTTGTAATATAGATAGCTGAAACATTTTAATTGTCTCGATATATTTATCACCTTGATTCCATCTCCCTTGTCGGATTGGTTGTGTGTGTAAACTGTAAACTAACTTTCCCAATTTCCTAATACTTGTGAATCGTTATTATAGTAACAATCAGCGTCTGATTTTATTTGCATATCTATCTGAGCAACATTGCTCCACGCTTGTCCGTCACTTGCTTGATAGTCAAAAATATATTCTCTCAAATCGTCAGAATCTGATTGATATGAAATGTCGTCAATTTGAGATGTCGTGAATTCTTGTCCAGAAACAATCGGTGTATTGTTGTATAATAACTGTCCTGCTGCTGGTAGTGTATTAAATCTTATTTTAGCCAACGAATCGCCATCTTGGTCGTCAAATTCGTCGATAAATAATTGTTGATAAAAATCGAACGTTGAATTTGGACACATTTGGATTGCAAAATCGCCTGCTTCCGGTGGATGATTTACGTGAGCAACATCGATATTGATTTCTCCCATATTACTTGTTAGTGGTAGTATCTCACAACTATCTATAATCCTAAAATTGAACTGTGCATATCCATTGCCATACGTATCTTGTTCTGGAATAAATCTCAATAACAAGTTGTTTGTTGGGTCGATTATTATTTGCTGTCCTACAGAAACCGGCAAGCTATTGTATTCTAAATTCCCTCTATTTGGTAACGACTCTATTATGATTATGTGCGGCAAGTCTCCGTCTGCATCAATAAATATACCTGTCCAGAATTGATAAGAAAATTCAAAAATGCTGTTTTCATAAATAGCTCTACTTGTACTGGTCACGCTTGGCTTGTTGTTTGAGTTTATTCTCAGCGTAACTGCGTTACTATACATTGCAGATGTATCATCTGTCACTGCAAATTGAAAGCTGTCTGAAGGACGTCCTATTTGCAGGGGATGAGATTCATATATCAAATCTCCGCTTTCTATTTGGCTGATTAGTATTTCGTCACCTACATTACACAATATTCCTGCTAACGACAATTCATTGGTAGGTAGTGTTATTAATTTTATTTTAGTAGGCAGGTTGTTTTGTAAATCAACGTAATTTTGCAAAAAATCTAATTTATTAAACTGATATAAAGTATCAGATTCAATACAAACATCATTATCACTAATTTGTGGTGGAGTGTTAGCGCGAACATAAACTGTTACTACTGCCTGATTCGACCAGCGATTTGGATTTCCTCCTGAATCGGCTATTTGAATAGTAAATTCGTCGTGCGGCATTCCGTATGTATTTGGATTTGGAATGTAGGTAAGGTTGTCTAAATCGTCGTAAGGAATAACCTGATTTAATACAACGTCAATATTATTGTATTGAAGCGTTCCTCGAGTAGGTAGCGACGTTATTCTAATTTGCACAATCTGCTCTCCGGCTTGTAGTCCTGAAGTTGCATTGTCTATCAACGATTCATTAAAATCAAATTCATCGTTCCATTGCATTACAAACCAAAAATCACTCAACGTTGGTGGTGTATTGTGTGTTGTGCTGTTAGTTGATAAAATCGTTATCGTATCGCCGTTAATTAGCGACGAATATTCAGTTAACGTTTCGTTTATGTGTGTGAGATTTATATAGCTCATATTATGGTAGATTGATAGTCAACGTCTATATTGTTTGGATAGTAAATCGGGTCAATGATACCAGAATTATCAATCATAACATCTCCTTGTAGGTCTCTAATAATAAAGCTTCGTATTCTCGGTAAATGTCCTGCATATGTAGCTATATCTGCTCGCGGATTAAAAAACTGGTCTGGTACATACTTTACAGCAGAATGTTGCTTTACAATTTGTAGTAGGTCATCCCATTGAACTGTTTGCATAGGATTCCAGTAGCGATAATCAAAGTACTTAGCAAATTGTTGCTGAATCTCTTGTCGAACTTGGTCTGCGTTTGCAGTCTGAATCAACTCTGCTCTAAAATCTATGTCTATCAATTTGTATTCTATGTTTTTCACAACGACGTTGATACTGTTATTACTGATATGATTGTAATCTATCAGCGATAAGTAGGGAGATATATCAATTGCGAGCTGATTTAATTCGTTTTGTGTAAGGTCTATTCCGTTTTGTGTCGAGATTGCCAACACTAATTGTTGTTGTGCATTTACTCCATAATTATGAACACTGAGAATGTTAGAATTGAATTTCAATAAAACTTGCGTAAGGTAGTCCATCGTTCCTCTTGCTAATACATTCGGACCTTTCTTTATTCGTTTTCTGAATAATTCGTCTGATTCAATATCACGACCTCCAGTAGCGTGATATTCGTTCACTACATATTGATGTCCTACAGGTTCAGGAGTTACTTGTGTAATTGATAATGGCGGAACATTGGTTGATTTTCCGGTAGATTGACTTCTTACCTTGGCATATCCATACCCTTCTGAACCTACTATAAAATCATCTGTAAGTTCGAATACAACACCATTTGCTTGAAATAAATTAGTTGCCGCTTGATATGTGGTTCCTGGGTCTGCCACTAACTTGATGTATGTCGTAGATTTACTTGCCCCATATCTCGGAGCAATTCCTTCTCTCTCTGCAATATCATCTAAATGATATCCGTACGCATATTCAGGAAACAAATGACTTTCTACCAGAGCGATGTCTTTTAATGCTTTTTGTGCAACTTTCGCCGTTCCATAAGCAATTCCATTCAAAATAGATTCGTCAGAAACCTTAGTTACTTTGTCGGTTTTGTTTAGTAAAACCTCTATGTAGATTCTTTTTAATTCCTCTACCGTACTTACGCGTGTAATCATAGCTGTATTGTTTTTTCTATCTCTTCTCCGAGACGTGTTCTTACCGTAAAATCAATAAACAAAGCATCTTGCTTGTTTGATATGTTTGTGATATTCAGTGCGGTCAGTGTATCATCTTTTCTAAATGTTTGATAAAACTGTCTAAATATCACTGGATATGCGATTGAGTGCCTGTTTTCTCCTATAATTAAGTTTGTTTGCAGTCCGTCGGTGGCAAATTCCGGAGTGCTACCATACCTCAACTCAGTCAATATATCGACTGCCTGAATAACTGTTTGTTTATACGACAGCGCCTTCAAATCGTCATTTTCAAATGTTATTATTCGATTTATGTCGATTCCATAAACTCTTTCGCCGTATATATTATCGACAACCGAATCAAGTTTTATTGTCAATTTGCCGAGATATCCTACCAACAAAGAGTTTCCTCCAGACAAATCATAATCTTGTTCTGACAAGTCATTTCTCAAAGCTATCGTTGCCCATTGATTGTCGTTATCTTTGTATCCAAAATCACTCGATAATTGCTCCAATGTTTGTAGCTGTTTCAGTTGACGAATTACCTCTACATTTGGATTAAAGTTGTTTTTGCTTATAGCACTTCTTAGCCACTTACTGCTATTTTCAATTGTAAGTAAGCTGATGTGCATATTATCCAACAACTCAATCAGTTGCCAAAATTCTGCATTCTGCATTCTATCTCGATGTAGCTCAATTTGCTCCAATATATCACGTGATTGTTGTAATAATTTACTTAAATTGTTAAAAGCATTTTTGTCTGCATCAGATACTCCGAGATAATAGTCTAATATTCGTTCTTTATCGGTATCCATAAACTCAACAAAGTTCGATATATATAATTTTAATGGGTATCTTGTTATATGTATAAACTTATCAATTACCATTGTAGATTTCGGATTGAATTCGTTAGTTGATTGATTGATTGATTTAACACTCTCATTGACGTTGCTGTTTTTAATGACTTTTTATTTTCAAGAATAATTCTATCAATAGGAGCAATCGTCGTCATATTCAATGTGTAGTGCCACATCATATTTGATTGAGATTCGTCTTGTCTTAATTGAAAAGCATTGATTTTTACAAGATAATTGTGATTCAGACTCGGATTGTATAGAAATAACAAGTGTGGTTGTCCATAATCGTCTAACTTTGTTGATTTTTCTTTTATCGACTCTAATACCTTTATTGACCCATATCCTGTTTTGAATTTTGCATTGAATACATTAGTTTTCACTGACTTATCATCTGAAAAATATCCTTTAGCAGATTGAGTCCTACTCATATCGCTTAACAATAAACGAAATTTTCTACCAAAAGTGCCTGTTATCACGTATTTTCTCGGAACAAATGATTCGCTATCTAAAACAGTTACTCCACCTAATGTCTGTTTGACGTTAGTTAATGGTTGACTATTGTAGTCAATTGATTTTGGATTGACAGGAAATGTTAAAAACTCTACTGTCTTGCCCTTACTATTGACAAGCTCTAATGTAATAGCATAGTACTCAAAGTCATTTGGATACTTTGCTGCCAATCCTGCTCTACCAATATTCGCTAATAACTGCTTTGCTTGTTCAATCATAAGATGTGTTTCTCATCAATCCCAATTGAGCGTAACCAACTCGGAACATCGAAACTTGGACACGCCTTATTTGCTAATTGATTATGTCCTACTACCACAATGTCGGGATGTCTTAAAATTGTGTATTTGACGTACGTTTCTAATGCTTTACGTTGTTCGTCTGTGCGCGTATCTTTTGGCGGATAGTGTTGAAATTCAGCTGGTTTATATTCTGATGCTCCACCAACATAAACTACGTGACGTGAATGTGAGTTGTGTCCGCGAACACCATTCGTTAATTCCCACGGCTCTACTAAATCGTCTTGGTCGTATGGTACAAGATTTTCTAACTTACCATCAAGATGAATCATATCACTATAACCAACTCTTTTCCATCCTCGCTCTTTTAAATGCCATTTTTCAATATCTTTTCTTGATACAGGACGTCCTTCAGGTGTGTCTGTACAGTGAATAACTAAATACTTTAACTTTGCCATATGTAATTTTTGTGTAAACTTACGAAAAAATAACTTATTCTACCAGCACCTTATTGCTCAATAAAGAATCTATCTTTTGTAAAATATTTGAAAATGTTGATTGGTTGATTGGTGGTGTAGATGTTACAGGAGCTCCTGCTACCATTGTGGTTACTTGAATCTGCTGACACGCAGTTATCAAATCTTTTAACAGTTTTTTAAGCTCGTCTCCCAGTACAACCGGATGTTTTGCATTCTTACCTATCTCAATTTGCTTATCGATTTTGATAGCACTATCAACAGACTCTACCGTCAACTCAATCACTTCTGATGCATCGAGCTCGATTTGTTTTTGTGAAATATTGATTGATGATTGTATTTCGTCTGCAATGGCCTTAAATGCAATACTTGACCCTATCGATGGTTGAGAATGTACTACCACACTATACGTTCCTGAAGTTAAATCAATTGTTCTGCTATAACTAATAGATTCGAATTGCTTATGTTGTACATATCTATTTTCTTGCATTAATTGCGTCTCATCGGCTCGTAAATGAGTTGATACGATTGAAACCTGACTATTTTCATCAACAACATATCTGACTAACGTTCCGTATTGTCCTGGTAGTTGTGGAAATGTTAGTTCGTCGATTAATTCTTTTGGAATTGACACGTTATTTATCACTTGATTGTAGTTTGTTACTATACTACATAAAAGAGTTGAATATACGTGATTTATATACTGATTTCTTTGTATATCTGATGGAACGATTACATAGGCAAATCCGCCTTGCTTATTCTTATCAATATCAACGCGCTTCGTTAATTTCAGTGATTTATGTAATCTACGATTTTTTGCCATAACTGAATTGCATTTTTCTGATAAAAAATTGCAGTACATCAGAATTTAACTGCATATTTGATTTGTAATTGAATTTATTGCTCACCTTCCCTTTGGTAATTGTGTCGTAAACTCCTTGCTTCAAATTATCAATATTTACGATATTGAAGTATGATACTGAAATATTCTTTTCGACTCCCTTAATCTTTATTTTAACCGGAATTTCACGAATATATCGCTTGACCATTCCTCGCTCAACAGTCAACGTAGTAGTACGTTCGATGTTGTTATTTGAAATCGTTATATTATTGCTTACTGACTTAACATAGAACACTTCCTTAGTCGGTCGATAATATATCCAGTGACCTATCTTGATTCTACGGTCACCATTCACAGTAATTGTACCTTCTCTTGTAAATGGTAGATAGATGTTACTTTCGACAATATAGCTCAATAATTGTGCTGCTTGTTCTGCGTATAGGTCTATTTGTTTGTTTTGATTTTTGTTGTTGAAAAAGTATTGATTGCTGTAATTTGACGTGACTTCGAGCAGTTTATTGCCAAATATCTGCGCGTATTCATCAAAATAAAGAGATGGTACGTGTCCTAATGATACGGTGTTTCCTGCAAAATTCCCTTTATCTGTTATTTTGTACCACGCATATGCTTCATTACTAAATTGCAAATCCTCACGAATCACGTCGTCAGAATTGATGTTTATTATTCGTGGGAAATTCGCTGATGACTTAATAACCACTTCGTCAAGCTCTATCCCTTGTTTTGGAATTAATAGGCCATCGTCAGTAACAATAATGTCTGATTTTCCTGTTTTTTTTGATTGAGTTTTTTGTTGTGATTGTTGAGTTTGTTTGTATTTATTTTTTTGTGTGGCAGTTGCTGTTCCTACAGTAGATTGGGTTGATTTGTATTGAGAAAAATCTCCCATATCATCAGCATCAATCTGATTAATCATCGCCATTACAGCATCTTGTGTTACTGGCGGTTGTCTGAAATTTAGATAGTACTTGTCTCCATACGTATCTGCAAAAAACTCTACAAACGGTCTTTGAGCTATTTTTTGAAACAGCTGTAGAATATTGCCCTTTGGATTCATTATGCTATCGTCAATGATTCTTAACTGCCGTACATTATCGTCAACAAAAACTTTGATAATCTGCCAAATTCCATTAGTACGTTTTGTTGACTTTATTAAATCGCTGGTAACCACTTGCGTTTTATTATTCCACTGACTGAATACCTCGTCAGGAATGTAACCAATCGATGCTATACGATTAGTTATAAATTCTACTTGCTGTTGTATTGTTCTTGGAATAACCGCGCTTAATAATTTGAATTCGCCGTTTAACATTCGGTCCGATAATTTACCACCGTAAATACTTTGGCTGTGTCCGATGCTATAAGGATTAAAATAACTATTATCGTCAGTCAAAACTTTTATCAAATCTCTACCGCGAATTGAAATTGATGATTCATTTGTTGCTGCTGTTATGTCCTTACCCACAACATCTACCATCGCAATCATATCATACCATTTGTTTGAAGGTATTTGGCTTGAATCATTGTCAATGTCTAATTCCTCAAACGATATTAGTAATAGGTCGTTCTGATGAATCAACTGCTGATAGTAAAATAGTGGTTGAGTATATTCGCTCGATACATTTTCTCCATCAGAATAAACTTTAGACTTATTGACACTACCCAAATTCACAACACCATTGTCTGTTTGTATTACAGTAGAGTCTGATATCTTTGCTGGTAGTGTAATTGAAAAGTTCCCTCCAGCATCGAGTGATATATTAGTCGTAGCACTAACAATATCGTTTGTAATGTTAATCCATCCAGGAAACCCTTGTAGGTGTAGAGCTCTTGACCACAACCAGATATTAAGTTGTGGATAAATTTGTTTTGCATCAACTCCTCTGTTATATATTGCTGGAACAAATCCAGGGTCGTTGGTTAAGTGACGTAATATCGGAGCAAAATATTGTATAGAGTTGCTTTTTGTAATCGTTATATTTGATTGTACCAGATTTTCAAGTGATATCCATTCTTGTTTTATATACACAACAGTTCCTACAGCGATTTTATAATCAAACTCAGAATCATATTCAATTTTATCTGATTGTTGTTTTCTTTGTTTATTCGACAGCGCATCATATATTCTGCGATGATTTGTCTTGTTTTTATAAGTAAATTGTAAAAATTGCTGCTTTTTCACAACAACATTGCGAAATCTGTCTGTTTTTAACAACTCATCGACAGATATTGATTGAGATACTTGATATGGCGTCGTTTTTTCAGCTGTTGATTGAATGACTTTTACATCGTCGATGCTACTCTTTTCATTTTCGTCGTCACAAGCTGCTTGAAATAAGTTGGTTGGGTTTTGAATAATGTTGTTGAATCGCACTTCCAGATGAACGTGATTCGTTATTCCTTTGTATTTTTTGTAAAGATTTTCAGCCGTTCCTATCACATTACCAACTGCAATAGTTTGCCCAACCACAACGTTTGGTTTTGCGTATAAAATTTTAACAGTCACTCCTTTAGCACATCCCATTCCTTTAATGATAATAGAATCATATCTATTGTCGTCACTATATGCTTTTCCTACGTGGATGATTGTTCCTGGAATTGGCGAGCGAATGTCTTGTCCTGTATAGGTCACTATATCGATTCCTTTGTGAGCGCCCGGAACACTGACCCACTTACCATTGATTTTTCGCTTTCTACTGGCACCAAATGCGCCCGAACCCGCAGCATCTTTACCGCGGAATCGTTGATTTGGTACTATGTCGTGTAATATTGGTTTCATTAATCGAGTTTACCTATTAATTGGTCGAGCTTGTGTACGATTTTTTCAACATCCTCTCCAATTGGCGATATTAAGTCCTTAAATTTTTCTGCAAAGTTCAATAATTCAGCTTGCGCTCCAGACGATGAACGCAATGCTCGTCCTTTGTAATCAAGTTCGTGTGTTTTGGCTCCTAAATCAATATCATCCAATGATTTTGACCCTGATAATAGTGCCCAGATATCTTTCTTACGCATACTACCGCCTGTCAAGCTGTCAAACAATAATGCTTGTGAGTTCAAGTCTCCTCCCGAACCCTTAACAAAATCAAATAATCCAGACAAATATCCCTTACTCGCAACACCCTTCTCCATCTCCATTTGGAGTTCGAAATATGATTTGTTCGGATTTTTACGACGCAAGACATCGAATTTAATTGCTTGTGCTTCAGGAGAGCCAGCAGACGTTAATCCTGAATTCAATCTACGCATTGTATCGAATGTATAGTCGTCAGAATTAAAATTACCACCCATTCCGTATAGGTGCCTCATCAATCCCATTGTTCCAGTTGTTGATGTAGCTCCAGATGACATTAATAAGCTGGTCTGAAAGTTAGCGAATCCTGACATAACTGCATCCATACGTGCCATATCACTGCCATCTTTTCCAAACACACCAGTGCGATAAAGTGACGAGAATACTCGGGTCGTCAGTTGTTGAGAGTCTGATGTTCGTGCTAATACTCGCGTTAATTTTTCTAACGTCGTGATTGTTGATTGACTGGTTCCTGTTGATTTCTCTAATTCCAATGCATTCATTGTAGCGTCATATCCACCAGCACTTCTACCACGAGCTCTTATAATAGCAGGCATTGATTGAGAAAGGAAGTCCTCACGAGATACACCTAATCTGCGCGGACCATAATCTCCATATCCTGTCCTACCTATTCCTCCATCAATAATATCGTCAACAGACATCCCTGATAATGCTGCTAATGACGTTGCGCTATTTTCGCGATTTGCTCTTATTGCTAATGCTCCGACAGATGCTCCAATAATAGCTGTAATTGCGCCTAAAAACGGAAAATCATTCGCTTGTTCGAGTTCTTGATTGATGGCAGTTACTCCATCACTACTATTCGTAAATCTACGCGCACTTTGCGCAGCACGAACATAAAACGGACTTCGACGTCCTCCCTTTCCTCCTCCGCCACTGCCTGAACCTGCAGATTGTTCGTCGTTTTCTTGTGAAAGAGAATCTGCTAATCCAATATATCCTTCTCCTGCATCTGCTAACATAGCTCTATCGAGCATAGCCTGTTCACGAATTGAATTTGATGTATCAGACTTAATCTCTTGTTGAGATGTTCGTTTGACTGTTTCAATTAATTCGCGAAGTAAATCAATCTGAATCTGGTCCTCTTTACTGGATTGACGTAATTCAGAGACTTGTTGTCTGTATTGTTGTTTAAGTGCTGATTGGTCAGCTCCTTCAACTTGAGAAAGTGATTGGTATCGTCTATCTATCGCAGCACGACGCTGCTTTGCTTCGAGTTTATTTCGCTGTTCGAGAAGTTTTATCTGCTGTTCTATATATTGAACAGACTCACGTGCATTTTGAGAATTTTGCTGAGCTTCTCTTATTAGCTCATCACCGAGCTCATTTGCTGATTGCCTTAGCTTAGACATTAGGTCAGCTACTCCATTATCTCTGGCACTAAAAACTATTTCCTTGCGAGTTGAGCTCATATTATAAGTTCGTCTGATTCATCTTGAATATCTGTGATTGATATTTTATCATAAATATCGTCAATTTCATCGTTGGTCAGTTGTTGTTGGGTAGATTTTTTTAACCACACTCCCCTACCTGGCACGTATTGTGATATTGGTTGCTGTTCATACAATAGCTGTTTGTAAAATCTATCCTCCTCCCATTCCATCCGCATATCAATTATTCGTGTGTTGCGATGCTGTTCACTGTTTAGCGCAACTTTATACTTTTCTCTCCACCAACGGTCTATTGGATATAACTGATTCCACCTGACAATAAAATCACGCAAATGTTGTGATGTAAATGCAGCGACGTCCCTCTTTAATTCAGAAGGACGTCGCATATTTGGCTTTATTAGATTATTTGTTCTCACCTTCGTCCTTAGTTTCTACATCTCGAAGTGCTTTGGTAAATTGTTCAAACCACGGAACAAATTGTTGTTTATATGCTTTTTTTAACTCGGCTAAATCAAATGGGTCGAGCTCTCTCCACGAATTGACTGCAAGGTCCTTCATTAATTGTGGTACCAATATTGATAAATAGGCAAACATATCAATATTATCGAGATTGTATTCAGCCCAAACAGTTCTGTTATTCAGCACATCTCCATACCGGCCATTGGCTAAAACAGCCTTCATTTCCTCTACATCCCACAATTGTCCTGCTGTAGGAGTTTTAACGTGATATGTGTTGTCTTTGATTGTTAATTGTAACGGTGTTCTTAAATTTACGTTCATTTTGTTTTATTTTAACGGTTTATTTTGAATATATCATCGGAGTCAAATATGTGAAGTCTTGATTGTGTCCACTGATTTGACCTTCACTGATTGTTAGTCCTTCACGGTCTATAAAAGCCTGATTAATTGTTGCGTGCTTTTTCAATTTTGATTTGATTAGTCCGGTTTGCGGGTCAATAAAATCTTTGGTTTTTTTGAAAACCACAACGTCAATTCCGTCCTCTTGTAACAGCATATTGTCGACGAACTCTTGTACAGAACCGGCAGTTCGTTTTATAGCGTCAGGAAGTCCTGTTTTTCGAAAATCGATTTCATAAAATTCAGCAGAGATATTTCCATTGAATTCTAATGCAGGCACCTCTGATGCGTTGAGTTCTCCGATTCCACTAACACGACCTCGTCTGTAAGTTTCTGTTATTCGAAGGTTTTTCATCTTACCGACTGTAATTCCTTTAACCTTAATCAAAGCTAATGGTGCGGTTAAAACTTTTTTATCTGACATTTTTAACGTTTTTTAGTTTAAGTTGGGGTCTAATATCAATCCTGTGAAAAATAACTTATTTACTTCGAAATTTGGAACGAATCCATAATCGATACAATAAGCATCTTGTTTTATCTCAACGGTTATATCTTGATATGATAATATCAGATTGTCTTGCGTTGATGTTGCTGTTCTTTTGTTTAAATAAGAATCGACCCATTCCGCTACCACTTCCGGAGACAATGTAGCTCTGTTTGGACCTTGTTGTTGATTTCCAAGTAGGTCAATTTTCGCATTGACGATTATTTCTTTGTTTAATTGAGCGGCAATTCTCATCAATTGCCAACTGTGAGAAGTACCGTCAGGATTTACAACGTTTTTGTTATTTTTAAGCGTTGTAATTCCTTGTGTGATTACAAAAGAGTTTAAATCGTCGTCGTAGTGTGTAGTCAATACACCATTATCGAGAGCAAGCGTCAATTCTTTATCGTTCATTTTATGACGCTCACCTGCATATGCTAACGCCTTAAATGTTGGTGGTGTTTGTGGTGGTAATCCTGCGACTCTACCGAGCACATAAGCAGCGTGATATTTACTGTTTTTAATCCACTCACCCATATTGATGTTATTTTCAATACATCCTGCGTGAACCACAACAGCTTTCTCGCTATTCAGTGTGTTTGCTGCTGTTATTGATTGAGAGTGGAATGTGTTTCTGTCATTTCCTCCACCAACAATAATAGTTTTGTCGAAACGAGCTTCTTGATGTACGTGTGCGAGAATTTTTAAATTATCTACACTAACTGCATCCGCTTCACTATCTAAACTCAAAATATTCGAATAATCAAGATTTTTGACAGCATCAAGTACATCATCAATTCTGTCAGTATTATAAGTTTGAGTTGCTCCTGCAAATAACTGATATCCTGCTAATGACGTAATGTCTGCTGCAACGATTGCTCCTCCTGTTGTTGAAATCAGTTTGAAGTTGTTGTTGAAATCATAATCGACTGATGCCCAATCAGCAAATTCGCTGATATCCGCTATCTCCGGACTCGAAGCTATTAATACCGGCTGAACGTCGTTTTGAGATATTCCATCGTATAAAACGCCATTTTCATCAACTCCTTTATATCCACCTCTCCAAAATTTGAATCTGAACTTGTTTGTATCAACAGTACCTGCTTCTAATGTGACAGCAAATCCTGTTTGTAATTGTCCTACCTGGACATCTCCATTTGCTGTAAGTCCTTCGTGCTTGGTTTTTAACGCAATGCTACCATTTGTTAAGTTTAGTGTTAAACTTGCAGCGGTTGTTTTTAGCGCGCGAACATACCACAAAACAGATACTCCAGGATATCCAGGACCGTTCGGTCTGAATAGTGGCTTAGCTAAGTCATACAACTCACCTCCACCAACAAATTTTCTAAAATCGCGAATATTGTCGAATCCATAGATTGAATCTTGTCCTTGTGAGAATTCGCCATCAATTCCTGCACCTCCACCATATTTACTTGTATCATCTTTGTCGATGATTAGCACATTGCCGTAAGACAATTTTAACGGTGGATTATTTACTCCTGACGATATTTTTGAATAACTACCGGGTAGTTTAATCAATTTTCCGTTGAAAATGTATTCTGTTGCCATAAATTACTTTTTTTCAATTATTTTTTTGCGAACAAACTCTGCTTTCCATTTTTCAAGAGTCTGCAATTGCTTTCCATACAACTTTGCAACAGCAAAGATGTTTCTATTGCCCAGACCTAATGTTTGAGCGGCGGTAGATGCAGTTATTGTAACATCTTTTTTTGTATTGTTATTCGCCATCGTTAATGATTTTATTTGATTTACATAAAATTATGTCAGCAATGTTTTCGCTTCCCCACCACCTCGGAACCTCTACTTCATAGAAAAACGAGATACCTATGCTACGCATAAAAATATTTTCAGGGACAAGGTCCGAATTTATTCTCAATTCTTGACCGGTTAGTGTAGCATTTTGCAATCCAGATAGTGATAATGTTTCTAATACAGTAATCAATCCTGCTCTAATCAGATGATACATCAACAACACCTCTGCGCTGTTATCGCTGGTAATTACCAATTGAAATGTTGATTGAAAATTTTTTCTATATGCTACTGAGCTTCCTGACATTAATTCAAATAACGTATCGCTATCTGACTCATCATTTGATAGCGTACCGTTTGTTTGATTTTCACTCGGAATAGTTATATGTACAGTTGGAATTCGAGCTCTTTCTGCATCAAATGCTGTTCTTACTTCTATTTTACGTGGATGCTCTTGTTCTCTGGTAAACAAATCAATCGCTTGTTCGAGATACTCACGTTTTTCGTCCACAACGCTATCGAAATAATGATGTAATAACGTTTTACTTTTATCAGTAGCTGATATGTAATCGTTTTTAATGTGCTTCAATAACGCCTCTACTATATGCCTTAAAATAACTTCTGGTATTATCATAATCCTAAATGTGCTAAGTAACTATCTATTGCGACATCAACAATATGTGGAACGTCCGTTTTTTGTAACGCTTTTTCGGCTAATTTTTTTGGTTGAAATCCTGGATGAATCCATCTGTCCGCATCTGAATTTACGCTAACGCGCCTAAACATTACATATCCACCCCCCTTATTGCTTCCTAATCCTTCATATATTGATGTCATTGCTGTTCCTTTCGGTATTGATGTCATTGCTCCACTCTTTAACTTTCTACGCAGAGTTGCTGATTGCGGAATGTGATATTTTGTTGGAATGTCAGATAGTGACAACTGAGCTTTGCCTTGTAGAGCCTTTGCTTTTTGATGTATTATCGTCGGCATTACTCCTGCAAATGCATTGTTTTCTCCTAATGACGATGGTATTGCAAATCGAAATCCTATTGTCAAGTACGGCAATCCATTTTTAGTGTATTTTACTTTCCTACTTGACAAAAATCCGCGTTTCATATCGAACTCACTCGCTCCCATTTCAAGTGCGTTTGCAATCCAAACTGCCGGATTGAGATATACTACTCCGGTAAATTTATCACGCTTTTCAACTTGTATTGCTTGTCGATACTGCTCTCGTGTACTTTTTAACGTTGTTTTTGCTTGCGTATCCCAATTGCGCGCAAATTGCGCTGTTACCTCATCGACAACAAATTCCAACATATCATCAACTTCTTTTTGTGAGAGTTGAAATTCCGCTGATATATCTCTTGTGTCGATGGATAAGTCTATCATCGTCGCTTCGAAATTATCTTACCGAGATGTGTGATTGTCATTACAGCAGATATCATAAATGTCAAATATATCCATCCGTTGTACGGGTACAATTTATTCAGATACATTGTTGTTCCCAGCACTGCAGCTGATATGATTGTAATTATTGTATTCCTTTTCATAACAATATAATTATCAAGTTAAATATCCATAAAATGGCGCTAATTATTGACCATATTACAATTAATTTTTTCTTTAATGCAGGTTCATTTTGTCCTACATAAAACAAATCTTTTTTCCAGACCCACGAAAAATGCCTATCAAACAGAACAGCTCTCGATAATACTACAAAAGTACCAAATTGCCATCCTACATTAATCCACATTAAGATAGCAAATGAGAGATGAAACCAAACGTCCCACTGGTGCCATTTGATGTTGTGTTCACTATCTTTACTGTCTTTCGATACGTGATAATCGTGATACACTTCTATCACAAAGTACATCGTAAAAACAATCAGAATATTTGCTATTTTTATCAACATCTCTTAAAATTTAGACTGCTATCACACTGTTTGTCGTAACTGTTGTCAAGTAGGTAGTCTTGATTATAATTCTGAGAATCTAATATGTAATGAGCGGCCCTACCAACTGCACTGACAGGAAAGTCTTTATCGATATCTTTGCCTGCTGTTAATTTTTTTGATGTCATAACATCTCTATTGACGTCAAGTATATAATATACTGGATTGTATAGGTATCTTACGCTGATTGTTGGATATTGTTCGTTAACGTTATTCAGTTCAATCCATTGATTGTGCTGAATTGAATAATCGTCAGAAGTTAGTTTTATCAACGGACTGTCACTATCTGCAAATCTAAATATATCTACGATATCAATAATCGGATACGTTGTCATTACTCTGTATTTGCCGTCGGTATGTTGCTTTAAAAATAGCGTTTCGTTTAATGACTGAATCGAATTGATTATCGTAATTTTATCCATATACGACAATCTCTGTTCGTTAAGTGCAGTAATCTTTGCTGTGCCGAGATTCTCTTTCGACCACTCCTTGTATTGAGTATCTTTGTTGATACTTTGGATTACCATTCGTGTTTGGTTCGGATTGTAGAATACCCAACCAGAGCCTCCACAATTACGACAATTTGATAAAGCCATTCCGTCTGGTCTATTTCTGCAAGGACATTCAATCGCTTTTTCAACAATAACATCATATCCTTTCTGCCAAACTAAAGCATCAAAGTCTGTTTTAACAAGGTCAACACGAGCCTTGCCTTGTAAATTTGGAGCAGTTGTTTTTACTAATTCTCCCATATTACAAACTTGTTATTACCATTCCATCGTATTTAGCTTCAAGCTCATCCTTCATTCGCTTTAAATCATCGACATATCCTGTTACACGAGCACCGTATCCAGCATTTGTTGCAGACGATGTTGTCGATATACTTTGACTCAGTCCGTCGATTCCGATACTCTGACTTGCTATTCCAGCACCTAAGATTATATCTCCTAATTGATGAAATATGTTTATCGATGCTAACTTGCCTGCAAAGTCAAGAATGTCGTCAGGCAACTTTTCAAAACTCGTACAATATTTTGCTGTCCAATAATTTGGAATTGTAGGTTGTCCAAACCATCCAGTATGTGGAGTTATTCCACTGAACACAACGCTATTGTGAGTCACTGCTCCAGCTGTAGGAACAATGTAAATTGCTCGGTGGAATCCGTGTCCATCCGATGTTTTTTTTGCAGAGAGCCATTCAGTTGGAAATTTGATTTGTTCTACGTTACCGAGAAATCCGGTTAGACTGATTGGCTTAACTACTGGATAACTCGTTTGTAGTAGTCCCCAGTGTTTGTAGTCTTGTAGATTGTAATTTAGTGTTTCCTCAATTATCTGTTTTTTAACCTTTAAATTCAACCATCCTTCAACATTTTCAATTGCTGCATTGATATAGAATTGAATTTTTTCAGGCGACATAATATTGCCAGAAGGGTCTTTGATAGGTATTCCAAAAAAATACCTATCAACCAACTCCTCTGCCGATATTGCTGTTTTGTTTTTTTCAAACTTAATTGAGTATCGTGTCATTTTATTCTTTTGTTAGAATACTGATTGCAAAATCAATCAATGCCGGTTTACCGTCTTTACCTTTGAATTCAGGCTTATTGATTTCAGCTTCGTCAACACCTGCTTCAACTAACATTTCACGAATCTCAGGCATTGTCATTGCTTGAAGTTCTTTTTTAACTTCGTTATTGTCGGTAGATTCGCTTGTAATGTCGTTACTATCTTGTGGTTCAACTGCCTGTTTCCCATCCGGTTCGGGATGTGGTGGTGGAGTTGCTGTAGTTGTTTGTGGTTCGAGCGGCTTTACTTCGTCAGATTTTGTTTCAGGCAATTCCGGTTCTTTGTTGATTTCATCGATATTTTCGTCCTTTGAAGTACCAGTGGTTTCGTCCGGAATAACCGGTTCTTGTGACTCGACGAATACTAATGAATACGATGCATTGACCAACTTTTGTGCTTGGTCATCCGGCAACTCTGCGATGCCATTTTCATCAAATTTAATTTTCCCAAATGATGTCGAACGCTCTTTTCCTCGTTCGTGCAAATGTAATGTTCTAATCTTTGCCATTTTACTGTTTTTTTGAATTAATGTTTTGTGAATCTAAATATACGAAAAATATCTAATATAACAAAAGCCCACACATTTCTGTGTAGGCTTTTTGAGAATACAAAAGAGACCGGGTTTAGAAATTTCGTCCGATATTTACAAATCTTATCATCTTGCTTGGCGCATAAACGATAGGAGTACCGTACAATAATACCATAAAACGGTCGGCAGGGCTTAATTTTGCAAGCGGCATTTTCATAAGCGGAGCTAATTGTTTGAATTCAATAACATCTGTATCTCCTTGTAACAATAATGCTTCCTCAGTTCCAGGCAACCAACGGTTTCTGTCACGTACTTTACCAGCTGCTGCTCCATCCACTCCATTTGCTAACGAACCACGTTTTGTATCAGTTCCTGCTGCAGGAACGACCATAATCGGATACATTGTGGTTTTGTTAAATGGTGTTGACGGGTCTTTTAATGAGCGATATACAACATATGCGTTCGGTGTGTAAGCACCTGCAGTTGCTGTAAATGTCAAATCGACACTATCGTCAGCATTTGCGATGGTTACTGTGTTGCCTACTTGCGTCATTGCACTTTCGCCATATCGGTTAATTGCAGATACTGCATAGTAGTAATCGCCGATTCCGTCAGCAAATTTGCTGTGTCCGTCATTTGCTACTACATCAGCTGATACTGCTGTAGGTGCAGAAGGTGCTTTGGATGAGCTTGCCGGAGCTACTGAAAGTTTGCCAGGTGCTTTTGCTGCAAAAATGTCGTATTCGAAATCAATCAAACCGTACATTGATTGGAATTTACTGATGTGCTGACCAGTGGTCATTCCTTTAGTATTAGCATTTTGACTTCCACCAATCATTACGCGTTGTTTAGCGTAGAATTCGGTTGCAAAGTCAGATAATACTACAGGCGGCGCAATCAATAAGTTCGCTTGGGCAAATTTGTTCAATAATGTTTGAGCCCCTTTCTCAAGGTTTTCTTGTTTCAAGACACTTCCTCGCAGGTCAATCACTAACTCAGAATCCATATATTCATCTAAGTTGGCAAATTGGTCGTTGTTCATATGCTGCGCATATAAGCCGTTCCACTCTTGCTTAACGACTTTTTCATCACCGGTAAATAAAGCTCTATCCGCTTTTCTTAAAATCCACAAGATTCCGTTAGTAGTTTCTCTACGAACGATATCTCCGACGTTGGTATTTACGAGCTGCATTTGATGTGTGACGGATTTGGTAACACCCAAATACTTCACGTGTTCAGCTTTACGAACGTATTTAGAATCCTCTTCTTCCGGCAATTCGCCTTCGTTATTGAATCCTCCACGGTCGCTACCGTAGCTCGTTAATTGGTTGTACTCCTCAACAGTGTTAAACGCTGCTGTTTTCGGGAAACGTTTCCAGAAGCGAATATCGCTTTCTTTAAACGTAATAAGTTTCAAAGAGCTTTCCAAACTCTCTGTTTTCAATGCACCACCATTGGTTTGATTTCCGGACATATCTCCACCTTGAAGCTGTCCAGCTTCAAGCGCTTTTGATAATTCAGCAAGTTGGTCTGCCGTTAAATTGGCTTGTCCCATTGCTGCTCCGTCAAATCCTGCACCGTGTTGGTAGTCTGCAAGATTTACTGAAAGATTTTCCATTGTAATAATTAATTTTTGTTTTTAAATTCCGTCCTCTCTTTTCTTACACAATCTTTCAATATTTTTACTTCACTAATGTGATGCCTAATTGTTGAGCTTTAGCAATTAAATTTTTACCAACTGCACCGGCTTGCTCAAACATCATAATTTCAGATGCTACAACTTTATCAGTAATTCCTTCGTCGGTTGTAATTGCTTTTGTCAATGTGTCGAGAATCTGTCTTTTATCTTTTGTGACCGACAAAACGTTTCCGGCTGGCTTTTTGTTCAAATCGTCATCAAAAGATTTTTCAACATAACTCTTTGTAGTGACACTTTTTCGTTGAACGGGCTGAGATTCGATACTGTCTAATCTTTCATTCAAATCACTGATTTGGTCCATCAATGATTTTTGAATCGTTCCTACAGCTTCGAATTTCTCATCAAGTTCGTCGTGAAGGTGCTCGTTATGTTCTTTTAACAATACACCAATTCCTTTGAGCAATTTACTTGAATCCACTTCACCATCAGAAATATCTTTCGATGCAATTTGTCCTTTCAAAACTTCGATTTCAGCTAACGCTTTTTCTAATTTTTGTTCAACAACAGAAGCTACGTCCGTTGCTTGTTCAGTATTTACATCAGCTCCTACTTCAGTAGTGGCTGTATCGTCCGGAGTTTGTTCTGTTGTAGCAGCCTCTGCTGGTTCGTCAGTTAATTCTAACGCTTGTAATGCTTTTTCAATTGCTTCCTCAGAAACTTCTTTGATGGTTTTTTTATCTTTTGCCATATTGATTGATTTTTCAATTTTTAATGTAAGTTCGTATAATTTTTCGGCACCTACAATTGATATATGTGGTAAATCTCGGAAAATTTTTTCAAAGAATGCACCTTTAGAAAAAGTTTTTTTAACTCCCTCTATCAAATCCTCCTTTGCTAATGCACGTCCGCTTGCTGATTCTGCCGACAGCGCTTTTTCACGAGTTTCGTCGTCCATATTTTCGTATGCCGATAATTTATTAAAATTATGTGATTTGATAATTTCTGTTACTGTATCACTATTTTTGGGGTTTGGAGTGATTGCACATCCTGTAATTCTTGCTTCAAGCACTTTCGCAGGATTGTCTTTATCTCGTTTTAAAACTTCTCCTTCGATAGATAATCCGAGAGCCATCCCTTGTGCTTCAAGTAATTTTTGAAGTTCGTAAATCTGTTGTGCTTTAACACTATCTGGAAATAAGTAGAATTCAATAACCAACTGCCCTTTACTGTTTACTTTTGCAGATATAGGTCGTCCAACTAATGCGAGTGGGTCTTTATTGGTTTGATGATTCCAGTTCATATATCCGTACTTCAAAAAGTACGAGACATCAAATCCTTTCGGGTCAAGATATTCTCCGTCCGCATCCAACGAAGGTGTTGATGCGATTCCTCGCATTTTCATCACCTTAGAATTGCCTTCACCTGCTTTTACCAGGTGTAGTGTTGCGTTAAACTTTATCGTTGAATTGCTCGTCATAACTTTCGTCTAAAAACCACTTATTCAATCTCTGCTTCAATACCTTCAATACAAACGATGTTTCTGTTAATCCTAATTTGTCGAGATTTTCAAAAACACTTATCAATAGTTGAACAATAATCATATTGAATACTGCATAAAATAGCCATTTGTGTATATTGATATCGAAATCAAAGACTTCAGGAGTTGGCAGATGTTTTGCAAATATATTCAATACTCCTAATATAACTGTATATGCCCCTATCTTTATAATCATTCTACCGAATTTCCTCGATTGAATTTTTTGACCTTGTTTCAGAGATGCCATTATGCCGGTCACAAACTCTCCTACAAGTAAAATTATAAATGCTACGTAAACCAATGCTGTCACACCTATATACTCCTCTATTAATGTTGCTAAATAACCGGTCAGTGTGATTAGCAACACTCCAAAAGCAGATAGGTGCTTATAGTGAAATGTGCTATTTAGAAAATCGTCTATATTTCTATATCCGAATCCTTGTAACCAATAGGTTACCCAGTATATAACACTATTAATCATATTTATTGTGAAGGTGTTGTTGCGGTTACAATCTCTGTAGCATCATCCTCATTAATGTCTATCACCGTTAATGATAAATTCAAGTCTTGTGCTACTTTTTTCATTGTTTGCCAATCAAAATCCATTTCTTGAAATCCTAAACCAGCAATAATTGCATTGTCGTCGCGAACAATCTCCATATTGGTAAATTTCGTGTCAAATCCTTCGGTGGCTAATTCGTCGTTGGTTGCGAATATATCAACCTTTACTTCCGCTCTTACTTCGGGAGTTACTCCGTTTGCTGATTTATAAACTAATGTTTTCATATGCTAATGTTTTTACTTGACAAATATACAAAATTATTCTCGGTCACCAAACCGGTTGCTTCAATAATTCAATTTCAATTTGCGCTTCAATCGCTTCTGTACGAAGTCTTATCAGCTCAGCTTTACATTTTTCGTACTTTTCTGCTGCTTTAATTAGCTGTAAATTGCGCTTTTTTAGTTCCATTCTCGCTGGACATATCCAGTTTTTAATTTTTTCAATCATATCTCTGTTGTTTTTCCGTTTACAGTTACTTTTACTTTACTACGTCTTTTAACTTTTCGAGTCCATTTTGTCTTATCGTGAACAAATTGACTACCGTCCCAATACCATTCTCCTGTTTTTAATCCTTCTAACGTAAATCCATTTGGTACGTCCATTAGCGTACATCTGCAGTAGGGATGTGTCGGTCCCACTACCGGTTTTAGCTCTTTTACCTTTCGACCTACATTAGTGCCATTTTGTTTCAGGTCATATAATTTGAATAATATTGGTTGCGAACCCACCCCTGCTGTTGTGTATAATCTTTGACAGTGCGGACACGCACCTGCATATACATCTTTATAAACTAATGCATCTGCTCCTTTCTTTCGTTGTACCATCATTGCCCTACCTTCATCAAATGCTGTGTGCATTACGTAGTCAGAGATTCTTGCTAAATCACGATTCCATTGTTGTGTTTTCTTTCCTATTGTTGACGTTACTTCTGTCACTGACTTTCTATCTGCAATTGCTTTTGCAGCTGCGTCAGTGACGAGTTTACTGTGCTTTACAGTATGTCGTTTTTTATCTGCAAATACTAATTCATCTGCAATTTGAGACTTGATTCGATTCGTTAATCGTGTAACGTCGTTATATGTTTGAGACTTAATGTTTTTCAGAGCAGCTCTTTCTAATGGATTCAACTTAAACATTTTGCCAGAGCTGATATATTGTTTAAGCTGCTTGTAGTCCATATTCATCACAGCAGCTTTCCCTAATGCTTCTGACAACAATCCAAACTTGAATGCGTGTTCAACGACACTTGTATCTTTCGCAATCGATTTATAGTTTATTCCTGCGTTTGTTAAGATAGATTTATCTTTTGATGATAGTACTTCTGTTCCTACATTATAAGCAATGAAGGTTAGTGTGTATCTATCTAAAATAGACAATAACTCTTGTATTTGATTTGGATTTAGAATCATAATTTATCTAACTCATCTAATACAATGTAGTAGAAAGAATACATTTCGTATTCCAACAACACGTCTGCAAGATTATCCAGAACTACCTCCTGAGAAAATTGTGTGTTGTTTATTTTTAGCCATTGTCTGAATTCAGACATCGACATATCGCTTAACAATAATCGTGGGTCTGTTTGCAATTTAGCAGCTTTATTATTTATTTGCTCAACTGTCATTGTATCTCAGATATCGTGATTAAATCATCGCCGTCACCATTACTTTCTTGATACCAGTTATCTATCACTTCCTCTAAGCTATCAGCGCCCCACTCGTCTAATAAATCATCAATCTCATCCTGGCTATATCCTTGAAATCTGTTATGCAATAAGTGTTGAATCACATCACTCCCTCTCCCAATATAAACTTCATTGCCTTCTCCAGGACCGTATCTTTCGTAAGGAGTTATTGTGATTGCATACGTTTTGTTCAAATCAATGTCTTTAACTGATTTAACGTCCTTTAAACCTTTGGTTGATGGCGCTCGATTAATGTTTTTAGCACTATATAACTCTTTTTTAGATATTGATTTCGGTTTTTTGTCTTTTTTAACAGGAACCCACTTACCTTCTGCAACCTTCTTAAATCCACGAGAAACGGTTCCTATAGGAACCTTTCTCCCCTTCTCTATGTTACCTAAAGTAGATATCTGCTTTACTACAGATTCTTTATGATGTTTAATAGTATTATCCATTTTTAGACTGTTTTTTACGTTTTACTAATTCAATTCCTATCATTTTTTTATAAATACCGTCGTCCATACTACGATATGCTGTTAATAATTGTTGTGTTGTGTATTTTTCCATAACTTTTTGATTTTATGCCATCATTGCTACAGCAACTTCTTTCCAATCTAAATTCGAACCAGATTCTGTTACTTTTTTCTTGATTAGTGCTATTTGTCCTAATGTTCGCGCATTCAAATCGCCTATATCGATTTTGTCAGAAATCTCTTCTAAGAAGTCGATTGCTGCTTCTCTATCATCAGCACTAACCTGAATCGGATTGCCGTGATTGTCTTGAAACGGCATCTTGTGAATGAACGTTCTCATTCGCTCGATTGTTTCTTTTGGAGTCATTGAAAGGTCGATTGTTAGTGAGCGCGACCTTAGTGGCTGCGGCATTTCTTTTGCTGATAAATTGCTGATGAATATTACCTTTCCTGCGAATGTGAACCTTTGTGGAATTGGCTCTCCGTCAGAATCCTTAATTTTCTTTGCAGAACCATACGAAATTGTACCATCTCCTGTAGTATCTAACGCTCCTTTCAAAATATTAATTGATGTTGGGTCCTCCAGTACACTATCACAATCGTCAAATATTAATAACTTACCATTATGTTCGTACAACGCTTTGTATAGTGCTGTCGGAGTTGATTTTCCTGTGATTTTGATATAATCATAGCTATCAGAACCAGGCAAGTGTATGTCCTCGAGATATTCTTGTAGGTTGTGACGTTTCAGCGATTGTGTGACTGTGTACGTCTTTCCTACACCACCTATACCATATGAAATTGCACTTTTACCAAGTCCATCGATTACCATATCGATAAACAACTCATAACTTTGCCAACGTTCGTGTACTCCTACAGGCGGTAATTTACTGACTGCTTTATCAAGTTCTTGTAGCTCTTTTTCTACTGAGTCATCTTTCGATTGATTATTCGAAGGTAGTGGTGAGTGATATTTCCATCCTTGTGCTGTTTTGATGAACATTCCATTCGGACGCTTTTTGATAGTTCCTATAGGTAGTGCGCGTGCTTTTTCAATAACATTACCAATATTTGACTTCACAATATTGTTAATTACTTGTTGTTTATGTTTTCTTATAATATCGTCCATTATTCTAAATTTTCTTTTTTATAATTATAGCTGGCATTTCGGTTCCGTACGCTCTACCCCTACCAGCTGTTTGAATCGTTATCGTTTCCCATACATCGAATCCTAATTTTTTAGCATAGTTTTTTATCTTTTTGTATTTTGGATTATTTAAGAAAATAGTAACAGTTAATATATTTTTATTTTTCCCACTAAAAAGTTTTTTGTAATGGCCGCTATACAACTTCCCGTATTCTTTTATTTTACTCCAATCTTGATTTAGTATTTCTTTATTTCGAGTTTGGATATCGTCGAGAGTGTCTTCTACAGATATTGATTTTGGTTTTTTGTCTTTTTTAACAGGAACCCACTTACCTTCTGCAATTTTCTTTAAACCATTATGAACTGTTCCTATAGGCACTTTTCGTCCTTTCTCAATATCGTTCCCTAACGACATAATTTGTTGAGTTATTGCTAACCTATGTTTTTGAATGTTATCCATTACTGCTTGATTTTCAAAGTTCCATTATCGTTCCACAAAGCTCCTACTGGCAATCCACTATCTGATGTCGGCAATTCCGGCATAATTATCTTTGGAGTGTTGAATGTTAGATGCTTAGCTCCTCCCATCATTATCCCTTCAATGATAGATTTGAGTCCATCTGTTTGGTCAGGATTTCCTATTTTAATCACACCAATTTTGTTTGGACCTGATGCAAATAGTCTATGTCCTATATACAAATTGTATGACCCTGTCTGCAATCCGTTTCCTGCTTCATTGCCAATGGCAATATTGTGATGTCCAGTAGTTATACTTCGTAAAGTGGACACTCCTAAAGCAATGTTATGATATCCTGAGCATCTCCATAAAGTTTCTTTTCCAATAGCAATATTGTAGTTTCCGGTTATTCTTTGTCCAGCACTATATCCAATTGCAACGTTGTGGTGTCCTGCTGTATTCATATATAACGAATAGCTACCAAAACTCGTATTTCCGTTACCGGTTTTATTAGAATATTGAGAACCATATCCTATTGCCGTGTTATTATCTCCAGAAAGCTGTTTATTCATCGTCCAGTGACCTATGAATGTATTATATTTGTTCTTTGTTGCTATAAGGTCGGTATCAGTTGCTCCAACTATCAAATCTTTATTGTCTTCTAAACTCTGCAATCCTGTTGCGATAATTCTCCCATCATCGTTCAATGAAGGAAATTGCGAAATTATCCAGTATAACTGCTTTTTCAATTCGTCGTCAGTCTCTTGCAGTGAATACTTGCTCTTACTTATTGCTTGAATTGCTTCTAATATTACATCTATTCTTGCCATTATTTAATCATTTTTAATACATCTAAATTCAAAGATAAAATTTCTTTCGGTAATTTACTCAACTCAAACCATTTCATCTGTGAGAATTCGTTATTTGGCGTTAATTTCGGTTTTTTATCGTTTGTTTTTAAAACGAAAAACGCAACGAATGGTTTAGTCGGGTGTACAATCATTGGCAATCTCAAAGGATGTGCTATGATGCCAGCTTCCTCATATGTTTCACGAATTGCACTTTGAAGTGGATATTCGTTTCCATCAACTCCACCTCCAGGAAAAACCCACTTTCCGTCTCGTTCATCGTTTTGTCCTACTGACATTCCAAGAAGCAGGTTGTTATCATTATCAAATACGATAGCGACTGCTGCTTTTATTTCTTGCTTAAATCCTTTGAGTATCATTAGTAAATTGTTCTAATATATTCCGCAACTTTTTTTGGACTGCGGTAGGTCTTTATTGCACTGTTGTAATGCTTTTTCATCATATTATCCACATCCTTCGGATTATTTCCGTATTTAACCAACAACTCTCTTACCTTTGATTTATGTTGCGCCAAAACTTCATCAGATTTCTTTAAAGTTAGTTCGTGAATATTATCATCGATTTCTTTTCCTACAACATATTCCTTTCCATTATGTTTAATAGTTTCGCCTGGTTTGTAGAGTTTTTCCTCTGTATCGGGGTCGAGAACATCGATTGTTAATTTTCCTCCATCATCAATTACGAAAGGATGTTCGTCAAACGAAGCCAGTTCGTCTTTGTATAGTTTCTTAGCGTCCGCATCGATTTTAGCTGCTTTGTCAGGATATTTTTCTTTCAGCTTTTTAATTTCTTGCTCTACTGCGTACGGAATATCGTGTTTGTCTGATGCTGCTCTATCGAGCGCAGTTTTTAACTCATTGATAGAGTATTTTGATGAGTTAGATTTCTTTTGTTTATTATTCATATGGTCAGACACAAGGTTTCTCAAGGTAGATGACTTCATTGTGTCTGTATGATACACTCCATTTTTCTTAGCATATTCTGTCAACTCATCTCGTGACATCGATGCTGCAGTTTTCTTATCAGACTTACTCGCTTGATGATGTTGTTGAGCTTTTTGACCAGTTCCTTTGCCGTAATATTTCCAACCAGACGATGTTTTTATGTATTGACGTCCACCAAACTTTTTAACTGTTCCGATTGGATGAATTGTTCGTGCTTTTTCGATACCGAGAAGTTCAAATGCTTTTGAGACTTTGTCATCAAAAATATTTTCGTTGTTTATAGTTTTTGCTCGTACGAGACCTTCAACTATATCGACAACGTCATCTTTTGAAAGATTTTCGTGCCACGAACCTTCTTTGATGTTGTGTTTAGCTATCGACAAAGACAATCCTCTTATAGCAGCCGATTCTTTCGAAGGAGTCCAATTAATTGTTTTTTTGATTTTGAAATCTCTGTTTTCTAATCCAGCATCTTTTAATGAATCGACTACGCTTTTGATTTCGTCGTCAGAATAGTCACCTACCCAGTCTCTTACCAGATTAAATAATTTTGGAGATTTCTTGCCTTTCTTTTCGTTAATTTTTTTATCCCACTCATCATCTTTATAACCATAATTAAATTTTGACTTCAATTGCTCGACTAAATCTTTATAAAGTTCGTGATGGTCAGTGTTGTTTTTGTCAAGACCTTCAATTGCTTCAATGAGTTTTTTGGATTTTGGATTGTCGAGAATGTCTGTGAATGAAGGTTTTTTATCTCCCATTTTTGGTTCCTTTCCTCCTCCACCAACTCCGTGTTGAGATGGTTTTTTGTTAGAATCTTTTTTAGCTAAAAATTGTTGGTTCGGTGTGAATTTACCGATTATTTGCCCTCCTTGTTTTTCGAACTGACTTACTCGATTATTTGTTGTTCTGATGAATTTGCCTTGATATTTTACTACTGAATAATTTTCTGGCTTATTCAGTTTCCCAGCAGGATTCGTAGCTCTTTCTTTTGATGCGTAAATTGCATCACCATAAGACGATTTCGGTTCTATTGTTTTAGAACTTACTTTTGAACTACCATCCTTGACCGGTTTCCATTTACCGTCACCTTGTTTTTGGTATTTCTTTCCTTTCCATTGACGGATTGTTCCGACTGGATATGCTTTAATAAGGGTTTCCTCTGCTGTGAAGGTTTTAATTGCTTTTTCGATATTAGATTCTTTTAACTTCGCAACTAATCCTGAATCCGGATTGGCGATATAGACATTGCCATCAGAAGCTAAATATATTGCAGTATCATCATCGAATCCCGTTACATCAAGTCTTTTAGCGTCTCCATTCAACACTTCATCTTGAATTTTACCATCAACCTTATCGTTGGTAGTGTAGTCGTTTATAACGTCGTCGTAATCAAGTGAGCCATCAGACATCATATCCTCTATTTCATCAATAGTATTTTGTATTCCTGGAGACGGTTTGTTGGGCTGCTTTTTAGCTGCTTTTTGACTGTCTGAATTCCCGATAATTTTGTCAATTTTTTTATGAGTTCTGTCAAGATTTCCTCCATATTCATATCCCCAAAACATTGGATGTGGGTATTTTCCTGCCCCGATTTTCTTTGTAATTTGACTTATTTTACTATGTGCACTATTTACTTGCTTGACCATTTTATTATGTTGGTCCATATCATTCCATTTCGCTTTACGATATTTTTCTACAAATTCCTCTTCGAGTTTATGGTACTTGTCGAGAAGTGGTTTTAATTGTTTTAAGGAATCAGCAGACCTTCCGTTTTGCTTAACGTCTCTAAGAATGTTTTGTAAATCTTTTCCTAATTGAGTCCCTTCTTTAATATAGTCTTTAATATCGTCAGCAGTAATAGGATTTCCGTCGGGACCTTTACCAATCACGTTTTCATCGCCTCCCTTATCCCAAAACTTACTGTCTGATTTCTTTTGAACACCAGCATCTACGAGCTTTTGATGAGTTTCGTCAAGTATTTTTGCAGCTTGTTGCATTGCTTTTTCATCTTTATCTGCATTCGCAACGTTCCATTTTCTTTTAGCTCGTACGAACTTTTCTTTTAATCCTTCAACTTCAGCAGCTTTCTTTTCATCAACGTTCTCAGTTTCTTTTGGAACGTGCTTGTCGAGATATTCTTTTGACGTCTTGTTTAATTCTTTCTCACCGTCTTTAATTGTTTTCGAACGCTCATCGTCTTTACCGAGTTTATCAAAATCGACATCATCTTTACCAGCTGTGCTGTGTTGATGTTCGACTAATTTATTTACCACATCTTGTGGTACCTTATCTTGTGCTGCAGGATGTAATTCATTATAGATTTCGTGAGCTGCATCAATATCTCCAGATTGAAGTTTTTGTTTTAATAACGTTAGTTGAGCGATGTCTTGTTTTGTTACACTCGGTTGATTGTCGTCGCTGCCGCCAGGCTGCTTCCCGGTTTCATCGTCCGTTTTCTTTTCTTTCGGGTCAGTAACTGGTATCCATTTGCCACCGGTTTTTTTATATTTTTTACCATTCCATTCACGAATTTCTCCTTCTTGTCCGAGCTTACCTCCTTTCTCAATGGTATCTGACGTTGGCAAAACAATGCTATTTGCAATGTTTTTGATTATTTGTTTACGTTTGTTGATAATGTTGAAATCCATAATCTTTATTTTGATACTTGACGTTTTAATGTTTTAGTTAAATCTGTAATCGCTACTTTTAGCATTTGTTCGTATTGTTTTTTAAAATGATTTTCATACTCGATTATCACTTTAAATCTCGGTGGGTCTTTGTATTGTTTTTTCTTTGCCATATTACCATCTTTTCATTGCACCGACTAATATTCGACCTTGCGTATCTATCGATGAGCCAAATTGCAGGTTTTTATATTGAGCTGCAAAATCAGCTTGAATCAGATACTGTTTATTGAAAATGTCTTTTCCTACTTTTGCTCCATACCAGAATGACCATTTTCGTTGTTTTGGTTGGTTAATCGACAATGAACTCACATTGAGTTTATCTACAACTAACCAGTCAGGTCCTGATAAATTTGCTTCGTACAGCCCTGGTTTTTTCTCACTTATCGTTATATCAATAGGTAACTTGCCAAATTGCCAGTCACCTATTCTATTTCCGCTTTGTAATATCGTGCTTTTATACCGGATAAACCAATTTTTCTCGTCAGGATACGAGTCTGTAAAGCTACCGTCTGTATTGACGTACACCGTATCGACCTTTGGTTTGAAGCTGTGTTGTGAGTTGATGATGCTTATCAGTTGACGATTTTGACTTCTCAGTTGGTCATATAGCTGTTGATTTTGTAGTTGTAATACTTGAAACAGCTGTTTTTGACTTGTATATAGGTCGTTTACTAACTTACTATATTGACCATCTGCTGTTTTTGTTAAACTGTCGTGCTCTATCTCATTTCGTTTATTTTTAGTTTGTTCGTCTTGTAGTTTTTTAATCGTATAACCTTGATAAATCGAATTTGCGGCAATAACTAACAAAAGTAATGCTAATACATAACTAATGATATTTTGCTTCGTTATATGCATTATTTTTCAAATAAAATTTTTAGCGCATCTTTCATCATTGGATTGTCTGAGTATTCTGTTGCTGATAATGCTTTTTCAACCTTATCGTCTGTATCTAATGTGTCCCAGAAATCGTCGTCTGACATAGATTCTTGCTCGTCTTGCATAACTTCACCGTTTTCGTCTTGTTCTCCTGCCATTTGAGCTTGTTGATATACTTGTATCCATTGTGGATTCAAAATCAAATCATCGTCTGGTAATTCGTCTGGTAATCCGTGTTTTCTACGAGCTTCTTTGTATCCCATAAACGAACTAACTTTACTGATATCCAAATCAACTTCAGATTTTTCATCATCAACATCAACACCAACAAAAGCAAACTCAAAATTCTCATCAATTGGATTGACCAGCCATTTGTTTATCCAAAACTCAATTGAGTGTAATAATGGTCGTAATCCTTTGTCTTTTGAGTATTTTAACTGCTGTTCGTTATTTGATTCGAATAAAGCTCCTCCTCCAGATGCATTCCCCAGGTTAAATCCTATTTCCTCCGGTGAGATTTTAAAGATTGCACACGCTACTTTGATTAGATACTCCTGCCACTTTGCAAATTGCATATCAGTGTTGTTTTTTTGCAAGTCTATCCATTCCATCTTTTCGCTTTCAATCATTGGAATTTTCCACGCATTCTCAACACCAGCAACCATCGCTGCCCATTGTTGTCTAAATTCTGCAAGTCTATTTCGATTAATTCCTTTCGAAACTTTGAGTAATCCTTTCGGACTACTACCTTGAGAAAAGAACTTTCCGTTATAAGCATCTGAATATAACATCCACGTAATGATGCTTATCAACTCCTCTACTTCTGACTTGCCATATCCGTTTGCACGAATATCTGTTGTTTGATTGCGTACTCCAAAACACAACTCCCACGGATAAAATTCACTTCTGATTACACCATCTATCACTTGAACGTAGCTCGGATAATACCCGTGTTTTTTCTCTCGATTGATACTTGTATTCGGGTTATTTTCATATTCATCGTCGTCCCAACTATCTGCAATGCGGAATGTAGCTCCATCAACAGCAAGATATTCAACTGGAATCCCTGCTCTGTTGCGAACTACTTCAAACGTTGCTTGGTCGAGCGTTAATGCATCGTCAACGATTTTCTTTAAGAAGCTATCAAACGTATCACCGTGCCAACTATTCGCTTTGTCACCTCCGTTGAGCAAGAAATCAGTTATTTGTTTGATTTTTTGCTTATCGGTAGATGTTAATTCTACTTCGTCGCTTGTATAGTATTCTTGCTTTTTGCGAATAACAAATCCTGTTTCATATTTGTTTTTTTGTGGACGAGCAAATGCTGCTACTTGTGCTTGACGCGTTGTGATTATCGCTTTTATAATTGGAGTTTTTGCCATTCGACGTAATGTTGTGAATGACAAAGAAAATGATTTATGTTTATATCCTACTGCATCGTTCCATTGATTCGGGTCTATCAACTCTGATTTAAGTCCGGATGATTGTCTTGACTGTATGTCTTGCCAGTATGATTGTGCTTTCAAAAGAATGTCAGGATTGTCACTTTGAAATGCTTTTTCTAATATTTGACCAGTCTGTATATCAAGTTGATGACGTTGTTGTTGTAATTTATCGAGCTCTGTCGATACATCACTTTTAACGTCATCGCTTTGTCCAGCCGTTGATGTGATTACGTAGTTGAAATACATATTATAGTCCGAGTACAGTTGCTTGTCTGATTGTTAATTGATAGGATTTTGAGTCGTTGATTCCTCTTATCAACGTATCCAACTCAATGAGCTGTTTTTGACGGTCAATTATTCTACGAACAATCTGGTCGTGTTCTCGCATACATTGAGTTTGTTGTTTATCTTGTTGAGTTGGTAGAGACGATATTGATTCGCTATCAGCAATCACTTCTGACGATTTTCCGTATATAGCAATGGTTAGCGACATTCTATCGTCATACGGCTCTAACCAATATGTAGGAATAGATTCTGTTGGTTTTTGTCCACATTGAGCTATCTTTTGTTCAAGTTGAGTTGTAAATCTACTTATCTCTACTTTGATATCTGCAACGTTTTCTTGTAACCTTTGTTTTATCTGTTTTCCAGACTTTTTTAGAAAAATCTTATTATCTCCGTATTGAAAGGAGTCGATGATATTACTTTTGATAATTTCATCTCGTTTTTTAGCGTTTGGAAATTGCATCGATGTAATTTTTGTATAAAGATACTAATTTTTCTAATAACCTGCCACCGACGAGATGATTGGTTTGTTCTCGTCTTTATCCCATAGAATTTTCTTAGTTTGACGTGTGATGCGTTGGATTGTATTTACTTTACGAGCTAACTTGCTATCAAACACAGCATATATTTGCCATTGTTTGTATTTACCGTTTAGTAATTCAACTAATGCTTGTCGTATGTTGGTTGGTGCTGAATTATCATAAGTTACGGTAAGGTCGTGTAGTGTATATTTAACATCAGACACAGCTACTTGTACAATTACATTTCCTTCATTATCTACTATATTATATAGTGTTGATTTCGATTTCTTTCCAGATACTACATCAAATGCTATTGCTGTTAGATTCATTGATTATTTGTTTTGCAAGTTTTGTGAATTTCTTTTTAGCGTTTTTCATATTTAACGCTTGAACGTATAGCATTTTCGGGTCATAAGTTACTTTATGACTGACCTTTCTCGTCCCCTTATCAAAATCTGGTTTGACGACAGTTTCGTCGAACTCTACTTTCGATATTCTACCAGTCTCAATGCTCATCTGAAACAACGTTAGTCCCTTACGTAATCGTATAGACCCTATGTGCTTTTGTTGCTTCTTTTGTTCTGCTTTTTTAACAAATTCGGTCGGCGTTTTTTCATCGACCACTTTTACTCCGAGTTGTTTCATAAGATATTTTTTCTAAACATACTCAATCGTTATCTTTTTTGCAACAAAAAACCTTACAAATTTTCATCTGTAAGGCTCTTGTTAACCAAAAAATAATAATTATGAAAAACTATTTACTTTCCTGATGACGTTTGATTGTCATTTCTCTTAATTCTGCTACTTGTTTTGGAACTTTAACAACGTCTCCTACTTTTTTACCTTGACGCTTCAATTCTCCAACAGCATCGAGCTCAAAATCCAACTCAGTTAATTTGATTTCGACTAACTCTTGTGATGTTATTTTCTTGTTGAGTAGGTCGTTTTTTGTTGCTTCAAGCATTCCGACAATATAGACATCATCAACAGGTTGTCTTGTATTGATTCCTATTGTCATTTCTCCAGTTTTCTTTTGAGTGATTACTATCTTTATCACTTCATCTTGTGCTAATTCTACTTTTGACATATTTACAGTTTTTAAATTTTGTTAAATATACAACTTTAATATGTTTTACACAACAAAAAATCCCCACCGAAGTGGGGATAAGTTCTCATATAGGTGCCTTTTAACGCTCCACGAATCCTTACGAACTCATATAGGTGCCTTTTAACGCTCCACAATCCCGAAGGATTATATAGGTGCCTTTTAACGCTCCACGAGAGATGTCTTAAATAGGTTTATATGATATTGTTTTTGCACCGCCCTGGCCTATATTATGTAATCCAAACATCCAAAATTTATATAGGTGGTCTGTTGTGTAAATTTGTTTTTGAGTTGCTTTATCTATTGCAACGATTCGTAATGCAAATCGTTGTCCTTGATAGATTTTCGTGTTTCCTTCGTCTATATAATAATTTCCTCGCTCTCCTTTCATTGAAGGGAAGTCGTCTTTAAAATATTTTTCTTGATGAAAATCGAATGAAAATGACGCCGACGGAATGTTGAATTTATTTGGTCTTTGTGCTACACTTGCTACGTTTGTGTCGTGTTTCCATCCTGCACGTCTTTGTCTATCGTTTTTTACTCCTAAATACTCATATCGTCTCCACCTATCAACAGCAATCTTAATATCTATGTCGTCTGATTTCAATTTTTTGACGATATCGAAATTTTTAATCAATAAAGAAGGTAATAGTAAGTTAATTTCAGGAGTGCTTTCGAGTTCTTTGTAATTTTCTTTACTCCACTTCATTTCAATCTCAATATCGTTCAACTGCTCATACATTCCTCCTGATATACTATCAATGATGTAATTTAAAGCACGTTCGTTGTTTTCAGACAATTCTTGTGTTGTTGCTGCCGTTATTGACGAAATTGCTGATATCGTATCGGTTATCTTTTTTATCAATTGCTTATCTGCCATCAAATTATCGTTTTACTACTACAATTATTTGAACCTTTCCTTGAGTTGACCAGTTGACATTTGAAATGTCTAATAACAAATATCGTCCTGTAATATCGTTACCCAAATCATATTTTGCAGACATATTATCTGACATTGTGATTGTACTGGTCGCAGATACCTGGTCTGCTTGTCCGAGAATATTGCTCTGTTTTATCACAATTTGTCCTGATTGTCCAGAAGTTGCTTGTGGAAGTACTTGAACAGATGCTTTGCTAAATCCTAACATATCTACAAACAATTCTCCTCCTGCAAATCCGTCAGTCAAGTCGATATCAAATATCACTTGTTTTGCAACATTAGTATCGTGATGATGTATTTTGTGTTTTTTTATGGAACCCATTGTGATTGATTAATGATGTAAATATCTGTCTTTTTTTTCAAATAAAAAAGCGTGCTACATAAATGTAAACACGCTTTTGACCGAGACCTATAACAATGCTGTGCTGATATTGCACTGTTGTAGCAGGGGCCGGACTCGAACCGACGACCTTGAGATTATGAAACTCACGAGCTAACCATCTGCTCTACCCTGCGATGTGTGGAGATGCTGGGATTCGAACCCAGGTCCCGTACAATTTGCAAATCAAAGTTTTATACAGCTTAATAGGGCCGACTGACGTCGTGATTTCCACCAGTTAGTTTTGTGAAAACTAACAAAACGTATTGTTCTCTACGCAGCTATCAACTCTGTTGATGTGTTCATTTTATGAACAATAAATCTGCTTTTGTTACTATTATTGCCAGTTATTTTAATTCACCGTACTTTTTAACGAGAGCTACCTCGGCTGAACTTTGAATTACTCGTTGCAGGTCAATGCCGTACATCCCCATATGTTAATGAACTATTATTTGGAAATTTGGTGGTGTACTCGCGAATGACTACACCACCTTATTTCCTATCAAACACAAAACTATATCAATCCGGTATCTGCTTTATGTTTGATAACCATTGCCGTACTGTTTCTGTTACTTTACACTTCACCACAACGCTCCGTGTAATAACGTTTCTGTTCCAGTTGCTACCAGCTAAACGTGTCTATTGTTGTGGCTCACCACGCGTCGCTCAAGTAGCTAAGAATTAACGGTTGGTTTTCTCGTGTTGTGAGTAGGACTCGAACCTACGACCTCGTCCATATCAGGGACGCGCTCTACCAACTAAGCTATCACAACCCCCATCCACATTTTAACGTCACAGAGTTATCAACTCCCCTTAATCATTTGGATGATTTGATTGTTTCTTATTCAAACGTTGCTTTGAGATGATTTATATAATCAATACTCGTATGCATCGTTTTTGCTATTTGTTCCGGCGTATATCCGATTTTTTCGAATTCTACTACCGATAAATAATCTCCGTATAATTTGGATTGTTCAGTTTCTTGCAACCAAGCATCCTCTCCTTTATCCTTTGTTTTTTGATTTGACATAACTCTCGGTTTTAATTACATTGTAAAGATACTCAATTTATATCTCTTAGACAACGATTTCGATGATTATTTTGAAAATCCTATGTAGTTTTCGAAGTAAGTACGCTGTTCGTCGTCAGTTAAGTCTAATTCTCCTTCCCAATGCTTTTTGTACATCAATGCCTTACTCGCTAACTTGTTCGGCCCTATTTCACTGAGCAATCTCATCGGAAACTGTACTCCATAACCACGATTATTCTCATTATTATAAAAATCCTTAAATGCTTTCTCTGCATCGTCTGCATCTTGTTGCGTTACAGTGTAGCTCCCGATATAAGGATTCTCTGTTATAGTTTTCCCCACAGAATCTTTAAATTTTTGAACAATCCTTTCAACAGCATCTCTTTCGGCCATAAATCCATATCTCATCCAAACATATCCACCCAAATCGATATTTGCACTGACATCGATTTTCTTAACACCAATATTTTTGTATTGCTCATACCAAATTTTGAATAATTTTTTACCAAACCCCTTTCCTTTGAAATTATCGTCTTTGATTTTGAAATATTGATGATATACGCTAATCTTATCTGGGCGACGACTCGCATAGAATTGACGTACTATTCTTACTTTATCATTTTCTATTTCGAATTTAAGATATGTGTCTCCAACGCTATCTACTCCTGTCGCAATATCGAATTCAGTATCGATGTCACCAAAAGATTGTTTAAGTAGATTTTGAGTTTCCGATATCAATTTATCGAAATTGAGTTTACCAAACTTTTCGTCAAATTCGATGTCCTTTAATCTGTCGTTGTATGCTTGTTCTCGCTTTTGCTCAAATATTTCTCCAGGATATCCAGATATATCTGTCGGCACTCCGTTTACGTAGAAAATTACTTTGTGATTTTTTTCTATCTCTCGCTTTCTTTGCCAAGACATTGGTGGTTGGTCCTCAGGTTCAGATTGTCCTTTGTAAATTGAACTCAGTTTTCGTCGTGTACGTTTTCCGTCGTTTGTGACTAATTCCAACCACTCTCCTCGTGGATGAATGTATCGAATTTTTGCAGGTATTTCTTGTGACTTCGTTTTGATTGTCACTTCGTCTCCGACCGATATTTGCGATATGCTTTCAACTTTTGTTAGTCCTGTAGATTGTGGCTTTTTCTTTACTTCTGGTATATGTTTGTGAAACGACATTTGTTTATTCCACTCATTGCTATTTGTACGTGGAAGTTTTAACTGATACCCTTCAGGATATGTATAACTATTACGATTCCCGGTATCAAATAGTTTGATGAATTTTGCTAATATGTAGTCACTACCGATGTCAGTTATTTTGAGATTTCCTTTCATCTGGTATGTGTCACCTGTACTCCATCCTTTGAACTTTGCGTCGATGACATCTCCTACCTTCATTTGATTTTCATACTCATTCTGCTTTATAAATGAAGTCGCTTTTTCGTCATCATCAACTTTTTTGACATATACTGTCTTGACATAAGCTACTCCGTTCTTATTGATGATTTGTCGCTTGACAGGAGTTAAATTTGCGATGTTTCTTTGCTTACTGAGTAAATCGAGAGCTTGTGGTAGTGATTGAAATGCTTTTTCGAGCTCATCTATTGTGTAAAATCTCGGTAAGTCTCCGAGATTTCTCAGAGACTTAGCGATTTGTTTTGCATCTGCTACTTCACCGTCCAGTGAAACGTATTCAGCTAATTTTAGACGGGATTTTATCGTTTTTTCATCCATTGATAAATTTTTTGATAAAGGTACTTAAAATTGATATCTATTCCAACCACTCTATTACTGCTATCCAAAATTGTCCTACAATTACCATTAGTATAATCATCGGAAATATCCAAACAACATATAACATCAGATACAGTAATTCGTGTTTAAATATAGATACTACAATCGGTGCTGTCGCAATCGCTATTTCGATTAATAAAAAGAATACGATTGCTGTGAATGAGATGAGATTGTGAATGTAATGTTTCATTGGTTATTTTATTTCTATCATATTGTCATAATGTGGATATATCGACGATAGGTAGATATATTTGATACTATTCCCTTCGGTTTCTGCTAAAAGTGCTACTGGATGTGACCACGAAAACGGTCTGTATATTGCTGCACTGACCATCCATTCATTATCCACTTTCTTATATGAAGCATATCCGATTACTTCAGAGAATCCACCACTATCGATTCTTTTGGTAAGTAGAGCAACTTCGTCAGTTGGATTTTCAATAAAGTCCGGCAACATTCCTTCTAACTTAATCGAAATTAAGATTTTGTCTTTTGTCCAGGTTATTACCGGTAATTTTCTTTTTACAGGATTTTCCCTTGTTCTTGAAATTACATACATTGTTGTGATTGCGATTACTAAAATCGTCAGTACTAAAATCTCTGTGTTTGTCATAACTATTATTTTTATTGGTTATAGGTTTATTCTCTTTGGTGGTTGTTTCTTGTTCAGACCACTATTGTCGTACCAAGCATATTTCGATATTAGCTTGTTTTTAATCAAGTGTTTGACTACCTTACGACTGTTGATATTTGATTTATATACTACTTCTCGTGGAACCCATCGTTTTGTATCAACTCCTCGTTTCTGAGCGCTGTAAAACGCTTTGTCTGGTGGAACGTCAACAAATACCAATTTAATGTCGTATCCACGTTTTTTCAGGTCACGAATCAGCTTTTCTGCTTTTTGTTGTTTAGATAGTGTAGTATCTATTGTGATGTGATATTTGTTTTCAATAGCATCGTGTATTAATACTTTACTGAGATACGACGATTCACCGTGTACTTTATGTGCTGCTGACTTGTAGTCTTTCTTTATATATTTACTGTATTCGGGTAATTGTTGTTTGATATCATCGCTATTGATGTACACTGAATTCTCGTCGATTTTACCATAAAACTTTTGATATACGTACGTTTTACCACTTCCTGTTCCTCCAGCAAGAATCACTGCCGTAGGTCGTTTTTGGTCAGCAACTTTGTTTTTAAAGAAATTGTCGACTATCTTTTTGTGTAGCTTTACTCTTGAAGATGTCCATTCGTCGTTTATCTTGTACAAATGTTCAGTAGTAGTTTCTCTATACTTCTTTAATTCCGGGTCAACGCTGCCTCCATAAGCAAGTCCTACTCGTTGCAAACGACGATTCAGCCAATTATCTTTGTAATAACCTTTAATCAGATTTTTTACGTCGCTTTCTATTTTGTTTGTGGATTTCATCGAGATGTGGTTTAAGTTGCTTGTAACCTTTCGTCTTGTTGATTTTGTTGATGGATTCGATATCTGGGGTATCGTCCCAGATATCGTCTCTCATCCACTTTGGTGTTTTACTTGTCTTTTTTGAGTTCATCTAATCGTTTTTTCAATTCTGCTGCTCGTAGATAGTCCTCACTTTCTACTGCTGATTTTAACTGAGTTTCTAATTGTTCAATTTGTTGTTGTTTTGTCAGCTGTTTGTCGATTTGTTGTTTCTTTTCGTCAATCAACTCGTTAATCAACGTTAATTTGCTTACATTTGGTGCTACAAAGTCAGCCATCAAACTCTCCACCTGTGGTGGTAATGACATTCCCATTTCTGTTTGAGTGATTTCGAACAAAAAGAAATGTGTTTTTGATGCTGATATCACTTCTGTGAGATAGTCGATTGATTTATCACTTGTAAAGATTGTTAATGTCAATCCTGTCGAACCAACTATTCTACTGTCAAGAATAAATCCTTCTACCAATTCTCCTGCTATTTCTAAATCAGGGATTGGACTGAATCTTGCTAAGAAATATGTTTTAATTGTCATAGGTCTATTTTTATTGAAAGATTTCGTCTTTGTATGAATATAATACGTCCGATTCCTCTACAATATAATAGTCAGTGAATTGACGAATTCCGTTGGCTTTATCAAAGTAACTGAGTTGATGTTTTGTTTTGTCTGCTCGAATGTGGTCTCCTACAGATAAATTCCCCACATATCCATCAGGAAGCTTTTCGATTTGATATTGCATTATTCGTTGACGTGATACGAGTAAATGTCCGCGTCCTACCTTGATGTTGTCTAAATTTAGTTTCATTTGATTAGTTTTTTTATTGATTTCTACACCATAAAGATACTACATAGTTATCTTTTATGCAACTTTTTTCATCAAAATCTTTATAAAAATATAGACAACGAGCAATATCCATAATGTCCCGACAATACCAAATGCAACTGTGAGTAGATTTTCACGATTATTTTTAAATCCACTTTGTGTAGAATAATCGTATTGTAGATGTGTTTTAATCCAAAACCAAGATTCTGCTGCCCAGACTAAATCTCCAGACAGCAGACCTCGGTACAACATACCTACTAACCAAAACAAATGTTTAAACCAATCCATTTGTAATATTTTGTATTTCAGCCGGTTTTTCCGGTTCGATATCAATTACTACCGCATCTGTCCACATAATCGTTTCTGCAACAGATATAGCGTTTTTAACAGCAGATTCTACTACTTTAACTGGGTCAATAACGTTGATTGACATCATATTGTGCTCAGACAACATCTCTTGATTGATGACATCGTATCCTTGAATCGTTCCTTCTGCAAACATTTGTATCAGTTCTGCAACATCGTCATCAGATTCTCCAGCATTATGAAGTATCTGTTCAAAAACACTAAACAATGATTGTGCAACGTGGTGCCAACCAGCATTCGGTTTGTTTTTATTTATCATCGAGATTGCTATCTTGACTAATGCTACTCCAGCACCTTCTACGTATCCAGATTGGATTGCTGCTTTAACAGCATTGACAGCATCGTCAGCTCTGTCTTTTTTCTCTTTTTGTTGAGTTTCGGTCATTCCAGAGATGAATAAAGTCGCTACTCCTGCAGTCAATTGAGCGATTCGTTTTTTCAGCCTTTGATTTTCAATATCAACATCCACCACTCTATCGAGTTTTTCGACGTAATCTTGAATTCGCTCTTTGTCGTCAACAGCAATCACAGTTTCATCAGAAGTGACCTTAATACTACTAACGTTTCCTAACATCGTAGAATTTGCTTCACGAATATCATACCCTTTCGAATTATCGATTATTGTAGCTCCTGTTACAGCAGCTATGTCGTCGAGAATCTCGTTTCTAAATAATCCAAATGACGGTAATGGAATCACTACTGTTTGGACGATTTGACGTTTGTGATTTATTGCTAATGCTGTCAGTACTGTCGGAGTTACATCAGCAACAATCACTAACGGTTTTTGCTTCTCGCGACTGAATTGAAGTACTTCCCTGATATCGTCGAGCGACACTATCTTTTGTTTTGATAATAATACAACAGCATCTTTATGTACTACGTGCTGTTTATTTTCGTCTGTAACGAACATAGATGAAGCAAATCCTCGCTCAAACTTTAAACCAGAAAATACGTCGACGTAATCCTGTAACGAATTAGAATATTCAACAGTGACAACTCCTTCGTCTCCAATTGATGTGAATGCTGTTGTGATTAATTGAGATAGTGATTCGTCTCCATTTGTACTTATCATTGCAATGTTGTAGATGTCTTGTTCGGACCGTACTTGCTTTGCTGATTTTTGTAATCGTTCGGATATGTACTTCATTGCTTCGTCAATTCCAACTTTCGTCTCACGTAGGTTATATGATGTGTCATCCATCAATTTATTTATCAACGATTGAGCTATTACAGTTGCTGACGTCGTTCCATCTCCAGCTAATGCATTTGTTCTTTCAGCTGCTTGTTTCAGTAACATCGCTCCTAAATCGTGATACTGATTTTGGTACCGAATTTTCTGAGCAATTGTTACTCCATCTTTTGTCGAATGTGGTTTATTGTTTTTCCACATCACAACGTTACGACCTCGTGGTCCTAACGTTACTTTCACTACATTTGCTAACCGGTTTATTCCTTGAAGTAGTTGTTTTTGTGCAGTCTTTCCGAGCTTATGTTCGTTAGTTATCATATGTTAACAGTATTTGGTCTTTTTTGATTATTTCTAATTCACTATCTTTGATTCTGACAGTACTTCCACTGAAAACAACTTTTTCTCCTGGTCTGAATTGACTTGATAATTCTGCTGGAATAGCATAAATCACATATTCAACTTTGTCAGGATTGTAAAAAGTTTTTTCAGCATTGACTTTCTCGATTACTATACTGTCGTTATGTAATCGAATTGATGTTTTATTCATTTCAGTTTGTTTTGGCTGATTACAGAATTCTACAAATAATCCAATCAAATCAACGTACTCAGGTCCTGAATAATGTGACTCGTCGTCTTGCTTAAAGTGTAAAATCCACTTTTGACTGTCTTTTGATAAGATACCTTTCTTTCTCAGAAAAGCAATTACACTATCCTTATTCATATTGAAACGTTATGTAATCGCTTCCGTCAAATTGAATCTTTTTCAAACGTCCTTCCTCAACTACCGACGTAAATGTGGTAGTTGAGTTGGAACCGGAATCTGATACTTGACATTGGATAGGTAGGTTGCTTGAAAGATAGAATGCTATATCAATCCCTACTCCCGACCATCGTTCGTTGAAATCACTACATACGTTTATAAATGGATTTTTGTCGTCTGTATATAGATACGTAATTGTTTGTACTACTTGTCCGTTTTGATAGGTTTGTATTGATTGTAGATTGTTGTTATCCCAATTAAAAACCTTTGTTTGAAGTAGTTGTCCGGCATTACTATAACTTCTCTGTTCGGCAATTTTATTGTTGTTTAAATAATATATTTTGGTCAAATTTAACTGATTGTTTTCCTTATATGTTTTGATTATTGAATCAGCTTGATATTGATACGTGATTGTAGTTGTTAGTCCTCCTCCTGATATTTGTTTTTGAATGATTAGACCAGCAGAATCTGTGATTTCAGTCACGTCACTTACTGATTGAAATCCGGAAATCACGTCGTTTGTGTACATCACATTGAATACTTTGTCGTTGTCATCACTGAATACAACTGTCTTCAATTTGATATCGGAATTCTGAGCTCGTTGTTGAACAACGTCGTCTTGTTTTTGACAACTTGTGGTTGTCATTGTCATAATCACTGCTATAATCAGTGTTAATAGGTAAAAAAATCTTGTTTTCATATTGATTTGTTTTTAAAATTAATTTCTTGTTTCTGATTGAACAGTGGCTTTATCCACCAATAACATCTTTTTTCATTCTAATCGATTTAAGGTTGAGTATTACGGTCTTTGTTTATGCAACACTTTTTATATTTCTTTCCACTTCCACAAGGACAAGGTTCGTTTCGACCTATCTTTGGTTCGGTTCGAACTTTAACAAATTTTCCACGAATCCGTCGTGGTGGTGCAAAATAAGGTATGTCACGAGCTATCGGCATTACTTGCATCACTGTTTCTGTGAATTTGCGTAGATAAGCATCGTCTCCTGTTATAATTGCTTTTTGTTCCATTATCCAAATATTTGTTCGGTTGCTATATCACTATCCATCACACTTGCTTGTAATCCTAATGAAGCACTACTTCCAAAACACCTTACTCTCTTATCGTTAGTATTGATTTCGCAAAATCCTGCTGTAACTGGAGCAAGATGTTTAAATTCAGAATGTTGAATTTCAGGTGAGAATATCACGATTCTCTCGTTCCGAAACAACCCTATTCTTATGTATTTTAGTTTTTTCATCGAATGTCATTTTTTCTCTTTACTTCGTCATACAATGCTCGTAACGCTTGTTTTTGAGTGACGTAAATTCTATCGTAGTCTCTTTCAGGTAACTCATCATCAATTCTGTCAATAGCCATCGTATTGGTTGTAGTACAGTATCTGTTTATTCCTCTAATGTCGAATCCTATACGATAGTGTCCTTTACCCAAAAATGTGTGTCCTAAGTAGCGATTCTCTAATTGTTTTGTTGTCATCTTGATTTATTTTTGATTTCTACACCATAAAGATACCCATTTTATATCTTTCAGACAACAGTTTGGTTATTTATTTTGATTCAGGTGTCCGTCTGCTGACGCTTTTAGTCGTTTTTCAATCCACATTGATACCGTCATTCCGTACGTACTTCCAAGTACTGTTCCAACAATATATGGAATGAATAACATAAAGCTCATATCACTCAATACCAGTTCTCGAAATGTCAAAAACCAAATTGAGTTACTGAATGTTGCTGCTATCAGGTGGTACGTTTTGTTGTTTCGATTACGGGACCTACTTACCACACTAAAACTTACACTTTGAATAAATGCTAATATTAAAATCTTTATCATTTTGTTATATATATTTGTGAATCTGGATGTTGACGACAATTGTTAAGATAGTCCTCAACGAATTGTAATAAGTCGTCGTACGTTCCCCATCCATTTTCTGGTTGATATTTTAATAATTTGTCTTTTTTACGTTTTAATTTTTTTAATCCTTTCTCAAGGTATGGAATTGCTTTTTCAGCAGTATCTACACCGAGCTTTTCTGGTTTCCACATCACTTTATACAATTTTGCTTTCTTAGCCATTTTATTTAGATTGTGAGTGATGTTTCTCTCCCATACTACATCATCATAAATAACACATACGTTATTATCTCCACACCTTTGTGGTTGGTAGAATAGTTCAATTGATAAGCTCATTATCTTATGTATTTATTTAGATTGATTTCTAATTGTTTGTGTACTGATGGAAATAACGACCTAAGCTCATCGTCGAACTTACGTTGGTTGATATCGTCATATTTCGAGTATCCGTAATAATGATAATATCCGTGTCTTTGTTCCCAGCTTCGCTGGGCTTTTTGAGTCATTCCACTTGTTAGAAATTTTGGTTTGATTCCGAGTTTTTCTAATCCTAAACGAATCCCCCATTGCTCAATTACAGCATTCGGGTCGAGTTTGTTTTGGAGAAATTTATATCCAAGTGACTTCTGACTTTGACGATATAGTAGTAGTGTTTCATCAACACTTTTAAGTACTTCTCGAAACATAGCACTGTTACCAACCGATATGATTCCACAATTGACACACCACATATCGCTCGGTTGCCACCACTTAATCGTATCGTTTTGTCTTATCTGACGAAACATACTCAACCAAGGAGTGTAATGATGATGGAAGTTTTCAGTTTCGTATCGGTCGAACATCACTTGCTCAGTAGAGAGTTCGATTGGTTTTCTCATCACAAAGTCAGCATCTATATGAACATACGAACCTATTTGATGACGAATTGTGTTAATTTTTGTCATAGCCCAAACGTCAGGTGGGACCGGATTGTCTATCAATACAGTTTCTACTGGTATTCCTTCAAACATAGCTAATGTCAACTCATCTCCGTAAATCACAATATCGTGGTACCATTGATTGGTCCAGCTCACAGACAAAGCAAATAGTCGAAACGTCTTTTCCAACACTTGTTTCGTATCCTTCATTCCCCATCGAGCATTTCGTAATGCTGCTGTATCCATACTATATATTATTCTCATAAAGTCGGTAAAATGTTAGTCGTTTTTGGTGCTTTCTTTTTCTGTGGTCACTAATTGGTAGTGTTAGTGCTTTGCTATGTTGTTGTTTTCGTTCGTCGCTTGATTGATGACGAATTTTCCAACATCCCTTATCATACAATACCGTTTTCTCTTTGATAGGTTGCTTCTTGACAAAGATATCGACATTACATCCATATATAAATGTGTAATATTCGTCTATCACATTTTGTCGGTAAATTCCTTCTACCTTTCGTAAGAAATAGTGTTTTTGTAATACTTTGAGTTGTTGTGGAGTAATCGTGATATCGACGTCGTGTGGAACGAAGTATTCAGTTTGTTTACATATATTGAGATAATCAGCTATCGAACCAGACAATATGTATTCGTCTGAAAATAGCTGTTGTAAAACAAACAACGTTGTTTTAATCTCTAATGGTAGTCGGTTTATTTCAATTGCTGTGTTATCCATCTGTACATTATACTTCGGTAAATTTTTGTTTGGTCATCTTGTGATAATTCGTGGTCAGTTAGCTTCTTTGCTCGTTTAATCGTTCGACACGATAGGTTCTCTCGTACATATATCAATCCAGCGTAATCTGGTACCTCGTTTTTGTCAACCATTCCTTCTGGTACGACATAGTAGAATTTGTATATCTTTCCTCGGTACCCATTCGTCATTCTACTGTGTTTTGGTTTCTTTCTATCTTGAAAGAAGTCAGACCTACTGATTTTCAACTCGTATTCAATCAGTTTATCTTGTTTAGTCACTACAAGGAAATCAATCTCGTGTTCTATCTGACTCGTTCGTAACGATACTATTTTCTGATGAAATTGGTATTGTATCATCGCTTTCTCCAATTGACGGGTAGAAAGCTTGACAAACTGACGCTTTAACTTGTTGTTCGATTTTGGTTTTTTGTTCATTTGTTAATCTTTCAACTATATAATGGTCCCTCCACTCAATCTGACATTTGGTACCTACTTTTCTAAATTTCAATATCCATCCGTCGTATAGGTCACAATCTTGATATGTTGTCCATTGTGTTTTCATTTTTGTACATTTTCAACTCTTGCTTGTGCTTTTTCAACATTTCTCTTACGCTCACGTAATTTCATCATTAGTCGTTGTTTTGTTGTCATAGCTTGTTTTTTGACGGTAGGTTCGGGTTCGTCCCACTTTTGTAATTCCAGGTTGGTGTCCCCTGTTTTATGTTGTTGTTTAATCTTATCCCAATTATATACCATTGAGCTCGGAAATACAACTTCATCTTGTTCGTCATCGGGACGTACAAACCCACTGTATTTTGCATAGTAGGAATTATGTAACCTACTTATAAGGAACCTGGGATTGATATTCATTCGAGCAGCCACCCTTGCTACGATGATGTCGTTGATTGTCAGTCCCTTCATCACTTCATCCTGAATGTGGTGGTTGATAGTGATTTCAAGTTGAGCTGTGATATTGTGGTCTATCTTGATTCGCTTGTCTTCTACTTCATCACGAATTGCTCGTAATGTCTGAAGCATTAGTTGGTAGTCAGATTTGCTTTGAGTTTGTTCGTACTTATGTTTTCTGCTGGTGTACATATATACCAACTCCTCGAGACGTCCCTTCTTATGAGCTAACCTAATATCGTCGATTTTCTGTTGGAACCTACTTTGAGCTTTCTTTATTTCCTTGTGATGACGCTTCTTGAAATTGATTAAAGTGCTTATAGGGACATCGTATCCCCATTCAACTGTGATAATCTTATGTACTTCCTCGTTGGTCAGCATTCGTCCGAATAATGCAACTATCTCAGCTTGTCTCTCGTCGAGTAAACCTATATTGAGTTGATTGACGAAGTTCGATTTTCTAATACCGAACGCTTTGTGTTTGAGATTGGTAGCTTTGTTGTGTATTATCTTTACTGCTCGTACACGTCTGTTGATTTCATCTTGTTCGTCTAATGGTAGGTGTGTGATTTGTTTTGCTATTTGTGCAATTGGACGAAATGGGTCTATCACTAAATTGTTATCACTCGTTTGTATCAGTCTTTCTGGATAATGTAGTGCAGGCATAGCCTGGTATTTCTGCCAAGCATCGTATGCAATTTTATCTTTTATTTGACTTTCATCAAGTAGGTTGCTCATAGGGTGTAGGGACTTAATATCACAAAGATAACAAAATTATATCTGACTAACAACACTGTGATTCGTAGTGTTCACACTGTGATATCAGATTGAATTGTACTTCAGGTTGAAATATCTGTTTTGTCTTATCACAATGTACAACTACTTCTCTGTCAGTATGATTTGTTGATTTTGTTAGATTTGATAAGTACTCTATCCAGTCCTGAAATGAGACTGTAACTCGTAGGTTACTACACACTAAACACAAGGAATCAGGACTAAATAGCCCTGATTCGATGAGTAATTTGTTTTGTTTTACTTGTTTTTTCTGTTTTGCCATTTTGAACTGAGTTTATATACTTCAGGATTTCCGTGTTGTTTTTGTAGCTCAGTACTTTTATCTGCTCCTGTTTGGAATGTTAAGTTTGATAAGTTGTTGTTCAATGTATCTCCATCGATGTGAAGTGAATACCAATTTTTATATGTTTTCTTTCGATATTTTTGTTGAACGGTTACTTTAAAATCCTCCCATCCTACGTAGAATGCCTTTAGTACTTCACGTGCTACTTGATATTTACGTCTTTTACCTCTACACGTTACTTCAAATGCGAGATATCCGGGTTTTGATTCCCATAGTCTCATTTGTTTTCCGTCGTGTTTTCTTTTTACATTACCTAAATTCGAAATCAGATAATCACCACAGTCACTTACTGGTCTGTAGATTTCGATTTGGTGTTGCGATTTTGTTAAGTCGGATTTGTTTTTTAATCTCGGTTTCATAGTGTATAATTTTTATTGATTTCTACACCATAAAGATACCCTACTTATATCTTTTATGCAACGATTTTTGTAATTATTTTTTCCAAATCAATCTATCAGCCAATAAAAGTTTGGTTATATTATGAGCAGGCTGTATTTGTTTTGGAGAGTGTTCTTGTATATTGTTCTTACTAATCCTTTCTCCTTTACTATTTATTACAATAACTTCACAATCTTGCTCTAAGCTGAAAAACTGAACGCAGTTTGTTGAGAAGCTATCGTTCCTACTCAATCCCTCTATGTAAGACACTTCTGTTCCGTCAGTAAAATCCCAATGAATCGTTATTATTCGGTCACTTTGTGGCAACATCTCTCCGAGTAAGTCGATTTCTCCGTGTTCCGATATTTGGTCGAAGTGTTCGTTAACTAATTTCAGTAGTGCTGAGTGCTCGTCTTGTGCTTGTATTTCAATCACGTTGGTGTTTATTAAAAATCCGTATGTTTTCATTGTCTTAATGTTTTTCGTTCTTGTAGCCAAATGTCATACTTACTGTCCTTATTTTCAAAATCTTTTTCAGACTCCGACATTATTTCATCCAACCATTCATCTGCTACATCGATAGGGTCTTTTCCGTTTTGCCAATCGTCGTACCAGGTTTCTTTTAAAAAATTTCCTTTGTATCCTTTATTTTGACAAGTACTGACAAATACGTCGTACCACTCTTCATATGTTTCGTGTGTTGGTTTCATTTTTCTTTTGTTTTTTATAACATTCTTTACAAGCTAATTTTACAGGAGTGTCCCAGCCTCCAAAAGCTACTACCGTCTTTTTACAGGTATCACATCTTAATAAAGCCATATCTAATTATTTTTGAAATACGTCATCATCTATCAACGATTGTAAATTTTGAATCAGTATGTATGATTTTTGTGGTCCAAATGATTCAAATAACTCACGCGCTTTCATATTCATTTCGTCATCAATTTTCTTTTGCTCGTCTTGATTTATCATCATTTTATCACTCATCACTACTCCTCTTTTATCAAGAAACGGCTTACAACAGTACTTTTGTGCAGTTCGTTTAGCTGCTTCATTGAGCTGTTCATCACTTAAAACCGGAGTTTGTTTGTTTTCTAACTTTGGTCCTAATGTGAATAATGTCACAACAACTCTTTTTCGCTCCTCTACTGGTCCAGCTACAAATAACTGTAAGTTGTGTTGTAGTGCTCTCATTCGTTCTGCAGTATAATTGTTCTTGAATATCACATATGCGACGTTATTGATGATGTCTATTGTATTACCAATTTTTTCTCCAGTTTGAGATACTACTTCATATTGTTTTCTGTTATATACAACTTCGTAAGGTAACTTGTCTGATGGAGCTATTTCGATGTTAATTACTTGTTCGTATTTGGTAGTCTCGATGTAGTGATGTGATATCATCCAATTAAACTGTGGAATCTTGTCGTAAATCGCTGCTTTTTTGTAATCTGACGTCCACGTACTGTCTCCTATGTAGTAGTGCTTTTCTCCGTTATGTACTTGATAAATTGTAAATTTCATAACTTATTTCTGATTAAGTTTAATATTTGCCTCTTTTACTATCACATTATATATCCCTATCAAAATTACGATGGCAAAAATTCGTCCAGTAACTGTCCACTTCGGAATTATTTCATACCATTGAAAATTCCAACTAATGAAAGATATTACTAAATATAATATCAATAAGGTTCTGATGAGTAGTGTGATGATGAGTAGTGTTTTTCTGATTTCCATATTTAGTCAATTAATTCGTCCATATTTACATTTGCTTGCTCAAATAGATGAGATATTCTTTCAAATACTCTTTCTACTGTTTCTGGGTCATTTCTTTCGTCGTGCAACATTTGCTTCTTAACATTAAATTGCAAGTCGAAAAGTACGTTTGCCATATCATTGGCTTTTACTTGACGCTTTAGGTCTTTGTATTCTTTTTCGTCGAATTCCAGTGTTAGAGTTGTTTTCATTCGGTTTATTTTTAATATTACACTCATCACAAGGAATAAGTTGATTCATTCCTGATGTATCAATATAGTGACATTGTAAATTGTTGGTTGTGTAGGGACATCTCATTTTGTAAGAATTTTTGTAGCCACTTTGGCAGTTCTACATATCCTAAAGTTGTGCTAAATCCACTAACAATCGTACCGAATCCAGAATCAATCACTTCGATTTTCAATCCTCTGTACGAAGTTAACTTCATCTCTACTTCCTTATCTTTATGTATCAGCGGAACATCTAAATTATTGATAAAAATCTTTTTTACCCGCTCGTTCGGAAATAATATTACTTCCGGAGTTTTACCCAATTGATGGAGTAGATTTATTTGCTCGTCGATGTATTTTGCTATATTCATTTCAAATCTATTTTAAATGTTAGTATATCAGTATGGTTTTGCAACTGCTTCAAGTTGTTGATGAACACAACTGCTGTGTCACGATTCACTGAAATCACACTATATCCAGTATAAATAGACAAAAATTCTATGTTTTGAATCTTTTCGTGTTTAAAGTGGATTATCACTTTTTGTTCGTTCAAATATACAGCTACTCGATTGTTTTTTGATTCTGCATAATCTAATCCTATCGACTGTGTCCAAGGGTCATTATCGATTTTTATCAGGTTATCTTGACTGTCATATTGGAGTCGGATACTGTATCCAAACAACCAACGAAGTATTCGTTTTATCATTATTTTAATATTTATATTCATCTGAGTAAGGAATTACCCTACGCTTTGTTTTAATATGTAAATCTAATTCTAATCTATCACAAGTATTTAGTTGTGCTTGTGTAGGATGTTTTTCACTAATATATGCTACGTGATATATTGTACTTCCTACTAAAATCCATCCTAATTGTGATAATACGTCCTCAGGATATTTGACTTGTGGATGTATTCTATGAGCTATTTCATAATGAACGCTCGTTATGTCAGTTAAATCAGTATTGGACGGTAGTTTGTGGATTTTTCCTTGTCTATCAATCCAATACTGATTTTCTAATCTCCAACTATCGTAATTTATATTCACAACTCATCGGGTCTAAAACTCCGTATTTATTTGTTTTTGTACGTGACGGGTCTGGCCATCCAAATTTACAATATCCGTCTTTGACCCACCATTCTCCTGTCGTTCCGTCCGTAAAGTGTGCTGTTTTGACTACCGTACTTCCTAAGACATCTGTAAGATACAATATGTGCTCTCTTTGCTTGAACTTCCAATATTCCATATCTTGTTGATGAAATTCCTCCCAACTATCGTGAGTATTCATCATTTTCAATTTAATGCCTACTTGTTCAAGTATCTGTGCTTGTTGAAATGTTAAATATAAATATTCAACTCTCGCATCAGGAATTCCACTACCTTCAACCGATATCACTTCCCATCCATTAAACGAAAATACTGTTTTGCGGTCTAACACTTTACCAGTATTCGAAACTCGTGATGGTTTAGTTTCTCTTTTTAACTTGTCATTTTGAAACAAACAAGTCGGAAATTCTAAAATTTGAAAACGTGCTTTCATATCTTTTTGGTTTTTGATTTCTACACCATAAAGATACTACATAGTTATCTTTTAGACAACGATTTTTACAAAAATTTTAAGATTTATGCATATAAAATTGCTTTTCGTCCTAATTCCGGGTCAATTATTATAACCTGAGATTCGACTTGTCTGCCCATATATCCTTGTCCTTTGTGCCACCAATCATCAACATCACTCAAAGATGACAATCCTATTCGTTGTACATTTCCGTTTAAATCTCGAGTACTTCCGACGTGTTCGTGTCCGTGAAATAGAATGTATTTTTCTACATCCATCACATTAATTCCGTGTTGTTTTGCTTCTGCAAGTATTAATTGATGAATCTTGCCTTCGAGATTAGCTATCGAACGCATCTCATCTCCGTGAGTTGCTATCAAACATACTCTATCGTACTGAACATATGTTCTGTTATCGTAATTCGTCACCACACTAACTCTTTCATCGTCTCTGTAATAGATTTCCAAAAACGATTGAAGTGCTATCGATGTTTCGAAATCGTGATTTCCTTTAACTGGTAGTAGTGTAATTGGAGCTATTTGTTTGTAGAAGTCGATGATGTCTATCTGAATTTGAATGTAGTTTTTCAGCTCTAATCTCCACAATCCATCAGTCGCTTCGTGTTGTGTAGTTCCTTTAGTTGTTGTATGATGTGTTCCGTCAACGTGAATATTATCATTTCCTACCATTAAAAAGAATCTTTCTGGACGTCCATATCGACTTGTTTCGCTTGCTAATCTTTCTGTGTGAGACTTGATTCGTTTTATCGCGATTTGACGGTCGTACGTTATCTCTCCTCGATGATTGTAGCATAGTTTGAGATAATGCATATCTGATAGTCCGATAAACGCTGAAAAACGATAATTTTTATCTGGTAATCGTAATTGCGCTGTCGATATCTGTCTTTCTCTAAGTTCGATTGTAAGTGCTTCGATTGATTCTAATAATGAATTTTCTAATGTCCACCACTTATTTGCAGCATCAACTGTCTCTTTCCACTTTTGTCGTTGAGTTTGCTTGTAAACCTTTCTTTTTAGTGTTTGGATATTTTCCTCTACTGCTTCATCGACTGTTTTACCTAATTCAAATTCAATATCTGTTTGTGGTGGACTCGCTTTACTAAACCCGTGAATTTTTGCATATTTGTACACAGCTTTGGTATGTGGAAAGTCAAATTCCATAGCCACTATTGCAGCTGTTTCTCCTTCTCCGTCGTGTACATATTTACGTTGGATTAGTTTATGTCTATCGAGTGAGCATATGTAACTTCCGTACTCACCTAAATCAGTTACAATTGTCTTATCGGACCAATTGATGACGTAACCGTCTCTCATTTCCAATCCTGTTTTGATTGTAGTAGGTTCAGGTTTCTGACTTTCGAGTTTTTTCCATACACCCACCACCTTTCTAATGTAGTCTAATGTATGTTGTAGTTTATGTTGTTCTATCAGTAGTTGTGCGATTTTACGGTCGGATGTGTTGGGGTTTTCTTGTACTATCTTACTGATGTAGTCTGATAGTTGTTTCGCTTTATTTTCGTATTTCATTCTACTGAATAATTTGACTGAATATCAGTAAAAAATGCGACTTAACAAAGCCGCATTCGATTGATTATCAGTAAGATAACTAAGTCTTATCTCTTTTTACATCAAAATTTGATATTGTTTTTGGTTTTGGATTATCGACATATTCTTTTATTGCCCTGGTTTTTAGTCGCTCGAATGCAATTTTTGCTTTCAATAACGACTGTTGCAATGCTTCATCTGAAGGTGTCTTTATATACCATAACTTACTTTCAATCTCATTACTCATCTCTTTGTTTTATTACTATTTATGTAAATCAATTTGTTTTTTGCACGAGTAATTGCTACATATAATAAATTACGCTCTTGTTTGAGCTGGTCCTTTGTTGTTGCATATTTACTCGGAATCAGATTGACGTCGAGTATGAATACATTGTCTGCTTCCAGTCCCTTTGATTTGTGAATTGTACTTAATACTACACCTTTCTTTTCATTGTCTGAAAACAGTCTTTCTAAAAATGCAATCACTTGTCCGACCGTAGCATATTGTTCTGCTATAAAAAATAGTACATCGATTTTGTCAGATAGATTTCCATACGAAGGATGATTGGTTACGTTGATTATTCCTCTGTCTTGTAATTCTTTTTGTTTATCTGATAATTTTGCAAATAAATATGTATTCATCTGTCCAACCGTAGTGTGTGGCGGTAGTGGTTTTATTAGTTTTATCAATCCCTTTCCTATGTCCTTTCCTTTAATAGTCGCTTTCATTCCATTCGCCAATAATTTAAAGTACACATCTACTAACGGACGAACATTCCTACATATTACCATATCTCCTTCTTGAATCTCATTGATTTCTCCTACACGAACAATTCCAGGTGGATTTTTTTCAAATGGTTCCATAATGTTATAAACACGATTTGCTTTATCTACAATTCGTGTTCCACATCGATAACAGATAGACAACGGCATTTGTTTCACATTCGGTTTTTCTAAGAATAAATCAAACGATTTGCTATGTGCACCAGCGAATCCATATATTGATTGATATGGGTCTCCGACAGCAACAAATCTTGCTCGATTTTCGTTTATTAGTCTATCAATCAACTGATGTTGACAAGCATTAAGGTCCTGACATTCGTCGACAAATACTAACTTCGGTTGTAGCGCTAATCTAATTTGCCTATTCGTTGCTGGAATATAAATCATATCAGTGAAATCTATCATTTCAGGATTTTTATTATATTCATCTATCTCTCTCATCAAATCAATCGACTTGCTTATTTCATCATTGGAATATTCTACTCCAAGCTCATCAGCTACCTTACGTAAGTCGTCAGCATCCTGACATAGGGTCAATCTATATAAGTCGACAAGTTGATGTACTGTTGTCATTGTTCTAACATATTCGCTCGGCTCTATTTGCCAACCAAGTTTTTTAGCTAATTCCCACGGCTTATTTGCTTGCACTTTTATGTTACGACGAAAGTGTCGCAACAAAGATTTCATTCCAAGAGAATGTATTGTACTCACTGTTACGTTCGGCTGACTTACCTTACTTTCGATTTCTTGTTGAATACTTTTGTTAAATGCTAAGAATGCTGTTGGTAAATATGTTCGTTTTAACAATTGTAAGAGCGTACTAGTTTTACCACTTCCTGCAACGGCACTTACTACCAGATTATGATTGGTAGTGTCAAATTCATCATATATTGCTTGTTGGTATTTACTCGGCTTGAACATTGTTTCTGTCTTTTAAATAATTATTCATCAACTGATTCATTCTTATATCAATTTGTTTATCTATTTTTTCAATCAACTGTTGATTTTTAGTACTGATTGACAAAAACGAAAATTTTCCATCTTTTATCATTCCTCGAATAGGTTGATTTGTAATGATTCTAACTTTTAATGTTTGTAAATGAGTGATTTCACTATCACTCAAAATTAATTCGTTAAGTTGTTGTTGTGTCATTTTTCTCGGTTTTTTGTAATCGTCCTTTGTTTGCTAATTCATCAGCAAGTTCATTGTATTGATTCCCATTGTGCCCACGAACCCAATGTAAGTGAACAAACTCATCCATTCCGTGTTGTTGATATAATTGGTAAAATTGTGTCCATAAATCCATATTCGCTTTTTGTTGTCCTCGAGATATCCAATTGAACAGCCATTTCTTTTCTACTGTATTGACGACGTACTGATTATCAATGTGAATATGAATTTGATAACGTTTTCTTTTTTTAATCAATTTCAACGCTGTGATTAGTGCTAAAATTTCCATTCTTGCACTGGTGGTATTGATGTACTTACCGTCGTAATGAGTCTTTGTGTGAAGTTTTCCGGCTTTATCTTTATACATCATAACAACGCCAATTCCCCCGGTTTTTTTGCCGGTTCTATTATCTGCACTTCCGTCTGTATAAACTGTTATCATTCTGTAGCAAGTATTGCTGTGACTACTTCCAGTGCTTCTTGACTTAGATGTTGTAAGTCTTTATTGTTTTGAATCGGTAGAGTGTCCCATCCATTAAAGTCTTTCAGTTCAGTTTCACTTCGATGATTCATACTGCGCGAATCATAATTTTCAGAATTGAATTCGCGATGCACTTTAAACTTGTACACATCAACAGAATCAATTTCACTGCAACAAAACTGTTCGTTCAAAAATCTAAAATCCGGAATCAAAATATTGACAGTTCTTACTCTATGAAAGTGTTGATGTTGAATAATGCTCTGTACGCTTTTCTCTAATGTTCTTTTCCAAGTATCTTTATCAAAATTGTCGCGCACTGCTTCTGTAGCGAATTTTTGTAGCCACTGTCCTAATGTCATATTCCACTCTTTTAAGAACGTATTTTTTTGTTTGTGAGTGAAATCATATATTTCATTGTTGTACACATTTTGATTGTGTTTAATTCGTTTAATTCCTGTCAGTCTTTCTGCAATGAATTTCAATTCGTCAGCAAAGTGCAATTTGTAGTTTTCGGACAGTGATTCGTATCGTTTAAAATGCCCTGCCATCATATCAGCGAACGTATCTTTTCCAGACTGGAATCCACTTCCGTTTATAAGAATAACTCGTGTTTTCATAAAAATAAGATTTTAAAAAAGCCACACAAGCACGTGAATGAATGTGTGGCTTTGGTGTAGAAATCAACTAACCGATAACCGTATATCCGGCTTGTTCGAATAGTTCACGTGCTTTATTTTTAACCGCTTTTTCATTAAGAAACTTGTTGAGTTCCTCATTGAATTTATCTTTTACCAATTGCATCGTTTGTTTACGATTCAATTTACTAAGGTCAATTTCGTTTTGCAATGTCGATTGATTGGTTCCGGCACTAACTTCAGTGTCAATCGATTCAGCGTCCTTAGTCAATTGTTTAGTCGCTTCGTATGCTTCCAAAATTCCAGCAGCTTTTTTCAAAATACTACGTTTGTTTTTTGGATTGTCAGTCATTTTAGTTCCTGTTTGCTGCTCTACATATTTCATTATATCTTTCGCTGTCATTGATTTCAATTTTTCAATGTAGGGATTGGTCTCAACTACTTTCAGTTGTTCAATCGGTTTGGCTTTGACATATTTGACTTTTTTACCCGTTCCAAACGACTTGTTCGCTTTCGATTGAGCTCGCATTTTTTGTTCGGTTTCTACGTCTGGAGTTTTGATAAAATCACTCAATTTAACGACTTGAGAATCGCTATGTGATTTTGTACTGTATCCCATCACTTGATAACGACATACTCGCATTTTAGTGTTGTTGTAGTCAGTAGGAACCGATACTACGTCAGTTGGATTGACAACACACTTAACGATAATATCTTGTCCGTACCATTGACGTACGTAATCCGGAGCACCAACGTGAAGTCCGAATGAGCAAGTTCGATTTGGATTGTCGTCAACTTGTTCTCTCGGCATCTCAACAATCATACCAACACTGTTGTCAACTTTTCCTGTGTACGAATCAACCAATTCTCCTGGCAATCCTCCTGGTTTTTGAGATACTCCTTTCTCAACAACGATATCTCCTTGTTCAGTCAACGGAATGTTGTTGTGTAACATAAATCCGTACAATTGTTGTTGACTTTGTTCACTCGGATTTTTACGTAATTTTTTCCAAAATCTAATGAGTGGCAAGAAATCTCCACCGGATTTTTCTAACTCGAGTAATTTTTTAACAATCACATCAGGAATCGGCTTGTTATCACCTTTCAATGTGACTTTTCCGGAATTAACTTCGAACAAGTTATTGCTGAATTTCTCAATACGAGATTTGATGTCTAAAAACTTACCAATTAAGTTTTTTTCATCGCGATTGAGTAACATTTCTGCAACTTGTTGAAACAATTGTTCATCCTCTTGTCTTTGGATGTTTACTTCTTGTCCTTCGTATTTAAGGACGATAGTGTTTTCGCTAATTAAACCTTTGATTTTCATAATACTTATTTTTAAGTGAGATGGGTATCTCTGTTATTATTACATTACAAAGATACCCAATCTATATCTTTTATGCAACAGTTATTTGATATTTTTTTATTTCTTTCTGCATTTTTTCAATTGAATCATTTGATGTTCTGATATAATTGTACAACATTGAGTTATCATCCAAACGTTTTTGAATTTTTGTTCTCAGTCCTTTGAAGTCAAATTTTAGTTTGATATCATCTATCTTAACTCCATTGAGTTGATTATCTACTTTGAAATCATTTTCGATGATATGTCTCATCGATTTTGGTAGTAATTCAGGATATAATTTAATCATCTGTTGTACTTTACTACCGTAGCCAAAAAAACTTGTAAATATACTTGTTAATTGTTTGTCCAGTGCATACTTGACTAATCGTTTTTGCAATCGTTTCTCAATCTGTTTGACTAATTCATCTGCATCTATTACCATTGATTTTGGTAGTGTTGAAAAGTATCTATCGTACGTACGTTGATTAATAGCAATCAATTCGTAGTCACTGAATTTTTCGATTAATTTATGATTGGTGTGAGCGTTACAAGAATTATTGAGTGATGTCAATCTATCGACAATAACATAAGCGAATTTTGCATCAACTTGTTCGTTGGTTTGTGTATCCCACCAAACTTGTTTTTCTCGGTGTAATTCAACTCGGTCAGACTCCCAACAACTACTTCCCCAAGATGATTGATTGTATTGACGAAATTTGATTGTGATTGTACTTGTTGGTTTGTATGCAGAATATGTTGTAATGTCATTGTTTTCTGCTTTTTCAACGGTACTAAACAACTCTATATCAAGGTCAAATGTGTGTACAAGTTCAAATTGTTCGTCTGCTTGTTGTTTAATGTCAACTCCCGGTTTTGGTTGGAGTAAGATAAAATCTCCTTTATTTTCCCATATTGTGATGTTTCTACGAATATTTCGTTTAACGTCGGCATAGTAGATTGGTAATTTAAACCAACTGTTTGTGATGTTGTTTGTTAACTCAACGTACGATACTTTTTCTCCATTTTGTGGCTGAGCCACTCTATACGCTTTGTGGTACTTTAACGGCAGTTGTCCTGTGATTTTTTTACCGTTCCATTCTTGCTGTTTTTTGATAGACGATTTCATTCCACTCAAAATCCCTTTAACCCAATAATCATCTTGTAGTGCAGATTTATACATTTTTACTTCAGCATCGTCGATACGTTGTTGTCCAAACAATCCGTTATATCGATAACAGGCTGTTATGTACTTGTCTGCTCCGGAAATGTAGTTTTTAATCGATTTAGATAGATATTGCTTAACTTCGTCGTTAATCTGTTTCAACTTTTCAACAGTATCGTCATCATATTGAATTGCTTCACGATTTGCAGCAAGTGTGATGTCTCCTGTATTGAGTTTTAGCTCAATTACCATACTATTCCCTACACCTTTATTTATTTTTAATAGTGACGTATTCAACGGATACATTATTCCATCAACGCTCGCGATGTAGTAGTCACCATCAATATAGCTATTTTTCTCTATTATACTAAATGATTTTTCATCAATAACTCGGTTGATTTCAGGAACTTTTTTGATAAAATTGATTAATGTCGGACGAGTTTTCCAAAGTAACGTACTTTTAATCACTTCATACTCAAATGTTTCTCTATCATCAGATTTGATAGGTACTATGATTTGAGTCCCTGTATTTTCAGTAGTTTCCTCAGAATCGAACATAATCATTTTACCCTTTCTACTACTATCAATCATTGCAGTGTAGTGGTATTTTATTCGTTTTCCTCCTACATTACACGTAGTAATGACGGTAAATGTGTCTGTGTACGCGAACGGTGTTTTAGCTCCAAGGCCAAATCCTCCTGTTTGTCCGTTGGTATTTCGTTTTGTACTCGCAGCATATTTGACGAACACATCGGCCATTCTATCAGGAGAAATTCCTATTCCATTGTCTCTGAATATGATTGACATATCGCCTAAGAACGTAAATTTATTCGGCTTAGCGATTTCAACTTCGACAGGAACATCAGCTCTACCTGCTTCACGATTTGCATCTCTACTGTTCGAAATTACCTCACGACACAAACTTCCAATCTTATTGGAATACATTTTATCTCGTAAGATATCAAAAATGATTGAGTTGTTGTCATCGATTGAGAAGTTTAATTCTTGTTCGGCTCCGATGACTAAGTCGTTGAACGATTCTTTTTTTAGTTTCATTGGTCTCAGTTTTTATTGATTTTCTACACTGTAAAGATACTACATAGTTATCTTTTATGCAACAATTTTATCAATTATTTTGAGACAAAATTCACTATCGTCACATTTTCGTGGCGTAGTTCGTAAGAAATAATTTTTTCAATTTTAGTCCAATTACCACCTGCTATTCCAGCTCCTATCTTTGGTAATCCGACTCTCATCTTTTTACCACGTATCATTCGAGCCATTTTTCGCACAGATAATCGTAGTGCAGTATAATCAAGGTTATTTCCTGGCTGATATTGTGTGTATAGATTAAATATCAATCCGTAATCAGTAACAGCTAACGATAAACTACCTAATTTCAATAAATCTCCTGGTGTAGTAGTATTATCTGCAACGACTGCTTCAGGAAAACGAACTGCAATTTGACCAGCAATTCCAGCACCCATCATATTGAAGCAATTCGCTCCGTGTGCAATCACATCGAACTGTTTTGATTGAAATAAATCGAGCAAATTACCGTTTATGTATTTTAATTTTTTCATAACATTTTTTAATCAGTTTAACAATCGCTACAAACGAAATTGCGTGTACTATTATATGTACTACAAATAATATACCGACGATTTTCATTTTTTAATCACATTTACACGAACAACTCCATCACCTTTATAG